>CEUA01030192.1_pt1 | contig 11953 bp, 10 predicted proteins | sample 361541 | NCBI WGS metagenome assembly CEUA01 (sample SAMEA2623079, study PRJEB7988) | marine metagenome | isolation source: saline water (ENVO:00002010), including
AAATAATATGACCGCGTCAAAGACAAAAACTGTTCCAAAAAAATCGACCACATCCAAAGCAAAAACATCAAAAACTAAGAAAAATAACCTCAACGGTTACGATGCTGACGATATACAAACTTTAGAAGGCCTCGAAGCTGTCAGAAAAAGACCCGGGATGTACATAGGAGGAACCGGAAGCCAAGGACTCATGCATCTGGTCTGGGAATTGGTAGATAACGCTGTAGATGAAGCTGCTGCCGGTTTCGCAACTCGTTTAGACGTCATTCTCAACCGCGATGGATCTGTTGAGATATCAGACAACGGTCGAGGAATACCTGTAGATATTCATTCAGGTAAAAAAGTTTCGGCCCTAGAAGTAGTTTTAACTGAGCTGCATGCAGGCGGAAAATTTGGAGGAGGGGCATATGGGGCATCTGGAGGATTGCATGGCGTAGGTGCTTCTGTAGTAAATGCTTTATCTTCGAAGCTGATCGCTCAAGTCGATCGAGAAGGCAACACCCACGAACTCGGGTTCAAAGCAAGAGTCCCAGGCACCTTTAGCGGTTCGTCTTTTAAGCAAAGTCACGAAGTAAAGAAAATAAAAAAGATAAGTCCAACAAAATCTGGAACACGCATCCGTTTTTGGCCAGATCAAGACATTTTCGACAAAGAGGCCCGAATCGACTTCGAGGAAATATGTGCCCGCTTAACTCGTTCTTGTTTTCTAGTACCAGGTCTAAAAGTTACTGCGACTGATAAAAGAAGTGGCAATAGCTCAAAACCTTTTAATTTCGTATCGAGAGGGGGTCTTGCAGATTTAGTTAATCATCTATCGGTTGGTGAAAATGTAACTGAAGTAATAACACTTTCAGGTTTTGAATCCTTTGTTGAAAAAGTTCCAGTTGACGGGAAAATGAAAGAAGTGGACAGAGACTGCAAAGTAGAAATAGCTATCAGATGGGTAAGCGGATTTGATACCACAATTCAATCTTTCGTAAACACAATTCCTACCTCACAAGGAGGAACACATATAACGGGCTTTGATAGAGCTCTGACAAGAGCTATAAACGACATCCTTCTAAAAGACACCCGCAAACTTGCAAAACTCGCAAAAGAAAACAAAAACCGCGCTACCAAAGAGGACGTTCAAGAGGGATTAGTCGCAGCTATAAAAGTAATTTTTCCCGAACCACAGTTCCGAGGACAAACCAAACAAGAGCTCGGAACACCAGCAATAGAAAAAATAGTCTACGACATCGTTAAACAAGGATTAACAGATTGGTTCAATGATGCCGGCCCTAAACGCCACGTAAATCTACTCAGAGACAAGATGTCTAACGCAATAATTAACAGGGTCAGTTCTAAACAACTTCTTGAGACAAAGCGTCGAGCAGCAAGTATGGGTTCAACAGGAATGCCAGAAAAACTAGCTGACTGTCGAGTTCATGGACCTGATTCTGAACTAATTATAGTCGAGGGAGATTCCGCTGCTGGTCCTGCGAAAGCTGGGAGGAACTCTGAGAATATGGCTATTTTGCCTCTCAGAGGAAAAGTAGTTAATGCTGAAAAGTCCTCGCTAAAACAGGTTCTAGATAATACGGAAGCTCAGGCCCTCTTTACAGCAGTGGGTGCGGGATCTGGTGAAGAGTTTGAAATAGAAGCTGCAAGATACGGAAGGATTATTATACTTTGCGACGCTGATGTCGACGGGAGTCACATACGTTGCCTCCTCTTAACACTTATGCATAAATACATGAGACCAATGCTTGAGGAAGGACGCGTCTTTGCTGCTCAACCTCCACTCTTTTCAACCAGAATCGGGGACACTATCCACAGAGCTTTCTCTGAAAGTGAGAGGGATGCGATCACAGCTAAATTAACAAAAGGTGGTCGAAAAGCTGAAAACATAACTTGGAACAGGTTTAAGGGCCTGGGAGAAATGAATGTAGATGAACTAGCTGAATGCGCTCTGAACCCAAAAACACGGATACTCCGTCAAATGAAAATGAGTGACGTCGCTGCTGCCAAAAAAGCAGCAAAGGCATTCGATACTCTGATGGGTTCGGATGTAGGAAAGCGTCGTGACTATTTGATTGCCAACAGCAATCTTCTCGACCAATCGGTTCTAGACATCTAATGTCTGAACTCCCACGGTCTTTTTCACACTCATCTGCTTCTACCTTTAAGCAGTGTCCGCGACGCTGGAAACACAAATACATAGACAAATTGCCAGACCCTACGGGAGAAGCAGCTCTTGTGGGTCAATTTGCTCATGATGTTCTAGAACAACTTTGTAAAGAAGAGTCCGCACTACGAACAGAGGCAAAAGCGAAAGAAATAGCGGCGAGTATTTGGCCAAAAGTCGCAGAAAGAAAAGACTTCAAAAATCTTAATCTAAATTCAGAAGAGCAACTAGCGTTTCGGTGGAAGGCATGGAATGCGATCACAGGGTTATGGACCTTAGAAGACCCGTCAACTGTCTCAGTCGAGGCGACTGAGCAAAGAGTCTCAACTTCACTTTCAGGAGTTCCCTTTTTCGGAATAATTGACCGGCTCGACAGAGATGGGGATGGACTGGTAGTCGTCGACTATAAAACTGGAAAACTACCTAGATACGGCAACGACAATTTTAATCAAGTGCTTTTGTACGCCGCAGCTGTAGCCAGCAAAACCGGTGAACAACCTACTAAAGCTCGACTTCTATACCTTGGGAAAGAAACTATGGAAACTGAGGTCTCGGTGGATCTAGTCAACAAAGTAGTTGGCGATCTATCTGACACCTGGAGTCAGCTTAAAAGCAACCTAGACAATGACGAATTTGAACCCGTGACAACTCCCCTGTGCGGCTGGTGCTCTTTTGTTGTTAAATGTCCTGCTGGAACTAAGTTCATAAAAAAAAGAGCCTCGCTAGGGAAACTAAGATCTGACGCTCCAGCTAGATTAGCGCTCGGACTCTAAGAGTTGGATCTTCTGCGTTTCTTCCAAAAAATAGCCAAACATAATAAAACTACGGTAGCAATTAGTGCACCTAGTCGGTTTGCTTTATCTGCATTCTCGTCAATGCTCTCAACTGGTGGTAATTCAAACGGTTTAAAATCTCCGCTTTCTGAATAAGATTCTTCACCCTGCTCGCCGACAGAGTCTCTATTCATATCAATATCCTCAGAAATTTCTTCAACAGCTTCAAAAACATTCTCATTTGTTTTACTCTCGCCATCTAATAAAGCATCTACAGGGCTTTCTTGCGGTGCTGCAGGGCGTGAGCGTACAGCTTCAGGATCATAAGTGGCCATCAGCATCCTCCTTTTCAGAATTATTTTCAGAATAGCCACCTTCTAATAGAAGCGTCAAAAGTTCATCAAATTCTGCTGCTGCTTCTGCCGCACCTGATCTTTTACCCAAACCATGTATAGGTAAAGATTGTGCTGAAGCTTCTGCTATAGCTGTTCGTAAATGAATCTTTGGTAATGAAAAATCAGAATAAACTTCTTCAAGTTTTAAGTTCCAATAACTGTCATCTCGAGTTCTTCCAAGTCGGTTGACAGCAATTCCGGCTATGTTTGGCTTGGAGTCGATTCGACGCGTACGGATCTTTTCTATTGTCTGAATCATTCTCGCTACACCATCAACTGACCATGCTCCTGGCTCTGTAACCACAAGAGTCATGTCAACTGCAAAAAGAGCGTTTACCGTAAGTAATCCAAGTGATGGAGGACAATCAACAATAATAAGGGGCCAGTTCGAATTTTCGAAAGAAAGCGACAATCGATTCTGAGCTCCTAGAGGATCAGTGGCGAGTCGTGGTTCACAAATCGAAAGGTTCGGTGTGGAAGCAGCAATATAAGGGATCTGACCGCAGTCAGATGGCCAGTTGGATCTTTCAGCAATTTCATTTATGCCTCCAAAGAACTCGTCTTCTAGCACATTCACAACTCCATTAGAGGGTTCGTATATACCCAGTCCAGTAGTTGCGTTCCCCTGTGGATCTAAATCGACGACTAAGGTTTTTAAATTTTTTTTAGCAGCGGAAGAAGCGAGCCCTAAAGTCACACTGGTTTTACCTACTCCACCTTTTTGATTCACTATCGCTATTGAGACCACATAGAAAACCTAGACCAGTTCGCGACACAAAAGTTGTAAATAACTTAAACAGGTATCGTATATCGATGCCAGAACTACCCGAAGTTGAATCAATCCGCTGCCAGTTAGAGCCTCTAATTGCTGGAAAAAGGATATTAAATGGCGATTCTTTTCCTTCAAAAAAATTCCTACAAGCAAAGTTAGCTTCTGGTTTTTATGTTAAAAACGTAAATCGAAGAGGTAAATATCTCATATTAAACCTAGAAAATGAATCAAGTCGAAAAATAAAATCTAAGGAACTTATCATTCATCTCGGAATGACTGGAAGTGTCTCAGTAGTGAGAGAAAAACCAGACGACCTTTATATAAGAGCTCAATGGCAACTCAACGACGGTCAGATTTTACTTTTTAGAGACATTAGACGTTTTGGCAGAATTGCAGTTGTGAATCCAGGTGATTATAAATCGCTCCCAACTTTAAATAACATCGGTCCTGAACCTTTTGATCCAAAATTAACTGCGATCAGTTTCTATAAATCTTTATCCTCCTCAAAAAGTCATATAAAAACTAAACTTCTTTCTCAGCGAATTATCGCTGGGCTGGGCAACATATACGTGGATGAATCACTTTGGCGTTCACATATCAATCCTGTTGCTAGAAGAATTGGAAAAGAGCGTTCTGAAAATTTGCTTATCTCAATAAGGAAGGTTTTGTCTGAAGCAATCGAAAATGGCGGTACAACTTTTCGCGATTATAGAACGCCTGATGGATTAACAGGAAAAAATCAACATAACCTCGATTGCTATGGTAGGGCTGGAAAAGCATGTAAAAAGTGCTCTTCTATATTAAAGAATCGGATTATTGGTCAACGCTCAACAACTTGGTGTCCACAATGCCAAATTAGCTAATCACTCTGTGAGCTAACCAAAGGATAATGTGAGTATGATCGCTTGAGAGGTGAAAATTGAACCAAGATCTTTCTAAAACTGATGAAACAGTTAGTGAACAGGACGATTTTTTAAATTTGTTAACATCTCAAGTGGGTTCAACTGGAAAAATCGAAGTCGCACGTGACAACGTCAGCGAACCTGTAATTCGGTCATGGTGTGACGCCATGTCAGAAAACAACCCTCTTTATACCAACCCAGATATTGCAAATAATTCAAAACATAATGGAATTATTGCCCCGCCTGCAATGCTTCAAGTTTGGACAATGTCTGGCCTTCATCTTGGTAGCCAATTTCAAAGAAATACCGAAGATTCTCCCAGCGCTGGGGTTTATGAACTTCTTGATAAAGCTGGTTTTACGGGGGTGGTGGCGACGAACGCAACTTACCGCTACGACGAAACAATTAAACCTGGTGATTTAATTTCTGGCAGTCAGAAACTACTAGACGTCTCGGAACAAAAAGCAACGGCTATCGGAGTAGGTCATTTTGTTACCACCGAAACAATATATTCTGATGCCTCCGGCAAACAGGTCGGTTCGATGGAGTTTCGGGTACTAAAATTTCAACCGGGTACCGGCAAACAAAATCAACAACCACCAAAAAAACCACCGAGACCAAAGCCAGCTTCTAACAGTTCAACCGACTGGTTTTGGGATGCCTGCAACAATAAAGAATTGCGGATCCAATCGTGTGATGACTGTGCAAGTCTGCAACATCCACCTGCTGTTCGTTGTCTTTCATGTGGTTCCATTTCGTTGAATACTGTCATTGCGACTGGTAAAGGCACTCTCCATAGTTGGGCAATTGCTCACTATCCTCAGGCACCTGCTTTCGACTATCCACTAATCGTCGGCTTGGTCGAATTAGAAGAGGGAGTTCGCTTAGTTTCCAATATCACTGACATTGAACCCGAGGACCTTAAAATCGACATGCCATTAGAAGTTAATTGGCTAGATGTTGATAATGAATTTACATTACATCAGTTCAAGCCAATTCAAAGTGTGAAACAAAAATCAAAATCTGAAAGTGACGGAGAAGGTGAAAACAATTCCCAAATCTCAGATTTAGATCAGAACGATTCAGATACACAAATTACTAAAAAACAGGATCCAAAACTCGATTTGAAAAATGTCCAAATAGGTGACGAACTACCGATCTCTTTAGTTCCGATAACTACGCTTCTTATAGTTTCTACCGCTCTAGCTACGCGTGATTATCAAGATGTGCACCATGATCCTAAAGCTGCCCAGTCTAAAGGCATGCCTGATATTTTTATGAATATTCTTACTTCAGCAGGAATCGTGAGTCGTTGGATAAACGATTGGGCCGGACCTGAGATTGATTGGAACTCTATTGATTTGAGACTAGGTGCACCTAATCATCCGGGGGACACTATGACCCTTTCAGGTTCAGTTACCGAGAAAAATCAAAATGGAAACCAAGTGTCTTTAAATATTGCCTTTGTGGGCAAAAACTCAAGAGGAATGCATGTTTCAGGAACTGCAGAAATACTTCTGCCAGAAATTACTGAGGATTAAATGAACTCTAATTTTTCTTCTAAAACAGCAATTGTAGGAATCGGTGCAACTGAGTTTTCAAAGGACTCAGGTCGAACCCCAATGGAACTTGCTGTTGAGGCTTGTGAAGCGGCATTAGTAGATGCCGGCGTAGACGCTTCGGATGTTAATGGAATAGTAACCTTCAGCTCCGAACAAAATTTTGAGATAGAAGTTGCAAGAAATTTAAGGATCCCTGCCTTGAGCCACTTCAGTATGATTCCACATGGTGGAGGAGCGGCATGTGGAACTATTGGTCAAGCTGGTTCAGCAATTTTTTCAGGTTCTGCCGACTACGTTCTTTGCTACCGAGCTTTCAACGAAAGATCATGGCATCGTTTCGGTAGTGGAGTTCAAGATCGGCATGGCGGAGCGGAAGCTTTCGATGTTACTTTCGGCTGGACTTCACCGTTCGGTCTTCTAACCCCTGCAAGCTGGGTGGCTATGTTTGCCACCCGCTACATGCACTTATCTGGAGCTACTTCTGAAGACTTCGGACGTGTAGCAGTTACTGATAGAAAATTCGCTGCAACAAACCCTGCAGCTTTCTTTTATGAAAGACCAATTACTTTAGAAGATCATCAAGAAAGCAGATGGATTGTTGAACCGCTTCATCTACTGGACTGTTGCCAAGAGTCTGACGGTGGACAGGCAATTCTTGTGACTTCTCTAGAACGTGCTAGAGATCTTCGGAATCCCCCTGCAATAATATCCTCAGCTGCTCAAGGCTCTACGGATGACCAGCAAGCTATGAGAAGCTACTACAGGGATGACATTACAAGAATTCCTGAAATGAAGTTTTGTGCAGATCAACTATGGAAAAATACTGGTCTAGGGCCTTCAGATATCCAAGTCGCTAATATTTACGATCACTTCACACCCTTATTTCTTCCGCAACTGGAGGAATTCGGGTTCTGCGAAAAAGGTGAAGCGAAGGAATTTTTACGTGACGGCAATATTGAAATGGGTGGTTCGTTGCCAACGAATACCAACGGTGGCCAATTAGGTGAGGCCTATATACATGGTATGAACGGTATAGCAGAAGCAGTCCGTCAGATTCGAGGAACTTCAGTTAATCAAGTTGAAAACGTTGAAAACGCTTTAGTCACAGCTGGGACCTCCGTCCCTACTAGCGCACTAATTTTGAGTCAGGATTACTAAAAAATTCTTTGTATGACCCATTTCAGCTTGATGGGAGATCTACGCTCACATTATGGGCGTTAAACGTTTTATTTTTTGCTTTTTTTCCGTCGCCATTTTGGCTACCACTACTCTGCCAAACGCCTATGCCGGACCTTATGACAAGGAAATAGGGAATCTACAAAAGCAAATAGATGAATTAAATTCTGACATCGACAAAGTAGAAGATGATATTCAGACAGAAAAGAATAAAATTATTGACTTTCAAAATGAACTTTTAGAAATTGATGAAACAATTGCAGAAACTGAAGCTTTAATAAATAGCGAAGATGCTCAACTCGCAAAACATCCAATAAGACTTGAGTTGTTGGCAGACGATTATATAAAAGTCTGGTCATCCCGCTCTGAACCGTTCCAGTTACGACGCGAGCTAGCTATCGATTCCTACGTGCGAAACGATGAAAGGATGAATTCTGTTCTAACACAATCAGCCCAATTAACTGATGAAACTCTTCGCGGTATAAGAAGTCAGATACTTTACAAGGCCCTAATCGACGAGACTGAAGGAAGACTTGAATCCGTTGATTCTAAAATGCGAATTACTGGAGATCGTGTTTTAGAGGTTCATGAGGAGATTGAAGAAGCCCGAAGCAAACAAAAAGATTATGTCCAACTTCAAGAAGAAGCCCGTTCTCGCATCCCTGCAGCTAACGAAAATATTTTAAATATACGTTCGGGAATAAAAACTTTGGAAAGTAACATCGAAAATTTTAAGACCGAGATAAAGATACTTGATGGGGAAATAGAAAGATACCGACTTTTAGAGTTGTCAAAACAATGGACTGGACTGCCTGGGACTGATATCCGTAGACCAGCTCTAGCAATTAAAATTGATAACGTTTCAATTGCTAGACCACAGGCAGGAATCAACCAAGCTGATGTCGTTTACGAAGAACTCGTCGAAGCTGGATTGACACGCCTTATAGCTATTTTTCAGACAACAGATTCTAGAGTAGTTGGACCTGTTCGTTCAGCTAGAACGTCTGATCCACCTCTTCTAACAGGTTTTGATAGTCCACTTTTCGCCTACTCTGGAGCTAACCGTGGAACCAGAGAAGTAGTAAAAGACTCCGACCTGACTGACGTTGGATACGACGCTTCTCGCGAAAGCTACTGGCGTTCAACATCACGGAGAGCGCCACATAATCTTTTCACTTCAACAGAAAGGCTATGGTCGAAACATCCCAATAGAGATGAAATTCCTGAACCTCCATTTACTTTTAGAACTGAAAACTCACCTCTTCATGCAAATGCTAAAAAAGCGGACGGCGTTTTCATTGATTTCGGTCATGCGGAAATAGATTATGCATGGAATGGCACAGGCTGGGAGCGCACCCACAATGGCGAGCCACATGGCGATGGCGATGGTGTGCGAGTAGCCCCCACGAATATAGTTATACAATTTATTTCTTATGGAAAGAGTGCCGCTGATTCAAGGTCGCCTGAGGCTGTAACTAAAGGAAGTGGAGATGTTTGGGTATTTACTGACGGACATCTAATCGAAGGTAAATGGGAACGAAAAAAGGATTCAGAACCAGCGGAAATAACTTCAGATGGAACACCTATAAGATTAACCCCCGGTAATACATGGGTTGCGCTAGCAAAGCCTGGAACAGCGACTTGGCGCTAAAACAAGGTCCGTTTAGATATTAAGAAGATCCGAGGGTGCATTTCCATCACCGGTTACTGTAAGACGCTTTGCTCCATCTTCTAAAACCAGAATTGTATGTTCAAACTGTGCTGTACGCCTTCCGTCTCTGGTGACTGCTGTCCAGTTGTCACTCCACATCTGTGCTGATGGATCGCCGAGTGTCAACATTGGTTCAACTGTGAAAGTCATCCCTGGAATTATCTCAGTCGAAGCATACGGGTCGTAGTAATGAGGGATTTGAAGTGAGCTGTGGAACTCGGTTCCAACGCCATGTCCGATGAATTCTCGAACTACTCCTAAAGAATGACGTTTTGCATGTCTTTCTATAGCTCTACCAATAACGTTCACAGGTCTGCCGGGCTTGACTGCTTCTATACCCAGATCCATTGCCTTACGCGTTTCTTTGATTAAGTGAACATCCCTTTCGCTTATTTCACCGACCGGGAAAGTAACCGAGGTGTCGCCATGGACACCCTCGTGATAAACCGTGACGTCTATATTCACAATGTCGCCTTCTTGCAATGGGCGGCTATCTGGAATCCCGTGACATATGACCTCGTTCACTGATGTGCAAACCGATTTTGGGAAACCTCTGTAATTCAGTGGACTCGGATAAGCATCAAAAGACAAAATCATCTCATGTACCATCTCGTCAATTTTGTCTGTTGTAACTCCAGGCGCAACATTGGAACCCGCTTCTAATAAAACTGAAGCAGCTATCTCTCCTGCTTTCTCCATACGTTTTATCTCGTCAGCATCTCTCACCAATGACGAGGTTGAATTTCCTGGATCACCGGTCAGTGCATAAGGAGGTTTTTTGATATTAGATGGAACCAGTTTGACAGGGCTTAGAAGACCTGCCTCTACAGGTGGTACCGAGGGTGGGGCTTTAGGAGCTAATTTCCGTTTTCTTTTAGACACCGAATAAGGCTACCTTTATTTGGTTACCAGATAAAACGGCTGAGACTATCTACGACACATGCAGGTCTTTCCATGCCTTCAATTTCGATGCTCACACGAACCACAGTTTGGATACCACCTTCTATCTCCACAGCGTCAACTAGTTCAGCACTTGCACGCACCATAGATCCAACCATTAATGGTGCAGGAAACCTGACACGATCTGTACCGTAATTTATCCCCATTGAAATTCCATCAACTTGAAAAATCTCAGGCAAGAGAAAATTTGTCAAAGAAAGAGTCAAGTATCCATGTGCAATTGTTTTTCCGAAGGGACCATCAGAGGCTTTTTCTGGGTCAACATGTATCCACTGTTTGTCACCCGTTGCTTCTGCAAATAAATCTATACGTTCCTGATCAACTAAGATCCAGTTGCTGTAACCAAGATGATCCCCCACCGCTTCAAGCAATTCAGATGGCGATCTAAAAATTTTCATTCTGTTTCCCATGTTCTCTAATCAACAGCAAATCTATTAACTCCTCTGAAGATACACGTAATCGAGTTTTTCTGATAGAAATAACCAAGTCCCTATTATAAAAATGTAACTAATGGCAACAACAGGCAAAAAAACTATTCTTGCTGCACTAATAGCAAATCTTGGAATAGCTATTGCAAAATTCGTAGGTTTTGCAATAACTAAATCGTCTACGATGCTTGCTGAAGGAATCCACTCCAGTGCAGATTCGGCTAACCAGTTGCTGCTATTAATGGGAACTCAAAGAGCTAAACGTGAGCCCAGTTCCAAGCATCCTTTCGGGTACGGTCGTGAAAGGTATTTCTGGTCCTTTGTAGTGGCTTTAATTTTGTTTTCTTTGGGTTCACTATTTGCGATTTATGAGGGCATAGAAAAAATTCGACATCCCCATGCCCTTAATAATGCAAGTTGGGCAATAGGGATTCTAATTTTCGGAATATTTATTGAGTCATTTTCCTTCAGAACCGCAATTGTTGAAGCGAGAACGATTAAGGGTGAGAGTACTTGGTCTAAATTTGTAGTCCGTTCAAAACAACCTGAAATCCCAGTGGTTCTTCTAGAAGATGCCGGGGCATTGTTTGGAATGGTTATTGCTCTAGCGGCTATATCTTTAGTGAAGATAACAGGCGAACCTATATGGGATGGAATCGGCACACTCTCTATCGGGGTGCTTTTAGGTGTAATCGCAATTATTCTTGCTCGTGAAATGCACAGTCTCATTATTGGTGAGGCTGCAAGTGAAAAAGACCTTTCAAAAATCGTGAACATTATTGAAAACAACAGTCAGGTTGCTCAGTTAGTGGAAATGAGAACTCAGCATCTAGGACCAGATGAAATTCTCATAGGCGTGAGAGTCGCCTTTCGTGAGAATCTTCAAACTAAAGAAATAGCTAATCTCATAAATCAGCTGGAGGCTGATATCAGAATTGAACTCAAAAATGCTGGTCCTATTTTCATAGAGCCAGAGATAACAGACAGTAACTAATTTGAGGCTTCAATACAGGCTGGTATTATCGAATTAGCGATTGGAAAAGTTATGAAGATAGAAGATGTGGACCTTTTAGATCTAGACAGATTCCTCGCACAAGAACATCATGA
>CEUA01086285.1_pt1 | contig 11953 bp, 9 predicted proteins | sample 361541 | NCBI WGS metagenome assembly CEUA01 (sample SAMEA2623079, study PRJEB7988) | marine metagenome | isolation source: saline water (ENVO:00002010), including
GTTCTTTTAATAATTTTTTTACTGCAGGCCCATTTACCTTAGATTTAATCTCATTAGTATTAACACTTTTTGTTTTTATTTCTTTGCTAAGCTTAGCAAGATCCTTAGGGGATGATTTTTTATCTCTCTCAGGCTCTCCTCCCTCCTCAAACTCTGCTATTAATTCAGCACTTAACACAACCTCGCCTGCTGGTTTCAAAACTTTAGAAATAACGCCATCAAATGGAGCTACAACCTCTAGGACAACTTTATCAGTTTCAATTTCTGCAATAACTTCATCTTGCTTAACAGATTCACCTTCTTTTTTGACCCAGTTTGCAATGGTTCCATCTGCCACAGATTCTGGGAATGTTGGGGATTTTATTTCTATTGACATAATTCTTTCTCTAGGATGTTAAAGCTTCAATGACCAAAGCTTCTTGTTGTTGGATGTGTAATTTCTGTAAGCCAACTGCTGGCGCTGATGATGCTTTTCTACTAATTAATTCTATTTGGGTTGAATTAATTCTATCTAAAACTATTTGCAATCTATGACGATGACTAAACCATGCTCCTTGATTGCTAGGTTCTTCCTGACACCAAACAAATTGTCTAGCGTTCTTATATGGCTTGATAAGTTTCTCAAGTGTGTCATAAGGAAATGGGTATAATTGTTCTATTCTTAATAAGGCAATATTTTGAAGCCCAAGCTCCTCTCTTTTGGATGCCAAGTCATAATATACCTTTCCAGAACACATTATGATCTTCTCTACCTTGTCAGGATTTTGACAAACATCATCAATAACATACTCAAAAGATCCTTCAGTCAGACTCTCGATTGAAGAAACAGCTTGAGGGTTTCTTAATAAACTCTTCGGAGAAATAACAATCAAGGGCCTTCTCATTTTTCGAATGGTTTGTAATCTAAGGAGATGATATATCTGAGATGGCGTGCTAGGAACACAGACCTGAATATTTTCATTTGCACACAATTGCAAAAACCTTTCAAGTCTTGCACTACTATGTTCTGGGCCCTGACCTTCATAACCATGGGGAAGCAGCATTACTAATCCTGAAAGCCGTTCCCATTTATGCTCAGCAGAAACAATAAATTGATCAATTACTACCTGAGCTCCGTTAACAAAATCTCCAAATTGAGCCTCCCAGATAACAAGTCCAGATGGTTTGGTAGCAGAATATCCATACTCAAAACCAAGGACTGCCTCTTCTGATAACAGGGAATCATAAATATCAATTGTTGTATTAGCATTTTTTGCAATCTTTACCAATGGCATTTCGCCCCTACCATCATTTTGGTTTAAGACAACTGCATGACGATGAGAAAATGTACCTCTTCTTATGTCTTGGCCAGTAAACCTAATAGGATATCCTTGGTCCAACAAAGTAGCGTAAGCCATATTCTCAGCAAATCCCCAATTAACAGGAATTTTTCCTTCCGCCATTTGAAGTCTATCGGTAAATATTTTTTGTACCTGTCTTTGCAAAACAAAATCCTCGGGTGGAATAAAGGCTATTTGGGCAAGCTCGTTAAATCTATCTTTGTTAAATGTAGATTCTATTTCAGCATCCCCTCTTTGATTTATATACGGCGTCCAATCAAACCACATAGATTCATTGGGTTGTGTGGCTAGGTTGTGAGCAACAGAGTCTCCTTTTTCTATAGTGGATCTATATTTTTTCTCTAATTCATCGCACTCGGGTTGGCTCGTCACACCTGACAGAATAAGTTGCTCTTGATAGGAGGTTTTAACAGAAGGATGATTGGCAATCTTTTGATACATTATTGGTTGAGTTGATGAAGGCTCATCTGCTTCATTGTGCCCCCTCCTTCTGTAACAAAAGAGATCTAAAACAATATCTTTTTTAAAATTATGCCTATATTCACAAGCTAATTTAGCTGCAAATACAACCATCTCTGGATCATCTCCATTGACATGAAGAATAGGCGCTTCAACCATCTTTGCTACATCTGTTGCGTACTGCGTTGACCTAGAATCCTCTGTGTTGGATGTAGTAAATCCAATCTGGTTATTTACTATAATGTGTATGGTTCCTCCGACTCCATAACCTCTAGTTTGAGACATTTGTAGAGTCTCCATAACAACTCCCTGACCAGAAAATGAGGCATCGCCATGGATTAAAATAGGCACAACAAGTCCTTTATTTTTATCATTTAGCCGATCTTGCCTCCCTCTCACTGATCCAAGAACCACAGGATCGACAATCTCAAGATGCGAAGGATTATTCGCTAGAGAAACATGCACTTCTCCATTTGGAGTTAATATATTGGATGAAAAACCAAGATGATATTTTACATCTCCTGAACTTGCTCCCTCTAACTCAAAATCTTCTTCAAACTCTGCAAATAATTCTTTTGGAGATTTTCCTAAGACATTAACTAATAAGTTCAATCTACCTCTGTGAGCCATCCCAAAACAGATTTGTTCTGCACCAAAAATCCCACAATTTTGTATCAAACTATCAACCATGGGAATAAGAGATTCAGCCCCATCAATTCCAAATCTTTTCATGCCTGGATATCTGGATGCCAAAAATTTAGCGAGGCCCTCAGCTGAGCTTAAGCGTTTTAAAATATATTGTTGCTCGTCTCTATCAAAATTTAATTTTCCTAAATTTGGCTCTAATCTTTTTTGAAACCATATTCTCTCAGGTAATGATGAAATATAGTTATATTCAATTCCTAAAGTGCCGCAATATATTGCTTCCAATGCCTGAATAATCTCAGACAAAGTTGCTGACTTTTTACCTATCTTTAGAGAGCCTGTGTCAAAAACTTCTGATAGATTTGAATCTTCAAGACCGTGAAAATTAATATCTAAGTCATCACAATTACGAGCTGGCTTTAGCCCTAATGGATCTAAGTTAGCTTTTTGATGTCCGCTATTTCTGTATGCTTGGATTAATTGAATAACTCGAACCTGCTTGGAACTATCCCTAATATTATTAGGAAGAGATTGAATTGAAGGATTAACCTCATTTTCTTTAAGTCTCTCAATAATTTCTTTGTGAGATACCTCTTGGTGTCCGCCATTAACCACAGGCAAGGAGTCAAAGTATATTTTCCAATCATCAGGAACTGATGTAGGATTCTCTATATATGATTCATACAAAGATTCTAGGTATGAGCTCTGTGCCCCTGCTGCATGAGAATTAGCCCAAAATGTCTCCATATTATTCATTTTTAGATAAGCTCACTCCATCAGATGTAATAATATTTTCTTTTTTCTTCCCAGATAGAAGCATTGATTTGATTTTCCCAATTGCTTGATTTGGGTTTAAATCTTTTGGACAAACATTTACACAATTCATAATTCCATGGCACCTATAAACGCTAAATGGATCAGACAATCCCTCTAACCTTTCAGCGGTTTTAGTATCTCTTGAATCAGCAATAAATCTATAAGCTTGCAACAAAGCTGCTGGACCAACGAATTTGTCTGGGTTCCACCAGAAGGATGGGCAGCTAGTTGAACAACAAGCACATAAAATGCACTCATATAGACCATCAAGTTTATCTCTATCTTCGGGTGACTGTAATCTCTCTTGAGTAGGAAGCTCAGTTTCATTTTGAAGAAAGGGTTTAATTTTATCGTATTGTGAATAGAACTCTGTCATATCAACAACCAAATCACGAATCACAGGCAAACCAGGCAACGGCCTAAGCTCAATTTTATTATTTTTAATTGCTTTAGAGATTGGAGTGATGCATGCAAGACCATTCTTTCCATTAATATTCATCCCATCAGAACCGCATACCCCTTCTCTGCAAGATCGTCTATAAGATATTGATGAATCTTGTTCTTTTAAAATATTTAGCAATTCAAGCAACATAATATCCTTCTCAGGTTTTTTAATAGAGTATGTTTGTATATAAGGAAACTTATCTGTTTCTGGGTTATATCTATAAATATTTATATCAATCATTTTTTAATCTCAAATTAAAATTAATATGTTCTTACCTTTGGCTTAAAAGTTTCTACTTGAGCTGGTGCAAAATTGACATCTCTTTTGCTCAAGGTTTTTTTGATCGGATCATACAAAGAATGACATAACCAATTGTCATCATCACGCTCTCTAAAATCGTCTCGTGCATGGGCACCTCTGCTTTCAGTTCTTTGGAGTGAAGCAATAGCTGTCGCCTCAGCAACTTCAAATAAATTCTGCAGCTCTATAGCCTCTACTCTACTAGTGTTAAAAGCCATGCTCTTATCTTTAAGATAAAGGTTGGAAATTTTTTCTCGAATATCACTTAGCGCTGCAACACCTTTCTCCATATAATCACCTCTCCGGAAAACGCCAAAATAGTTTTGCATGACGGATTGAAGTTCTCTCTTCACCTCAGCAACTTCAAACCCTTTACTTGATGAATTGATCTTATTGAGGCTATGCAGGGCTTGATCGATGTCATCACCGCTTGCATCTGCAACTCCACCACCTGTTTTCAAAGCTTCTTGAATATGAAGACCTGCCGCCCTTCCAAAGACTACTAGATCAAGAAGAGAATTACCCCCAAGCCTATTAGCGCCATGAACTGAAACGCATGCAGCTTCGCCAACTGAAAATAAACCAGAAATAATTTCATCATCACCCTTGGATTGGGTATAAGCTTGGCCATGAATATTGGTGGGCGTACCTCCCATCATGTAATGACAAGTTGGCACAACTGGTATTGGGTTATATATTGGGTCAACTCCAGCAAAAGTTCTTGAAAGTTCACATATTCCTGGGAGTTTTGCATTTAATACATCAGCGCCTAAATGGTCTAGCTTTAAAAAAACATGATCTTTATTTTCACCACATCCTCGGCCTTCTAAAATTTCTAACACCATTGATCTTGCAACAACATCTCTCCCAGCTAAATCTTTTGCATTAGGGGCATATCTTTCCATAAACCTCTCACCCTCTGCATTTACAAGATAGCCTCCCTCTCCTCGACAGCCCTCAGTAACAAGTGAACCTGCACCATAAATCCCAGTTGGATGAAACTGCCACATTTCCATATCTTGCGCAGGAAACCCAGCTCTTAAGGCCATCCCCAAACCATCACCTGTATTAATCAAGGCATTTGTGGTTGATGAATATATTCTTCCAGCGCCACCTGTAGCCATAACTGTTGCTTGCGATTTTAAATATACAACTTCACCAGATTCTATGGAAAAAGCTATAACACCTGTCACTTCCTTGGATTGATTGAGAACTAAATCTACTGCAAACCATTCATTAAGAAAATTAGAACCTTCCTTGATATTATTTTGATACAGAGTATGAAGAAGTGCATGTCCAGTTCTATCTGCTGCAGCACATGTTCTAGCCGCTTGTCCACCTTTACCAAAATCTTTTGACTGTCCTCCAAAAGGGCGTTGGTAAATACGTCCATTCTCAAATCTAGAAAAAGGCAACCCCATGTGCTCAAGTTCAAAGACTGCCTTTGGCCCTTCTGAGCACATATATTCAATTGCATCTTGATCTCCAATGTAGTCTGATCCCTTCACTGTGTCATACATGTGCCAACGCCAATCATCATTTGGATCTGCGCTTGCAATTGCACAAGTAATTCCCCCTTGAGCTGAAACAGTATGAGATCTAGTTGGAAAAACTTTTGAAACAACTGCTGTCTTTAATCCTGATTTGGCAAGCTCAAGAGAAGTTCTCATACCTGAACCTCCTCCTCCAATAATGAGAGCATCAAATTCTAATGTTTTAATATTTGATGAATTGTAGTTTTCCACTTTATGACCAGATAATTAATAGATAAAAAACAACAAGAAAAAAACCTAGGAACATAAAAAGCAACTCAAAGCTTTTCCTCAAAAAATTTGCATATATTGAAAGGGATGACGAAACGAAACCTAATGTTCTTTTTGTAAGATAGTCAGTTCCTATTGTCCACAAACCTGCAAATGCATGCAGACATGCCAAGATGATAAAAAAAGTTAAGGTTAATTTAAATGTGAAACTTTCGGTCATAAATTGAAAGCTGAATCCATCAGTAAAACCAATTAATCCAAGATACCCAAGAAATAACAAAAAATAGATAGCAGAATATCTTTGTAAATACCAAATCAATTTACCTAATTTCATATAAACCCCCATATCGTTAAGAATGCAGTGAAAGCAAATATTATTAATACAATTATTGCTGATGTGTTTGATGTTGAGAGAGTTTCATTAATTAAATGAAAATCCATAAGCATATGTCGGATTCCTGCTATGACATGATATTCAAAAATTAATACATTAAAAAGAACAAATGTTCTTATAAAAATAGATGAATTGTATGTATCCATAAATGAAATAAATGAAGAAGGGCTTTCTAAAAGAATATTAAGAATATATGCAGAAATTGGAAGGACTAGAAAAAAAATAAGCATTCCAGAAACTCTATGAGATATTGATATTAATGCAGATAATGGGAGCTGGATTTTAAATAAATTAATATAAACTGGCTTTATAGACATTTGTTGCTTTTGTGGCGCCTTACAGGTCTAAATTATACGTAATTTAAATAAGAAAATCTTACTTTTTTGATTTTTTTACATGCTTTATAAGCCTTTTTTTCTTTTTAATTTGTCGAGAGGAAAGCTCGTTTTTTTTGCCCTCGTAAGGGTTATCCCCTTTTTTAAATATAATGCTTAGCTCAACACTATTTAGACTAAGTTCTTTTCTAAAAGAATTAATTAAGTAGCGCTTATAATTTGAAGGAATTTTATTAGAAAAATTTGAATGTATTATAAATTTTGTTGGATAAATACCTCCAAAATGGACATATCTCATTTTTATTTGTCTGCCAGATATGCTTGGTGTATTAGTAGAGTTGGTAAACTTTAAAAGTAACTTATTTAACTTACTGGTAGGAAATTTAGTTTTTGCTAATTTATTTACCCTATCAAGTGTTTTAAATAGTTTTTTAAAGCCGCTTTTTTTAAGCGCTGAAATTTCAACCAAGATCAAATCATTCAAGGCTGAGTTTTGAAATTTTTTAGTTTCTTTAAGATCTGATAAAGCTTCATTAGAAAGCTCATCAATTTTGTTCAAAGCAACCACCACTGGCTTTCCATAACCTCTTATCAAATTCAAGATCCTAAGATCTTGATCTACTATACCGTCTGATGCATCAATAAGCATTAAAACAATATCAGACTCATCTACAGCATGCATGGCCCTTACATAAGAAAAATACTCTACAGCATGACTCTGTTTATATTTCTTTCTAATCCCCGCAGTATCAATAAAAATAAACTTTTCATTGTCAAATATAAATGGGACCTGAATAGAGTCTATAGTTGTGCCAGGCACATCGGAAACAATTAAACGGTCTTGTTTTGTAAATTGATTGATAAATGTAGACTTGCCTGCATTTGGTCTGCCAATCACAGCTATTTTAGTTCCTAGCAGTTCTTCGTTTTCGCTATCTTCTATGGGTTCAATAAATTGTTTTGAAAGAAAAGTTTGTAGTTCTTTTATTCCTTGAGAATGTTCTGCACTAATTTCAAGTATATCTCCAGTGCTAAATTTTAAAAGGTCTTCTTTTGCGTTTGATCTTTTTTTTATGTCAATCTTATTTAAAACAACAAAAAATTTTTTATTCATTTTTCGAATTGATTGTAATAGATCTATATCATCTGCGGTCAGCTCTTCTGAAGCATCAACTAATAGTAATATAAGATTTGAATCCTCAGCTGCTATTAAAGCCTGCTCAGTAATTGCGGAGCTAAATTCTGTTAATTCAGAACCAACTCCACCAGTATCAATTACTAAATATTGCTGATCTTTGAAGCTGGCATAGCCAAAATTTCTATCTTTAGTAAGACCAGAAAAATCAGAAACAATGGCATTTCTAGTTTTTGTGAGCTTATTAAATAAAGAAGATTTTCCTACATTTGGTCTGCCAAGAATTGCGATTGAATTTAACATTTTGAAAAGACATTTTAGAGCTTAATTGCAGCTATATTAGAATCCTGATCAATAACATATGCAAACTCTCTAAATGTAATAATGCTCATTATTGGATTTCCAGAGACTTTTTTCCTTCCAACAGTTACTCCAGTCAATGGATTAATTGCATGAACGTAACCATCTAAATCTCCAACCAATAAGAAATTTTTATATGCAGCTGCACTAGACAATTGCCTTCTTAAGTACTCCTCAGAAGTCCATGATGGAGATAGATTAGCTAAAGAAAATGACAGAATTGATCCATTGTCTTGAATTACCATGATCATATTATTGGCTACTATCGGAGAATAAAATGATGAGGCATTTGAGTTCCATACTGGTCTTCTTTGAGCAATATCAAATGCTGTTAAATTTCCTTGATAGTTAGTAGCAAAAACTAATTGCTTGGCTAAAACTGGAGCAGAATCAGCATCTATTAAATTCTCAAGCTCTGATGAGCCCTCTACAAAAGAAATGGGTGCATCCCATAGAAAAAAACCTGTGTCTAATTGAAATGCTGCTAAGCGTCCGTTATCAAAAGTAGAGAAGACGATTCCATTTTCAATGATTGATTCGCCTGTTCCGCGAACAGTTAAAGCGGGTAATTGAGACCTAAAAGACCATTTTTTTTCACCTGATGAAGCGCTCAAGGCAACTAATTCACCAACAGAGTTTTTTGCTAGAATCAATGAAGCGCTTACAACTACATTCGATAAAACTTCACCGCCAATATTTTTTTCCCAAATAATATCTTGAGTCTCTGAGTCAATTGCAATAACAAAACCATTGACATCGGACACAATTAATTTACCAAAACCGGAAGCGACACCAGCAGCTAATTCACGATCAATATCTATTTTCCAATTCACTTTTCCAGACCGCGGGTTGGTTGAAAAAATATTTCCTTCTGGATCAGCAATTAACATATTGCCTGCATAAAAAGATGGTTTAAAAGAACCTAGGCTATTTTCTCCTTTAAAAGATCTTTTCCATTCTACGGAAATGGGATACTCATTCTTAAAAGATTTAAGGGCAACGGGCTCAATGACTTCCTCATCTGAATCATCATCCCAAAAAGCTAATGTGGAGCATGAAGAAATCAGCATTAAAGCAATACTTAGAAATATATTATTTTTCATTAGTATCAGTTATTAATTTTGTTGATCTTCATTTTTAAAAGAGACTTCTGAGATTCATTCTGTATATTCTCAAGAGCCATTGCATACTGATCTAAGGCTAAGTTATTTTTTTCGAGACCTACCAAAGCATCTCCCTTGACCTCATATACAAGTGGGTGCTCAGATTCAGAGCTAAATGACTCTAAAGCTGCTAGGGCACTGGAATAGTTCTGCTTACTTAATTCAATTCTAGCAATATTAATTTTTGCAATTGAGTTAAGCATGTCATTTCCAAAAAGGCCTGATGAAGCATCTAAAAGTTCTTTAAAGTCAGTTAGAGCAGCGTCAAGATCACCCTCTCTAGCAAGAGATGAACCCCTGATCATTCTTGCAAGTTGAGCATATCCAGTATCAGGATATTTTTCTTGAAGCTTATTAAAATTTTCTTTGTCATCTGATGCGGTTGCTGACTCGTTCGAGAGATTCATAAACCACACATCATATATCTCAGCTGCTTTTGTATTCTGAGAAGTATTATATGACTTATAGCTTATTGAAAAAATAAGAACTGATGCGAGAAGCAAGAAACCAATTGATAAGGTGTTTTTATGATCTTTAAAAAAATTAATAAAAGCTGAAAATCTTTCTTCATCTGATCTGTATTCTGCCATGATCTCTCCTAAAGATTAGTATATTTTTCTATAACTTCTTTTGAGGTAAGAAGTTCTTGCTCACCACCTTCACCGAGGTCTTTCCATATTACTTGATTATTTTTAAGCTCCTCTTCTCCGATAATAATTGCATAACTACAATTACTTTTATTAGCTCTTCTAAGCTGGGATTTTAAACTTCCCTCGCTTAAAAATGTATCAAGGATAATAGCATTATTAGCACTTCTTAAATCATCGGCTATTTTATATGTTTTTTTATTAATCTGCTCTCCAGCAATAATAAATCCAACTTTCAATGGTTGTTTTATATTCTCAATGCTGAGTAGCTCAATTATTCTTTCAACCCCTATAGCAAAGCCTATTGCATGCATATCTTTGCCGCCAAGTTGTTTTGAAAGATTGTCGTATCTGCCTCCCCCAAGAAAGGCATCTTGCGCTCCAAGCTCTTGTGAGACAGTTTCAAATACAATACCGGTATAATAATCTAATCCCCTCACCAAAGATTGATCAATTTGAATATGGCAATGATCGCTATAGGCATCTACAAGATTTTGTAAAAAATTCTTAGATGCATCTGAAAGAAAATCTTGAAATTTAGGCGCTTCTATAAGCAATGCTTGAGTAGATTTTTCTTTGGAGTCCAAAATCCTTAGAGGATTAGATTTTAATCTTGCTTGATCTTTTTCATGCAATTCATTGATATGTGGTTCGAGAAAGCTGACCAGTGATTTACAAAAATTTTCCTTAGCAAGCTCATCGCCAAGATGATTTATTTTGATTTTATAGTCTGAAATACCGATTAATTCATTGATCTGCAAAACCATGCTAATCAACTCATATTCTGAAAGCCCTTCTTCAAAACCAAGATACTCAACTCCCACCTGATGAAACTGCCTGAATCTCCCTTTTTGTGGTCTTTCATATCTAAACATTGGTCCTTGATACCAAAACTTATTTTTTTCCTGTTCTTGTTTTTTTTGAATAATTGCTCTAATGACACTCGCTGAAGCCTCTGGCCTCAGGCTAATGCTTTCTTCATTACGATCTAAAAATGAATAGAGCTCTTTATTAACAATGTCAGATGCATTCCCTACAGATCTTGAAAAAAGTTCTGTGGACTCTAGTATTGGTGTGCGAATTTCATGTGTATCAAAAGAATGAAAAATTTTAGAGAGCTTTGATTCAAATATATGCCATCTCTCTAAATCTTCAGGAAATAGATCGGGCATACCTCTTAATGATTGAATCTTCACTTTTTAACCTTTTGCAATTATGTCTAAAGAATTTCTCTTTTCGAGCTCTTCTTTTACTTGCTCTTCTATTGTATCAACAAGTTTCTCATTAGAGACTTTTTTTGAAGCTTCACCATTGACATACAACAAGTTACTTGGACCGCCCGTTAGTCCAATATTAGCTGCTTTGGACTCACCTGGGCCATTAACATAGCATCCGATTATTGCTACTTCTAAGTCCTCAGTAATCTCTTCAAACCTTGTTTCAAGCTCATTAACAACCTCTATAACATTAAAATTTTGTCTAGAGCAGCTTGGGCATGCGACTATTCTAATACCTCTACTTCTTAGATTCAGACTCTTTAGAATATCCCAACCAATCTTCACTTCATCTACCGGATCTGAAGCAAGCGAAACCCTAATTGTGTCACCTATGCCTTCAGATAAAAGCATGCCTAAACCAATAGATGACTTAACTGAACCAGCCCTATAACTTCCAGACTCTGTAATGCCCAAATGCAACGGCTGATCAAGTAATTTAGAAAACTTTCTATAGCTATCAACGGTCATTTGAATATTTGAAGCTTTTAGGCTTAATTTAAAATTTGAGAAGTTGTATCTATCTAAAATATCTACATGCCTCAAAGCTGATTCAACCAATGCATCTGAATTAGGCTCACCATATTTTTTTTGTAAATCTTTTTCTAAAGATCCAGCATTAACACCAATTCTTATAGGAATATTATTATCTTTTGCGGCCTGAATGATTTCTTGAACTTTATTTTCCTTACCAATATTGCCAGGATTTATCCTAAGGCAATCAGCTGAGTCAGCTACAAGTAAAGCAATTTTATAATCGAAATGGATATCTGCAACAAGTGGAACTGAAACTGAATTTTTTATTTCTTTAAATGCCTGAGCACAACCCTTGTCTGGGACAGAAACTCTTACAATGTCTGCACCAGCCACTACCAAG
>CEUA01224802.1_pt1 | contig 11943 bp, 13 predicted proteins | sample 361541 | NCBI WGS metagenome assembly CEUA01 (sample SAMEA2623079, study PRJEB7988) | marine metagenome | isolation source: saline water (ENVO:00002010), including
ATAAAAAATTTCATATTACAAATTTAAAGTTTATAATGATTCATTAACAATCTTTGATAAATTTTTTCTGGTAAAATTTTTTTTAAAAAAACACTAAACTTCTGTAAAAATGGACCAATTATATAGTGAATTCTTGGGTTTCTAGATTTTATGACCTTTTCAACAAGGTTTGCCACCTCTACAGGGTTTCTAGATTTACTCATATTTAAGCTCCACTCTTCAATACATTTTCTATATACATCATAATATGGTGAATTCTTCCCAAGATTTGAATCATTTCGATTATTAATTATTTCCGTTTTATAATCTCCTGGAGCAATATTTACAACCTTTATTCCAAACTGATTTAACTCCATACTCAATGCTTCTCCTAAATGCTCCATAGAGGCCTTAGAGGAACTATATATGCTGCCAAAAGGAATTCCCTGATATCCTGCAATTGATGTTATATTAATTAAAAGACCTGATTTATTTTTTCTCATTATAGGCAGTACTGATTGAACAACATCAATATGACCAAAAAAATTTGTATCAAAAACTCTCTTAACATCCTTTATTGAAATTTCTTCAATTGGCCCAGTAAAACCTATGCCTGCATTATTAATTAGCACATCTATTCTTTTATTTTCATTAACTATTTTCTTAACAATGTTTTCTGATTCAACAAATGATGTAATATCAAATTTTAATAGTTTATATTTTTTAGGTTTAGGGTAATTTTCAGGGTTCCGACTAGTTCCATAAACTATATTCCCTTCTTTTGATAATTTTTCAGCAATAACTCTTCCAAAACCGGAAGATGCTCCTGTAATTAAAATTACTTTTTTCATTAATTTACACAAAAAAGGCAAGCTACCTACATCACACCGCTACAACCGTCTACCCTTGCTGCGTTCCCGCCCTGGGGGATTAAACAGGAGCTGGTTGTGTAGGACTTGCCACAACAAATATAAGCCGTTACATTGATTTCAACAATCATTTTATTTGCTTAATTTTGAAAAAAGAACAAATGAAAATTTCATTATTAAGTTTAGTTATAATTTTATTTCTTAAATGTAATAATGACAATTCAAATGATTTCTCTCTAAAAATTCATTCAACAAACAAAAAGATAAAAATTGATGACACAATCAATATAAGTGTTGACAATAAAAATAAAATTAAAATTGATTCAATTCAATTTTTATTAAATAAAATAGAAATTAATTCAAATCATATTTTAAACAACACTAATACTGGAGACAAAAACATTAAAGCAATTATCTATCATAATAATGAAGAAACTGTCATTAATAAAAAAATTACTGTATTTTCTAAAATTTCACCGAAATTATATGATTATAAAATAATTAACGAATTCCCTCATGATCAAGAAGCGTATACTCAAGGCTTAGAATTTGATGGAAATGATTTATATGAAAGTACCGGCTTAAATGGAAAATCTTCATTAAGAAAAATTTCTTTTGAAAAAGGTGAAATAAAAATAAATGTTCCATTAAATGATGCATACTTTGGAGAAGGTATTACTATAATAAATAACAAAATAATTCAACTTACATGGAAATCAAAAATTGGTTTTATTTATGATAAAACGAACATGAAACTTAAAAGCTCTTTTGAATATTCAAAAAGTATTGAAGGTTGGGGTTTATGTAATGATGGGAAAAATATATACAAATCTGATGGGACTAATAAAATATGGAAATTAGATTCAAATACATATAAAGAACTAAGTTTTATTGAAGTCTATACTAATAAATCCAAATTAAACAAGTTGAATGAACTAGAGTGGGTTAATGGAGATATTTATGCAAATACTTATCAATTTAACAAAGATGTCGTTGTAATAATAAACCCCTCTAATGGCTCTGTAAAGGGAGTAATTGATTTTTCTGGCTTAAAGAGCAAAGTTAATCAGCATCCTAAATTAAATGTTTTAAATGGTATAGCCTATAACAAGAAAAGAAATAGTTTTTTTGTAACAGGAAAAAATTGGAATAAAATTTTTGAAGTTTTAATATTTGAAAAATGATTTCAAAGATATTTGAAATTGAAAAAAAGGTTAAGCAAAAGCATTTAGATGAATTTAATCATGTTAATAATGTTCAATATCTTTATTGGGTTCAAGAAGTTGCTCAAGCTCATTGGGATAAATTAAATGAAAAAAAAAGCATTTATCATGAAGGTTCGTGGATTGTTAGAAGTCATAAAATAGAATATAAAAATTTTACAAATCTCAATGATAAAATAATAATTTCGACTTATGTAAAAAATGCTGAAGGATTCTTATCAGAAAGAATAGTTATAATCAAGTTAAAAAAATCAAAAAAAATATTAATTAAATGTATAACAAAATGGTGCTTTGTTGAATTAAACACACTCAAACTAAAAAAAATTCCTCAAAAAATATTAGAACTATTAAATAATAAAGATTAGAAATAGAATAATTCCCTTGAAGACATAATAGAATTAACTTCAATCTTAACCTCTTTTATTAATTCATTATCATTAGAGTGTTTTAAAACTTTGTCAATAAAATCAACAATAAATTTCATGTCAGAATCAATTAAACCTCTTGTTGTTATGGCGGCCGTACCTATCCTTATGCCTGAAGTAACAAATGGAGATTTATCATCAAATGGAACCATGTTCTTGTTAACCGTTATATCAGCTTTAACTAAAGCTTCCTCTGCCTCTTTCCCTGTAACTCCTTTATTTCTTAGATCAATAAGCATTAGATGATTGTCAGTTCCACCAGAAATTAATTTGTAATCTTTTTTTATAAATTCATCTGCCATAACTCTAGCATTTAATTGAACTTGTTTCATGTAATCTTTAAATTCAGAAGTCAAAGCTTCTCCAAAAGATATTGCTTTTGCAGCTATAACATGTACAAGTGGACCTCCTTGATTTCCAGGAAACACAGCCAAGTCAATTATGTTTGACATTTTTTTTAAATTTCCATTTTTTAGCTTAATACCAAAAGGATTATCAAAATCTTTTCCCATTAATATAAGTCCTCCCCTTGCCCCTCTTAATGTCTTGTGAGTTGTAGTAGTTACAACATGACAATGTTCCAAAGGATTGTTTAAAAGACCAACTGCAATAAGTCCAGATGGATGAGCAATATCTGCTAAAAGAAAAGCCCCTACTTCATTTGCGATTTTTCTAAATTTTTCAAAATCCATATCTCTTGAATAAGCAGAAGCACCTGCAATAATCATTTTAGGTTTTATTTTATTAGCTAATTCAGAAATTCTATCATAATCTAAAAGCCCACTTTCTTTATCTACACCATAAAAATAAGCTTGATATAATTTTCCAGAAAAATTTACTGAGGAACCATGAGTTAAATGACCTCCATGAGCTAAATCAAATCCTAATATTTTATCACCTGGATTTAAAAATGCCTGAAAAACAGCTGCATTAGCTTGAGATCCAGAATGAGGTTGTACATTAGCATAGTCAGCACCAAAAAGCTTCTTAGCTCTCTCAATTGCAATTTGTTCAACATCATCAACCACTTCGCAGCCACCATAATACCTTTTCCCTGGATAACCTTCTGCATATTTATTAGTCAATACCGATCCTTGAGCTTTCATTGTAGCAGGACTAGTAAAATTTTCAGAAGCAATTAATTCTATTCCATTTTTCTGTCTGATTCTTTCAGATTCAATTAAATTAAAGATTTTTTTATCTATATCCATGTTTGCTAAAATACATAATAGGAAGATTGATAAAAATAATTTTTTTTTTTTTTTAAAAAATAAATTAACAATTTTTAATAATTGTAAATTTGAATAGTGGGGCAAAAAATTAACATCCAAAATAAAAAAGCAAAATTTGAATTTACTTTTATTCAAAAATATACTGCTGGAATTGTATTAACTGGTTCAGAAATTAAATCTATTAGAAATGGTGAGGCTTCCATCAACAATAGTTTTTGTGAATTTAATGACAAACAAGAGTTGTTTGTTATAAATATGCAGATTGATAAATACTCTCCTAGTTCAAATTTTAATCATAATCCAAAAGCCTCTAGAAAACTACTTTTAAAAAACAATGAATTAAAAAGTCTATCAAAAGAAATCAAATCAACTGGCTTAACTATTATACCAATTAGGTTGTTTATAAATGATAAAGGAATAGCAAAATTACTCATTACTCTTGCTAAAGGAAAAAAATTATATGATAAAAGAGCTATTATAAAAGATAGGGAAAACAAAAGAGATTTAGATAGATTAAAGAAATCATTTAAGAAAAAAAATTAAATTTTATCCTTAAGAAGAGGAACAAATCTAAATTCTCCAAAAGTTTCTTTGGTAAATTTATTTTCTGAATCTCTTCTTATTCTTGTCATAATTTGTGTCTTTATTCCGACAGGTATAACTAAGCAGCCTCCAACTTTTATTTGTGATAAAAGAGTTTTTGGAATATTATCTGATCCAGCAGTAACTATAATTGCGTCATAAGGAGCAAATTCATCCAAACCTTTATAACCATCTCCAAAAATTATTTTTTTAGGCATATAACCTATTTTTGATAACAAAAATTTTGTTTTTTTAAATAATTCTGATTGCCTTTCTATTGAATAAACTTTACAACCTAAATTAACTAAAATTGATGTTTGATATCCTGAACCAGTCCCTATCTCTAAAATTTTATACCCTTTTTTTATATTTAACAATTCAGTTTGAAAAGCAACGGTATAAGGTTGAGAAATAGTTTGTTCAGCAGCAATTGGGTAAGCCTTATCCTCATATGCTAATGATTCTAATCCTTTTTCCATATATAAATGCCTTGGGATTACTTCAATTGATTTTAAAACATCTTTATTAGAAATACCTTTTTTAATTAACTTTTCAACTAATTGTCTTCTTAACCCTTTATATTTATTATTATCTAGCATTATGCAAAAATAACTTAGATTATCTAAATTTAATTATATAAGATTGTACTTTTGATCATAATTAAAAAATCATGATTAAAATTGGAGTTTTTGGCGCAGGACATTTAGGGAAAATTCATATTAGATTATTAAAAGCTTCTAAAAAATTTAAACTTATTGGTTTTTACGATCCCGACAAAACTTCTATAAAAAAACTTAATAAAGAAGATAACTGTAAATACTTTGATTCTATTATTGAATTAATTAGTAAAGTTGATATCGTAGATATTGTTTCACCAACCTCTTCTCATTTTGAAATTGCAACGATCGCAATAGATAATAAAAAACATGTTTTTATTGAAAAGCCTATTTCCTATTCAGTTCAAGATGCTAACAAAATTATAAAAAGTGCAAATAAAAATAATGTTTTAGGTCAAGTAGGACATGTTGAAAGATTCAACCCAGCATTTAAAGCTGTTAGAAATTTAATTATTAACCCAATGTTCATTGAATGTCATAGACTTTCGGAGTTTAACCCTAGGGGAACGGACGTATCTGTAGTACTAGACTTAATGATTCATGATATAGACATTATTTTAAATTTAGTTAAATCAAAAATAAAATCTATTGATGCTTCTGGTGTTTCTGTTGTAAGTAAAAGCCCTGATATATGTAATGCTCGTATTTTATTTGAATCTGGATGCGTTGCAAATTTAACAGCAAGTAGAATTTCTTTAAAAAAAATGAGAAAGACAAGATTTTTTCAGAAAGATGCTTATATCTCTATTGATTACCTATCTAAAAAAGTTGAAGTTGTAAAAATTAAAGATGATATTACTGCCTCTGATAATTTACCTTTAATTTTTAAAAATGCTGAAGGAGAAAAAAAACAAATATATTTTGAAAATCCTTCTATAATTGAATCAAATGCAATTCTTGAAGAATTAGAATCTTTTGCAGATGCAATAAAAAATAAAACCAAACCTATTGTATCACTTCAAGAAGGGAAAAATGCACTTGATGTAGCTAATAAAATTATTAGTAAAATAAATTTATAATGAATATTGTTAAAAACTTCGAATTAATAAAAAAAAGTCTTCCTAATGATGTTCAAATTATAGCTGTTTCAAAAACAAAATCAAACGAAGAAATTCTTCAAATATATGATTTTGGCCATAGAGATTTTGGTGAAAATCGAATTCAAGAATTAAAAGAAAAATACGATGAACTTCCAAAAGACATAAAATGGCATATGATAGGACATGTTCAAAAAAACAAAGTGAAATATATAGCGCCTTTTATTGATTTAATTCATTCAGTAGACTCTTATAAATTACTAAAAGAAATAAATAAACAGGGAATAAAAAACAAAAGGATTATAAAGTGTTTATTACAAATAAAAATAGCAAAAGAAGAAAGTAAATTTGGTCTTTTAAAAAATGAAATTAAAGATTTAATATCATTGTCAAGTGATTTAAATAACATAAATATAATTGGCCTTATGGGGATGGCTACATTTACTAATAATCAAGATATTATTAATACTGAGTTTGAAGAAATTTCTACTTTGTTTAAAAATCTTAAAATTTCATATCCAAAAATTTCTGTCTTATCTATCGGGATGAGTAATGATTATTTGACAGCTATAAAACATAGAAGTAATATGGTTAGAATTGGAAGTCAAATTTTTGGAGAAAGAAATAAATAAAATGTATGCAATAATTGATATTGAAACAACAGGAGGTAAATTTGATACTGAAAGTATAACTGAAATTGCAATAATAAAGTATAATGGGGAAAAAGTCCTAGATAAATTTTCTACACTTATTAATCCTGAAAAAAAAATAGACTCCTTTGTAGAAAAACTAACTGGGATTAATAATAAAATGTTAAAAAATGCGCCTAAATTTTATAATGTAGCAAAAAGAATAATAAATATTACAGATGGCTGTGTATTAGTTGCTCATAATGCTTTATTTGACTATAGAATTCTTAAAACTGAATTTAGAAGACTTGGATATAATTATAAAAAAAAAACTTTATGTACTGTAAATCTTTCAAAAAAATTAATTCCAAACAAAGATTCATATAGTTTAGAAAAATTAACAAAAGCTCTTGGAATACCATTAAAAAGAAATCACAGAGCCTTTGATGACACAATTGCTACTTTTAATCTATTTAAATTATTGGAAGACCATGATTTAGAGAAACAAATTATAAAGAATGAAATAAAAAACTCAAATTTAAATTCAGTATCTATAAATATTTTAAAATATATAGATAAAATTCCTTCTAAAATAGGTTTATATTATTTCTACAATAAAGAAAAAAAACTAATATTTATAGGTATATCATCAAATTTAAAAAAGAAAGTTTTAAATCACTTTTTAAAAAACAAAAACAATCACATTGTTAAAAAAACTAAAAGTATTTTATTTTTATTAACTGGAAATAAAACAATAGCAATTTTAAAAATGAAAAATGAAACAAAAAACCTTTCCCATATTCACAACAAAAAAGAAAATCTTTTAAAAACAAAGAGCCAAACTTATAATAAGAATTTAAATTATCCTTATAATAACTTTTTAATAGTTGATAAAGGTCGAGAAATTGATGAATTTTCATTTCTATATATAAAAAATAAAAAATTCAAAGGTTATGGTTTTTTTGAATTAAATCATCAAATAAAGGATGATTTAAAAATTACCTCTAGAATGATAGAAATGGCTGAGGATCAAGAAATAAAAAACATTATTCTTAAATTAATTTACAGAAAAACATTTTCTAAAATTATTCAATTAAACAATTAAAAAATATTTTTTTATAATTATGAATAATAAAACTTTATTATATATAACTGGACCAACTGCAATAGGAAAATCAAAGATTAGTATATTTCTTGCAAAAAAATTAAATTCTGAAATTATATCTAGTGATTCAAGACAGTTTTATAAAGAAATGGCTATAGGAACATCAGTACCCTCAATAAATGATTTAAAAACAGTTAAACATCATTTTATACAACACAAAAGTATTTTAGAAGATTATTCATTAGGTGATTTTGAAAAGGATTGTATAAAAACAATCAATCAAAAATTCAAAAATCATGATCTTTTAATTATGACTGGAGGTTCTGGCATGTATGCTGATTCAATTATATATGGGATAGATAAATTCCCCAAAATAGATAAAAAAATAAGAAACAACTTAATTTCGTTGTTTAAGAAAAATGGCATAAAATATCTTCAAAACATGCTAAAAGAAAATGATCCAACTTATTTCTCAAAAATAGATCTTAATAATCATCAAAGAATAATTAGAGCTCTAGAAGTATCGAAATTTACTGGAAAACCTTTTTCTAGTTTTTTGGGGAAAAAAAAAGCAAAAAGAAAATTTAAAACGAAAATTCTAATCATTGAAGAAGACAGAAATAAACTTTATGAAAAAATAAACAATCGAGTTGATTTAATGATTAAAAATGGTCTTGAAAATGAGGTGAAATCTTTAATAAGACATAAAAACAAAAATTCTCTTCAAACAGTTGGCTATAAAGAGTTTTTTGAATTTTTTAATGGGAAATTAACAAGAAATGAAGCCATTTTAAAAATAAAGAAAAACACAAGAAATTATGCTAAAAGACAAATTACTTGGAATAAAAAATATGTTGACGCTATAAGAGTCTCCTCTAATTTTCCAATAAATAAAATTTTAAATTTGATTAATTAAAAACAATTTTTTAAGTTTTCTTCAATTCTATGATGAATATTTTCAATATTTCCTTTTTTAAAATTTTCGTTAATTATCTTTTCATACAATTCGATATATCTATTAGAAATAGTTTTAATAATATTGTCGTCCAAATCTGGTAAAATTTGGTTATCCAAACCTTGAAATTTTTTTTCTATCAACCATTGTCTTACAAATTCTTTTGATAATTGTTTTTGAGACAGGCCTTTTTTTTGAAGTTCTTCATAATTATCCTTGTAAAAATATCTAGATGAGTCTGGTGTATGTAATTCATCAATCAACATGATTTCCCCATCATTTGATTTTCCAAACTCATATTTTGTGTCAACTAATATTAAACCCTTTTTATTGGCTAACTCACTTCCTTTTTCAAACAATTTATAGGTGTAATTTTCTATTATTCTGTAATCATTTTCACTAACTATTCCTTTTTCAATAATTTCTTCTTTTGAAATATCTTCATCATGTCCTTCATTAGCTTTTGTAGCAGGTGTTATTATTGGAGAATAAAATTTTTCATTTTCAATCATCCCATTAGGCATAGAAACTCCACATATTTCTCTATGTCCACTTTTATACTTTCTTGCAGCGTGACCTGACAAATAACCTCTTATAACCATCTCAACTTTAAAAGGTTTACATTTCACACCAATAGAAACATTTTCATCAGGTGTAGATTTTAACCAATTTGGAACTATTCCTGAAGTTTGTGATAACATTTTATTTGCAATTTGATTTAAAATTTGACCTTTATAGGGTATTCCTTTTGGCATTACTATATCAAATGCTGACAATCTATCCGTTGAAATAATAATTATATCATAATTTTCTAAAAAATAGACATCTCTAACCTTCCCCTTATATTTTGAAATTTGACCTGGAAAACTAAAATTAGTTTCCATTAAAGTATTAACCTTCTTGTTTGCCATTCTCTTTATTATATGCTTTTATTATTTTATCAACAAGTTTATGTCTAATAATATCTCTCTCATCTAAATTTGTTATTCCTATTCCTTTAATATTTTTCAATATTAAAAGAGCTTCATTTAATCCTGAAAGTACTTTTTTAGGCAAGTCTATTTGGCCTGGATCACCTGTTAAAATAAATTTAGCATTCTTCCCCATTCTAGTTAAAAACATTTTCATTTGTGATTGTGTAGTGTTTTGAGCTTCATCTAAAACTACAAATGCATCATCTAAAGTTCTTCCTCTCATAAAAGCCAAAGGAGCAATTTGAATAATTCCTTTTTCTATGTAACTAACTAATTTCTCAAGAGGTATCATGTCCTTTAAAGAATCATATAAAGGTTGCATATAAGGGTCTAATTTATCCTTCAAATCACCAGGTAAAAAACCTAAATTTTCGCCTGCTTCAACAGCGGGTCTAGTTAAAACAATTCTTTTAACCTGTCTTTCTTTTAGTGCTTTAACCGCCATAGAGATAGCAGTATAGGTTTTACCTGTACCAGCGGGACCAATTGCAAAAATCAATGAATTATTATTGATCTTTTTAACCAAATCAACTTGATTTATGGTTAAAGCTTTAATTATTTTTCCATTTACACCATGAAGGATTATTGATTCATTTTCTCTTTTATATTTTGATAAATCAACATTATTATTTGTAAAAACAACTTGATCTATGAATTTTGAATCTAAGGAGTTATAAATGCCTAAATAATCAATTAAAGAATCTACACAACCTTTAAATTCTTCTAAAACCTTAGGTTCGCCATAAGCTCTGAGAAAATTTCCTCTAGCAACAAGTTTTAATTTCGGGAAATGTGATTTTAATTTATTTAAATGTATATTCTCATCACCAAAAAAATCTTGTGGATTTATATTATTTAGTTCAATTTTGAGATCATTCAAAGGCTATTCAATTAAAAAAAATTAATTTTAACTTCTATTAAAGAATTTTTAGTAAAAATATGTAAATTTTAATTTATTTCAAGAACGATTTCATAGTTTATGAATTTTATAACATTAACTACTGACTTTGGTTATAAAGACTTTTCAGTAGCAATTACTAAAGCAAATATTTACAAAAACATCAATGATGTTATAATTGTGGATATTTCTCACCAAATTAGTCCTTTTAATAATCCTCAAGCTGCATATATATTAAAAAACTCTTACAATTATTTTCCAGAAGGCACAATTCATATTATTGGAGTTGACTCAGAACTTACTCCTGAAAACTCTCATTTAGCAATGTATTATAATAATCATTACTTTATAGGAGCAAATAATGGGATTTTTTCTTTAATAACTCAAGATTTTAAACCTGATAAAATAGTAGAAATTAATATTCATGAAAATATAATAAGTAACTTTCCTGTAATTGATGTTTTTGTTAATGTTGCTAAACATTTGTCATCTAAGGGGTCTTTAGATGTAATTGGAAAAGAAATTAAAAAAATAAAACAATTAACTGAAATTAAACCTGTAATAAATCAAAAAAAAGATCAAATATTGGGAAGTGTAATTTATATTGATAATTATGGTAATGTTGTAACTAATATTACTAAAAAAATTTTTAATGAAATAGGAAAATCTCGACCATTTATAATTGAAGCAAGAAGAATTAAATTCAGAGAAGTTTTTTCAAATTATAGTCAAGCAATTGATTTTTCAATTAAAAAGGAAAAAAGAGAAGAAGATGGAAAAAAACTTGCGTTATTTAATTCAGCTGGACATCTCGAATTATCGATCTATAAAAGCAACCCTGAAACAGTTGGTAGTGCTAGTTCTCTTTTTGGTCTTGATTATAGAGATCCAATAACAATATTTTTTGATTGAATATGAAAACTTTAATTATAAAAGAAATTAAATCTTATTTTTTTTCACCAATTATATACGTTCTAATTGGCTTCTATCTTTTAATTAATAGTTTAATTTTACTTTTTTTTGAAACAAATTATAATTTAATACAATCTAATTTCATAGATATAAATTCCTTTTTTGAGCTAGCTCCTTGGATACTTTTAATTATTATTCCTTCTATTTGTACGAGAACTTTTTCGGAAGAAATTTCAAACGGAACAATTGAAATTTTAATTACCAAACCAATCTCATTGACTAAAATTTTATTAGGAAAATACTTGTCAATTCAGTTTGTAATATTTTTTTGCTTTTTATTATGTTCTCCCTATTTCTTAATCGTAAATAATTTAATTAATTCCGATTCAAATATTGATATAGGTGTTATATTTTTTGGATTTATTTCTTTAATTCTTCTTTCAAGCATATTTATTTTAATTTGTATTTGTATTTCACTAAGATTTAAAACTCAATTTAGCATTTTC
>CEUA01090424.1_pt1 | contig 11922 bp, 9 predicted proteins | sample 361541 | NCBI WGS metagenome assembly CEUA01 (sample SAMEA2623079, study PRJEB7988) | marine metagenome | isolation source: saline water (ENVO:00002010), including
TTACCACCATTATCCCGACCGGGCCGGGATTTCTGCTCGACCGTTAGGCGAGCGGCGATTGTCGATTCCGACAACTTCTCGACTGAGCTGGGCGGCTGGGCTTCGCCGCCGCACTTAGTCGAGCTAACCAAATGAGCTCGGGCAGACTCGACCGGCACGAAAGAACCACGATCGCTGCTCCTGGACTAATGCGGTTTTAGTCCAAGAGCGGCATTAAGCGATCCAAGTTCTTTCGGGTCGATCAGTCGAGACTAGACCGACCTCATGTTCTCACCAGTACCGAGAACGAGAACGACGTCTGACTATGGAAAGACTCCCCAGCTACGTCCGAAACCTTTACAGGTTTTCGCAACGCCGCCCGAATTCTTACAGGGCGGCTCTTGCGAGAGAGAGTTAGCTGGGTTGGATTTCCAGCAGGCGGACCAAAGGCCGGACGACTCGACGACTGCTCTTTCAGAATCGCAATCGTCCGAGCGGCTAAGGGTCTGTTAGTCGAGGGACGAGACATCGAATCAACGACCATCGTTTCTCAATTACGACCAATCGTTAAGCGCTCCTCCTGGCCTCGGCTCGCTTGCCGAGTCCAAGAGGAGCTAAAGCGAGTTGATCCAACTTGATCGCTAGCAAGTTGGTCCGGCTGAAGGCCTCCCGCTGAAGGCGTACGGCCATCATTCGATGCAAGTTACACACCAGCAACGCTGGCGGCGCTACAAACCTACAAACCACAAGACTTACCCTCCTTCATGGCCGTCACTTCAGTAACCAATCACACCACAAACTCGCCAGTCCACGAGACTTACAGAAAGCAGGGCTCTGCCCGGAGCACCGGGCTGATCGTCCACGGATCACTCCGTGGCCGCCGGAGGCACAGACAGCGAACTCGTTAGTCTACGGGACTTGGGGTGGGTTGCTTGGTTTCGGTCCACCCCCCTACCCTTTGGCGGAAGATGATTGGGAGTTGGCTGAGCGGTCAAACTTGGGGCACGGCGTTGGGGTGATGTGCCGAACCCCTCCCTCTTACATACATGACTATCGTTGTTTTGGTGTGTTTGGTTCAAGTGTTTGTGTGTTGTGTGGTTGTGTCCTTGGATTCCTCCGAGTGTTGAGGCCTCTCTTGCCTTGACCGAGCCGTGCGGTGCTGGTCGCTCTATGCCCCCCGTGTGGTGTGGGCCGTCGTGTCTGGACATAGAGTCAGATGCCCCTCTGACGGGCGATCGAACCGTTGTTAGCGGCGAGTGCGTTTGTACTGTATCATGGCGGTTCTGAGGTTTCACTCGATTTTTGGAGTTTTTTGATGGCTGAGAAGAAAGAAACGATTGTTGACCGGGAGAGGGCTCGTGTTGATACGGAAGAAATTTTTCGGTTGATGCGTGGGAACGGAAACCAGTCTCGTATTAATGACGGGAAATGGTCGCCGTCGTAGATGTCTAGGACTGTTCCTTCTCCTAAACGGTCAGCTTCCTATTATAGAAAAAACGCTAAGGCACGAGCTAAAAAGGCTGCGTATGATAAGGCGTTTAATGCTCGTCCTGAACAGAAAAAGGATCGGGCTGCTCATGGGCGTGCCCGGTATAAGGCTCAGAAGGCTGGGACTGTGAAATCTAATCAGGATATGGTGAGGGGGAAGGGGGGCAAGTTGCGTGCTGGGAATAGATCTAAGAATCGGGCACGGAAATGACCATTGAGGATGTAGCTGAAAGAGCAGACGTTTGGTCTGAGGCGATCAAAAAGATTGTGAAATCTATTGCTGCTGCTGGTGTTGCGCTTGCGACCGGTATTGCGGCGCTTTTGGCGTGGTGGCCGTCGGGAGATACTTCTGAGGAAACTCCGTCTTTGTTGCAGGGAACTGGGTATGGTCCTCAGTGTTCTCAGCTTTACAATACAATCGACCATAACTGGACTGAACAACAATGGTCAGTCTGGGAAAAGCTACGGAAAGATTTAGGCTGCTAGGAGAGAATTATGTCAGATTCAGGGTGTCCGGATTGCCGTTGCGAGTCATGTCCGTGCAGTTGTAATCATTGTGACTGTTGTGGACATATGGACGGTTTGGAAAAAAAATTCAAACTTTCGATGTGTGCAGGGCAAGCGTTTAAGATTCGTCCTATTGTTAGAACATATCGATACGATAAATATTATGTTTTACCGAAGGAAAGAGCTTTTAAGTAATGGCTGACGACCTTGAACAAGATTTTAAACAAATAAAAATAAGTCGGCTTACTCTTGGACTCATAATGTCTGTAGCAGTTACTTCTGGCGTGATTGTGTGGAATGCGGCCCAAGTAGCAGGCCGAATAGGGGAACTTGAAGATACAGTCAACCGTGTCGAACAAGACATGGGTGAGTTGCAAATAGAAACTGACCCCACGATCCTTCTCAGACTCGACTCGTTAGAAGAAAAAATCGACGAGCTTGCCGATATGGACCACAATGTGGAACTTACGTCCCGTATCGTGGAACTCGAAGAGTGGATTGAGGAACTTGACCGTGATAACGGTGAAGAACTGCGTTGGGAATTAGATGACTTGCATCATCGGTCGTGGGCTTTTGAAGAAACACTTCGGAGTCGCACGTGGGGGGACGAGATGTTACGAGAATTTTTAGGGTGGTAACCCGTGAAGGTCTGGATCGACCAAGATCTTTGTACCGGTGACGGATTATGTGCAGAAATATGTCCTGAAGTTTTCGTTATGCGAGATGACGGGCTTGCCTATGTCCAAGAAAACGGGCATGTGTTCGACGATCCGGGTGGGGCGTTTGGGTTAGCGAACTTTAAAGAAAGTGAATTGGAAGCTGTTATTGAATCGGCAGAAGAGTGTCCGGGGGAATGTATTTATATTGAAGTAAGTTCTGGGTGATGGTTGTTTATGGTTGTGACTGCGAAGAAGAAGAATGTATTTGTCACTTCTATCATTACGACTGTGCTTGTAACGATTGTCCTGATTGTGCCGACGATTGTTTTTGTTTCGATTATGCGGAAAAAATAGCTGGATCAGACGATATGGAACCTATGACTCTTATGGAAGTTTTTGAACAATACCCGGAACTGTTAGGGGAACGATTGGATGCAGTGTTAGTCGATCCTTTTGACGATGACGAAGTAATCGAATGCGATTTAGAAAATCCAGAGATCTGTGATTCTTGCCAATAAGGGGCCAGTATGCCGTCAGGTAAAGCGACAACAATAGAGAAATGGGCGGATTATCAAGCACTCCGCCGACAAGGACTATCTCTCTATGCATCCTCAAAACAAACAGGGCTCTCCTACCACGCTTGCCGCGACGCAGAAAGCGGCAAAGCCCCGAGAAACTACATCGCCGCCCAAGAAGCCCTCGGCAAAACAATTCAACCCGAAGTACCCCAATACGATGACCTTTGTCCCGAAGCGCAGGCTGCTTACGATAATATCGAAATCTTTGCCAAAAGGTATTTTGGGATTATTTTACAACCGTGGCAAGTTGAAGCAACAGAACGCATTATGGGTCTCATGGAGACAGAATACGAAGAATATGTCGTAATCAATGCCCCTCCGGGCACCGGAAAGTCCACATTTTTTGCTAAAGTACTCCCTGCATGGGCAACTGTGCGTAACCGAGCTATCCGTGGGATGATCGGTTCCTCGACACAACGACTAGCTGAATGGTATTGCCGCAGGTTGCGTGCCGAACTTGATCGAGCGCACCCTGTAAAAGCCGAACTAAACGATGTTCGACTTGAATTGGCGGTTGACGCTGAAGCTACGTTGCAAGAGGACTTCGGCATGTTCAAGCCAGATTCGTCAGAGATCTGGCGAGCCGAAGCATTCACTGTTTTACAAAAAGACGACACACCCCTTTCCCAAAAAGAGCCCACATGGTCTGCGTTTGGAATGGATTCCGGTTTCCTCGGTGGCCGTTTCGATTTAGTGATATGGGACGACGTATACGACCCACGAAAGATGAGATCCGCCGAAGCTCGTGAAGATATGCGAAGATGGTGGGATGAAGTGGCTGAAACTCGGCTCGAACCCGGTGGATTACTCGTATTACAAGGACAGCGAATGTCCGCTGATGACATTTACCGATACGCACTTGATAAAGTTGCGCCCCCGGACGACTACGAACTCGACGAATTCGACCCAGAGGACGCTCCAGACGAATGGCGAAAATACGCTCATCTCAAATATCAAGCACATTATGAAGAGATTTGTTCAGGTGACCCCGAAACACATAAACCACATGCAGAACCGTGGCCTGAAGGATGTCTCTTGTATCCGAGACGATTACCTTGGCGACGGTTACGGCATATCAAAGCACAAACGCCAGATAGATTCGAGATTCTTTATCAGCAGTCGGATGTAAACCCTGCAAATGTGCTGGTAGATCCCCTTTGGGTGACCGGCGGACAGGGCAAAGACGGGGTACATCACCCCGGATGTTGGGATAACGACCGAGATGTGTGGGAGTTACCACAAAATGTGAGTGGTGACATGTTTGTTATAGCAACAGCAGATCCCTCCCCAGCGAACTATTGGGCTATTCAATGTTGGGCATACAACCCAGAAACAGAATTTCGTTACCTTTTAGAGTCTTATCGACGTAAGATGGATGCACCGTCCTTTTTGGATTGGAGCCATGAACAACAACGATTCACGGGTGTAGCCGAGGATTGGTGGCAAATTAGTAATCAAATCGGTTACCCAATCACTCATTGGGTGATCGAAGCTAATGCCGCACAGAAGTTCATACTCCAATACGATCATTTTCGACGTTGGGCGGCTTTACGAAATGTCCAACTTATCCCGCATTACACACATTCTAAAAATAAAGGCGACCCCAAATATGGAGTGCAAATGCTCGCTCCATTATGGCGTGTCGGCAGAGTGCGTTTGCCCGGTAAACAGAACACTGAAGCAAGACCTCATTCGCTACTTTTGGTCAACGAAGTAACCCGTTGGAATGCTGAAGGGACGGGTTCACGCACAGATGACTGTGTTATGGCACAATGGTTCCTCGAACATAATTTAGAGAAACTCTACATTCCTAGTATAGTAAACGACAGACAGTGGCGTCCCACTTGGATTTCTGATATAGCGCAAGCAGCGGTGAGGTAAATGTGAAATCAATCGACGAGATCATGGCAATATACTCTGCAAGATCTCGCACCAATGACAGCGCAAAAGCTCGTATGCGCGAGTTGCGAGATTATTACAATGGCGATGTTATCGTACCACTTCCAGAATTAAATTCTGATGAGCAATCAGCCGTTGCAAATCTTTTAGCACAAGGACTTGACCAGACAGCTATGCGGATAGCGTCAACAAGTCCCGATATTTTTTGTCCTCCGACTGACACACGAACAAAACGGGCAAGAGACAATGCGAGCATAAGACGACAAGCTCTATTTGGTTGGTGGGAAAACAGCCGAATGGATTTACAACTGTCCAAACGAGCACGTCATCTTATCGGTTATGCAACTACTGTCGCCCAACTCCGGTTTAACTCCAAAGTTGGTGCCCCAGAATGGCATTTACGTGATCCACTTACCGCATATCCGGCTCAAATGCTTGGAGTTGACGACTTACGACCCAGAGACATCATTTTTGCTTACGAAAGATCTTTGTCTTGGTTGAAACAACAATACCCTGAATCTGCACAAAGATTTGCGTCTGAAGGAAAAGCTGACGCAGATCAAGGAATCGAACTCATCGAATACATTGATGGAGAAGAACAAGTTTTGATTGGTAGTCGAGCCCCAATCCCAACAACCATGTTCTCGCAACCCGATAATGACAACAAGGGAATAGTTATAGAACTTGAACGAACGACAAACCCACTTGGACAAGTTCCTGTTGTTTGTGCTCAACGTATCAGTCTCGATAATGCACAAGGTCAGTTTGATGGCATTCTTGGCATGTACCAAATGCAAGCTCGTTTAATGGCCCTTGAAGTAATCGCAGTCCAAAAAGGTGTATTTCCTGACACATGGCTCGTCGGACGACAAGGTGAAACCCCACAAATTGTGAATCCTGCTGATGGTTTGACCGGAGAAGTCGGTGTCATACGTGGCGGTGATCTAAAAGACATGTCGCTACAACCCGGCTATATGACAAACCCGGCAATTGACCGGTTGGAACGAGCACAACGATTAACGGCTGGCATTCCCCAAGAATTTGGTGGCGAATCAACCTCCAATATTCGTACAGGGCGTCGAGGAGATGCGGTGCTGTCAGCGGTAGTTGATTTCACGGTCCAAGAAGCTCAACGAATCATGGCTCGCTCACTTCAAGAAGAAAATAAAGTCGCTATTGACATGTCCAAGGCTTATGCAGGGAACCGGGCACGGAGTTTTTATGTCACTACCAAAAATGTTAAAGGTCGTGTAGATTATCGGCCAAACGAAAACTTTGATTCGACTGACAATGTTGTATCTTATTCGCATCCGGGCGCTGATATTAATAATCTTGTTATCGGCGGCGGTCAGCGTGTCGGTATGGGCACTATGTCGAAACACTCGTTTATGGCGATTGATCCGCTTGTTGACGATCCAGAATTTGAACACGACACAGTAATAGGAGAGCAGTTAGAACAAGCACTTCTTTCGTCTGTGCAACAACAAGCAGCGGAAGGAATCATTCCTCCTGCTGATCTTGCCCGAATAATGGATCTTGTCACTAACGATCAAATGGAACTTGCAGGTGCTGTCGAAAAAGTGCAACAAGAAGCACAAGAACGACAAGCAGAACAAGTAGATCCTTTAGCTCCAGCGGCACAACCGGGGTTGGCTCTTCCGGGTATGGGCGCAGAGTCAATGCCAACTGAACCGTTACCGGGAGATGAAGCTATGGCACCCACTCTTGACGAACTTATGGGTGCGCTGTAATGGTTCGGGCACGGAAACAAGCTCCCCAAGCAGCATCCGGTCAAGAATATGGTGCAGCGAAAGGCCAATTGGAGTCACAGGACATTTTGCCGCTCCCGGCAGACGTTTCGCCGCTTCCCAGACCACAATCCATTTCCCCTTCTGAAACACCGGCAGCTTTTGGACCTTCGGTACGACCCACTGAACCTATTACTGAACCGGCGATGCAACAAGCTCCAGCTTCAGGTGTCACTGTTGACAGAGCGCGCAATTTTTTGCAGATTCTTCCAGTTCTTTTACCTTTAGCATCATCTGATTATTCTTCGCCAGCGACAAGGCGAGCGATACGTCAAATGGAACGAATTTCGTTGCAAATGCCACGAGAGGCATTCCCACCAGAAACCGGCAGTCATGGGGATACCTAGTCGAGCATCAGGGATTGCTAATGCGGCGTTTCAAGCTACAGCATCCGGTGTAGAACTCTTCACGGACATTGTTAAAGGTGTTTACGATGACGAAGATGAATACGATGGTGTCGCTGGAACCATTTGGGGTTCATGGAACGACAATGTTTTAGGCGAAGGCGGAGTTTTACAAAGTCTTTTCGGTCCTGAAGGTGTCGGGGGACAAATAATAGGGGGCTTACCTGAATATGATCCTGAAACAGATCCTTGGTGGATGGCTGGTCCCGGTGCTTTGCGTACTGGTGGTCGTCCCATATTCAATGCAGCGTTCGATGCAATAGATACGGTTTACGAATACGGAGTAGATCGACCTATAGCTGTGGCAATCACATTAGCTAACGCTGGGCTAATGGATGGTTTTGTTCTCAACTATCTTGATCCACGACTATGGCAACAAGTCAATGAAATTCTTGGTGTTGCCGAATATGGACAAATATTTGATGAAAGATTTGTTGGTTGGCTTCCAGAAGGCGAAGGCGGAGGACGAAGTTCTGGTCAAGCCTTAGCTTTGATGGTTAATAGAGTCAATATTTTAGATCCAACTGAAGTTGAACGTGTTGAAGGTACTGCACAATACAAAATTATGTCTGGCATCGTCGATGCAGCGATGCAATGGTACCTAGACCCATCAAATATTGCTGGTAAAGCTGTAAGGGGCGCGAAAGCTAAACAGATTACAGAAATGAAAGCTCTTGTAGCCGCAGGAGACTACCGAGCGGTACTTAACACGAGTGGTTATAGAAACTTTAAAGGAGCGATCAACGATTTAGGGAAAGACATTGATCTCAGTGACCAGTTTCGTCGTGGTGAAGGATTCACAAAATCTGACGAACTTGGTATCGACACATTGGCTACAAAAATTTGGAAAGCCGCTCGTAAAGGACAACTGGGGAGAGGTTTCAGAAACTTTACTTTCGATCAAGCAAAAACTTACGCTGTTTTGTCAGGGGGACTAGATGTAGGACGAATGGATCAAGCATTTGATTACATGATCCGTATACAACTTGGTGATGTCCAAGCACTTGACGACATGCGACGTATTGCTACAGATTGGGTGACCACTACATTGGAAGGTGGTCTTTATGCTGAACTTGTACAACTTGGAGATGAATTAAAACACCTTGATCTTCTTGAAGAACGCCTAGCTTTTAAAGCTGAAAAAGGTGAGGACGCTTCTACTCTTTTTGATGAATACCCAGAATTGATGGGTGAACGTCTTGACGTTGAAAGTGTCATGGACACCACAAAGTCAAAACCGCTCAAAGCTGATACAGGTTTAAGTGCTGAGGACATTATCGAAAATAAAAACCTTATTGAGCAGCGCATAAAACAACGTCAACGGGAAATTGAAAGCGAATTATTTATTAACGAATATGCGAATATGCCATTCGCTGCGGCTCTAATAATGAAAGAGGAACGCTTGCGTACAATGGCGCAAACAGTGTCGAACCGTACTGGGCACGTCGGATTAGATAATTTTGATGACGCTCTGAACGCTGATGGTGCTTTGGTAACGGCAGCAGCAAACCAAATTCTTCTTGAAAATCAAATCAATATTTTAGATCCCCTTCCCCAAATCGGAGAAATGACTAAAAGTGGAATCGCTGTAAAAACATTTGTATCCCAGTCACGATTCGGTCAAGCAGTTGGCAACAACACGGTGGTCCGTGCCATTGTTGAAAAAGTTCCTCACCAGTTAATGAACTGGGATGATCCTGCTCAACAAGTAATCACATTTGAACGAATGCTTCGAGATGCACAAAATGTTGTCCATGAAGGTGTGGATTTAGTTACCCATACTGGACGAGATGTTGATGCAGTTTTGGGAACATTCGCAAGTCTTAAAACACAAAAAGCGAAACGAGAATTTTTTGACAAAACAGTTGCTGGGCTGAACCAAGGATTAGTGACACTTTTTCATGGCAAAGTAGCTCGTACTGATGACATGCGAGAAATGACAAGTGTTCTTCAACGTCAGTATGGAAAAGCGCAAGATGTGTTAAGGGAAAAAGCAAGAGTAGATAGACGTTATTCCAACTCTGATTACACGATTCTCGATCATGCCAGTGAAGGGGTTATTGATCGACGTTATATCCCGATGACTCCGGCACAATTAAGAGAAGCATCTCTTGTCCCTCGTTATGATCTTTACCAACAAGCCTTTGGCGATGCGGTTCGCCCTCCTCCTCCAACAAAATTTGACGAAGTAATGCAGGGTGCAGCTTCAAAAGCCAAAACTGGTGCACATGCGGCTTTGGGAGCAGCTTCAAAAGTAGCGACAGCATTCACAGCCGTTTGGTCACGGTCAGTTCTTTTACGACCGGCATGGCCTCTTCGAGTCATCATCGATGAAGCTGCACGTTCCGCTGCAACTGTTGGAGTGCAAGCAACAGTTCAAGGGTTGGCATCTGGAATGAATGATCTTCGGGTTGCATGGTTCCGTAAACACGGCATCGATGTTGGTGACCCGATTATGAAAGAAATGTTGGCCGAATTGATGGCTGGTCAACGTGCTGATGAAGTAGCAGGTTTGGGTCCGATTGGTTCGACTATGCAGACGGCAGAGTTTTTGCCGAAGCGTTGGAAAGATTGGGAAGAAGGTCCGTGGGAACTTATTCCCGATGACTACAACGAAATTCTTCAATCGTGGAATAAAGCTGAAAGTGCCGGAAAAACTTCGCGGTCAACACAAGAACTTGTCCAAGAAGTTATTGCCCGTGAATATGGGGCGCAACGGATTTTTAAACGAACAGCATTCACAACAGGGTTGGGTTTGTTGTTGGCTGGGCCTGTAGGAGCGGCGTCTTTTGCAGGGCTCTATTATTTGACTGCAAGGAATACTCTTAAACGAGTTGCACGTTCAGAAATAACTGCGAATCAAATGTTTGCGTTACGGCAAGTAGCGCATGGTGATCTTAAAACAGAAATAAGTAATATTCGTAAGCAAGTAGCTGAACTCGATCCAGAAGATATAGAAGGTGCCCGTCGTTTAACACAAGAAGCAGAAGAGTTACGAACAGCAACCCAACTTTTAGAAACACAAGCTGAGAATATTACTGTTCACGAACAAATGCTTAAAGACAAATTACGTGCATCCAACGAAGATCTTTACGACAACTTCGACAAAGTTGGGTTATTAGCTGCCGAAAGTGGTTACAACAACTTTTATCTTGGTGGTTATTCAGTCGAGAATGCTTTTGGAAATACCCCGACCGATGTATCGATCTACAAAAATGCGATTTCTTCGGACAATTCGATGCGTCAAATTTGGGACGGAACATCCGTTGCTCAAAGACGAACCAATCGTCAACGCTCACGCCAACAATATGATGTGATGGACACAGAACAACGTCCAGTCTTTAGCAAAGCCTACAACGATACTGTTAATAGACAATGGTTGCCCAAGGGAGATGCCGAGGGACCATTCCAAATGTTTATGCGTCTATTTTGGGAAGGCAAAACCGATGAAGAAATATTCCGGTTTATGCAAACCGACGGCAGAGTTGTCAGAGATGCCTTCGGCCATGATCTAGCTGACCCCATTGCTTTACGTCAACATATTGAAAAAATTCGGGTAGAGATGAATGGTTATATACCAAATCTCCCAGAATTTGCACACTTGCGTGCCAAAGCTGCAACAGGAGGGCAAATAGATTGGGTTCGAGATCTGGTACCTGTCGTCGAAAGACATTTCGATGGGAGTATCGAACAAGTTCGACAAGCAGCCAATACAAATGATTTCGGTAAAGTTGTAGCTGACGCATCTTTCCAAGACATTGTTGACACAAAAGTATTGCAAGTACGTGTCATGGGTTGGCTAGATAACGCATTTGAAAACATAGGCACAATGCCCACAGATGCCTTGACAAGAAGCACAGTCTTTAACGCTATTTATCAACGTGAAATAGCACGCCAACTTGGTGGTCTTGAAAATGCGCCCAACAATTTTAGATTGACTGGAAGAACTGTACAGCAAATTGAAACTCGTGCCCGTACAGTTGCGATGGCAGAAACAAAAGACCTTTTGTATGACCTTGCTGAACGAGGCAGGTTTGAAGAAGTTGTCAGCAACATGATGCCATTCGTAGGGGCATGGCAAGAAGTGTTTACTCGATGGACTGGAATCGCTATCGAGAATCCTTTGATGGTTGCACAAGTTGTTCGCAACTGGCGTTTACTTGACGCCGAAGATGATGAAGGAAATACCTTGTCGGTATTCCGTTTACCAAACATTTTGAAATACGAATGGCAATACGGAGCCAATGTACGTCTTTTCGGTAAAGCATCTATTTTGGCTGATACTGCCGTAAATCTGAATGTCAAATCAGCGTCAATGATTGGCGGTTTGCCCGGTGTTGGGCCTTTGATAAGTTATCCGGTTTCCGAAGCCGTTATAGCTAACCCCGAGATTGAAGATGCAGTTGGTTGGATACTTCCCTTCGGAGTTTATGAAGGACAGCGATCTCTTTCCCGATTCATTGCAGCTTCAACTTCGCCTTGGCAACGAGCAGTTGCCGGTTCTTACACAGGGGGACTCGGATTAGATACTCCCGAACGTGCTCGCACAATGCTGCGTATAACTATGGATCTTGCTGCTGAATACGAAGCAGGTGGCGAC
>CEUA01069796.1_pt1 | contig 11917 bp, 10 predicted proteins | sample 361541 | NCBI WGS metagenome assembly CEUA01 (sample SAMEA2623079, study PRJEB7988) | marine metagenome | isolation source: saline water (ENVO:00002010), including
AGTTGAGTTGCTTGGGCCGATGCTACCGGTAAAGTTTGGAACCAAGGGACCCAGAATGGTGCTCCACCATATGGAGCTGACTCTGGGAAAATCGCCCCTAAGGGTCCAGTTGAAACATCCCCCCAATAGTTCATGTATGGCGTTCCGATATTGTAATTGGTTTCGCTATCACTAGCAGAAGCGAAAAGACCAAAAGTGAAGTTAAAGCCATCATCATAGTCAGATGAGAATCTTAGTTCATATTGTTCCCACTCAGATTCATTGAAGGATCTGTCCATGGCTTGGTCGCTTGTATATGTTCTCATACCCAAAGCAGCGCCAGACATATTACCTTTAGTCGTATCATAGAAAATATTAGATGTAATAGGACCCATTGAGTATGGAACCACAGATACAGAATGATCATAGTCTGCAAAATCTTCATACTCTCTAGTGTGGTATGAATAGGTGAAGACCATGTTCATGGTATCTGATAGAGCGCTATTAATTTCAAACACAGTATTTTGAAGTTCAGCTGTATGAGATGGCTCAAAATCAAGGTTTACACTTCTTAAATCAGCAGAAGGATTGTTCTCATAAATCGTATAGTTTAATGCTGTGTTTTGATATTGAAGATAAGGGACCCAATGACCATAACTTCCAGGTGACCATACAGCATCATTGCCACTTTCAAATGGGCTACAACCATAGAATGTATCTTGTTTACAGAACTGTCTTGCAGCTCTTAATCTATTATCATCTGCTTGAGTTGTTTCATAGATCAAAGTCATGGTTGTATCATCGGAATAGTCATATTCAAAAGACATCCTTGCGCCTTGAGTGTTTCTATCATCAAGCTTATTATTTGTATGAGAATTGGTTACGAAACCGTCTCTTTGAAGTGAGGCAAATGCAAATCTTGATCTCAATTTATCTGTTAAAGGCAGGTTAACCGCTCCTTCCATTCGTAATGAATCATAATCAGCAACATCAGCTTTTAAGTAACCGCCTGCTTCGCTACCAGGTCTTTTTGTGACCATTTGAATCAAACCACCGGTTGTCCCTGCACCGAACAATGAACCTTGTGGTCCACGCAGAACCTCAACACGCTCTACATCAAAAAACTCTTGCTCATAAAGACCACTAGCAGATGCGCTTTGGCCATTCCAGAAATATCCAATACTTGCACTGGTAGAGTTACCTACGGCAAAGTTACCAATACCCCTTAGAGTAACGCCAGAACCGGAATAAGCTCCCTTTGCAAAACCCAATGTTGGAACTGCAAACTGAAGATCTTCAAAGTTTTCAATTTGTTTCACCTCAAGATCAGCGCCTGTTATCGCGGTAATCGTAATAGCAGTGTCTTGAAGGTTGGTTTCTTTTCTTAAAGCAGTAATTACAACCTCTTCAATCTCTCGAGCTGAATCCTCTTGAGCTATAGTTGGTACTGCGCTAAATGAAAATGCTAATAAAAAAGCATAGAAATATCTGTTCATAATCTTCCCCCTTAAAGTTGATTAATGTGAACTTGTAAAAAGCATGATATACCTATTGACCAAGGCATACAATGCTTATGATAAAGCTAATTTTAATATAATTTTTACTTATTTTTAATAATAAACTTAAATTATTTAAGTTCAGAAGAACTTTTTCCTAAAACCTGCCTAGCAACAATAAGTTGCTGGATTTGTTGAGTGCCCTCAAAGATATCAAGAATCTTGGAATCACGAGAAAACTTTTCTAGTAAATGATCCTCTGAAAAGCCTTTCATAGAGCATATTTCAACGCATTTTAAAGAAATTTTATTTCCTATTCTGCCCGCTTTTGCTTTGCCCATAGATGCTTCTTTGGAATTGGGCATTTTGTTGTCCATCATCCAAGCTGATTTATAAACCAGTAATCTTGCAGCTTCTAATTCGGCTTCAAGTATTTCTAATTCATTTTGAATGGCTGTTTGTTGATGCATAGATCGACCAAAATTATCTTCATAACCCTCTTCGGTTAACAAGGCTCTAGTCATATCCAATGCAGCCTGACCGAGACCTATTGCCATGCCAGCAACCATGGGTCGTGTGTTATCAAACGTTTGCATGGCACCACCAAATGATTTTTTGGCAGCATTAATATCTGTTTCAATTTCTTCCTTGCCACCAAGTAAATTCTCACGAGGAATTCTGCAATTATCAAAAATTAATGTTGCAGTATCAGATGCTCTGATGCCTAATTTTTTTTCAAGCCTTGCAACGGTAAATCCTGGGGTACCTTTTTCAACAATAAATGATCTGATCGCAGTTTTACCCATGTCTTTATTCAGGGTTGCCCAAACAACAACACAATCGCATCGGTCTCCATCCGTGACATAAATCTTTTCTCCATTTAAGACCCACTCATCACCCTCTAAAACAGCTGTTGTGGAAATATTTTTTGAATCTGAGCCTGCGCCAGGTTCAGTTATTGCCATAGAAGCCCATCTTTTTCCCCATAAAGCTTTTTGGTCTTGATTGCCAACTGCCATTATGGCGGCATTTCCTAACCCAGTACCTGGTCTAGCTAGAAATAACCCAACATCACCCCAGCACATTTGCTCTAAAGAGATAACAGCCCAAAGACTTCTTCCCCCCAGATCCATTGATTTAACAGAATCATCGCCCGCACCAGTTTGTTCTTTTTGCGCTGCAGCAGCTTGATTAAGCTGCTCCATTTCTAAGGGTGGTTCATGCTCTGCCTTATCATATTTTCTAGAAATAGGTCGCAATATAAATTCTGCAGCCATTCTCATTGTCTCTTGAGTTTTTTGTAATTGATTAGGCAAAAGTGGATGTATCATTTTAAACTCCTGCGCCCCCTTCAAATATACCGATGGCTCTTAAATTTCTATACCAAAGCTCAACTGGGTGCTCATGGGTAAAGCCGTGCCCGCCAAGCAATTGCAAACCATCAGTTCCTATTTTCATCCCATGATGACTTGCAAATCTATATGTAAGTGATGCCTGCTTATGAAAGTCTGAATCGAGATCTTTTAAAGCAGCAGATTTATACACCATTAATCTCAAAGCCTCAGTTTCAATTGCAATATCAGCAACCATAAATGCCACCGACTGTCGGTTTGAAATGGGTTCATCAAAAGCAACTCTTTCGTTTGTGTATGGAACAACATAATCTAGAACAGCTTGACAGACTCCCAACGCTAAAGCCGACATGCCAATTCGAGAAGAATCTACTAGCGATTCATAATCAATAGAATAATTATGCCCGCCGAGTTTCTGTGAAGCCTTAATTTTGCAATTAGATAAATTAATTTGAAAAAGAGGCGTGCCTTTCAAACCCATGAACTCTTTTTGTTCAAGCTCCACCCCCTCCTGGTCTTTGTTAACAAAATACAAATTACATTCGCCTGATTCATTGGATGCAGAAATTAAAAAAGTCTTAGCCTCGTCTGCAAACGCTATCCCTGTTTTTGATCCATTGAGAATAATTTCTTTACCATTCTCATCTGCAAGAACGCTAGATTGATATGGATCAGTTGAAAGCGATGTGTTATTAATTCCTAGCCCTACATGAAAGATAGAGCCATTAACGAACTTTGGTAAAAGTTCAGCTTTCTGCTCTTCACTACCATGCTCAGTAATAATTTGAGCGGTCAGCAAAGGAACAGACGCAGACATTGCTAGTGATAGATCTCCATATGCAAGCGCTTCAAGGGACAAAGCATTTGAAACAGCATCTTGCGCTAATCCCATGCCGCCATATAACTCAGGGATAATAAGAGGGATAAGATCTAAAGATTTAATCTTTTCAAGCAAGTCATCACTTGGCCTACCATCAGTCTCTGCTTGCCTCGCTTGAGGACGTAACTCAGTTTCAGCAAATTTTCTGAGCATATCCCATGTCATTTGTTGCTCCTCAGAAAGAGTGATGTCGAATGGATGATCTGTGTTGTAGTCTTGCATCAGATTTTTGTATTGAATTTAAGTCTTGATTGCTTGTAAAAGTAAAGCATTGTGTAAAGATGTTAAAGGTATTGATTGGTCAAATCAATGACTATCAATATGACGAATATTTAAAAATTTGAATTATAAAAAAACGCTAATATTACAAATTAAAGTTTAAAAGATGACAAAGGCAGAACGAGCTTCAATTGTACAAAAAATTTTAGAGGAACATTATCCTGAAACTCCTGTACCGCTTGATCATGAAGATAATTTCACGCTTCTAGTTGCAGTTCTGCTGTCTGCCCAATGCACGGATGAAAGAGTGAACAAGGTAACTCCAAAACTTTTTCAACTTGCAAATAATTCAAAGGACATGAGCACCAAAAGCCCAGAAGAAATTTATAGCATTATTAAGCCGTGTGGTTTAGGGCCGCAAAAATCTAAGGCTATACATAAGCTTTCAAACATTTTATGCGACTCATTCAATGGAGAAGTTCCTGAAGATATTAAGGCACTAGAAAAGCTCCCGGGAGTTGGTCATAAAACAGCCTCAGTAGTAATCAGCCAAGGGTTTGGACATCCAGCATTCCCTGTAGATACTCATATCCATAGACTTGCCCAAAGATGGGGTCTAACCAAAGGAAAAAATGTTCGGCAAACAGAAAAAGATTTGAAAAAAATTTTTCAAAGAGATTCCTGGAATAAGCTTCATCTCCAAATCATATTTTGGGGAAGAGAATTTTGCCAGGCACAACAATGCCATGGAATTGCTTGTAAAATCTGTAAGGCAACTTTTCCTAAAAGATCGCATCCTTTTTCCCACAAGAAGCCGTAGATAATCTAGAATAGGTTCTCAAACTTTTTAATTAAAATTATAAGTATTTTTGGAGTAATCAATGGAATCTCAAGCTGATTCAATCTTTGCTAATTCACAGAACATAGAAAAATATGATGCCGAGCTTTGGCAGGCTCTTAATCAAGAATCTACTCGCCAAGAAGAGCACATTGAACTCATAGCATCTGAAAATTATGCTAGCCAGAGAGTAATGGAAGCACAAGGAGGAGTACTTACAAATAAATACGCCGAGGGCTATCCTCACAAAAGATACTATGGTGGTTGCGAAAATGTAGATATAGCAGAAGAGTTAGCCATTAATAGAGCCAAAGAACTTTTTAAGGCGGATTATGCAAATGTTCAACCTCATTCTGGATCCTCAGCAAACGCGGCTGCATTTTTAGCTATGCTTGAAGCAAATGATACGATTCTTGGAATGAGCCTTGATCAAGGAGGCCATTTAACTCATGGAGCAAAGGTAAATTTTTCTGGTAAAAACTATACGGCTTTTCAATACGGTCTTCATCCTGAAACACATGATATTGATTATGATCATGTTAGGGATTTAGCCAAAAAACATAGTCCAAAAATGATCATTGCTGGTTTTTCAGCCTTTTCAGGAACTATAGATTGGAAGATTTTTAGAGATATTGCTGATGAAACAGGTTCTTATTTTCTTGTTGACATGGCGCATGTATCAGGTCTGGTTGCAGCCGGTCTCTACCCCTCGCCTGTTCCTTATGCTGACGTGGTGACTTCTACTACTCATAAAACACTGAGAGGTCCAAGATCGGGAATTATCATTGCAAAATCAAATGAGGCTTTAGAAAAAAAACTAAACTCAGCTGTATTTCCCGGATCTCAAGGTGGGCCACTTATGCATGTCATAGCAGCAAAAGCAGTGTGCTTTAAGGAAGCCCTTGAGCCAGATTTCAAGAAATATATGCAACGTGTAATTGATAATGCGAAACTAATGTGCAAACTTATTCAGGACCGTGACATTAATGTTGTGACTGGTAAAACTGATAATCATATCGTCTTAATGGATTTAAGAAGCAAAGGATTGACTGGCAAAGATTGTGAGCTAGCTTTAGGAAAAGCAAATATAACTGTTAATAAAAATGCAGTTCCAGATGATCCGCAATCACCATTTGTAACTTCAGGAATAAGATTGGGCACACCTGCTGTTACCACTAGGGGTTTTGGAAATGATGAAGTGGAGCTATTAACTAATTGGATCTGTGATATTGTTCTTGACCTTGGCAATGCTGATAAAATTAATCACATCAAAGATCAAGTAGTTCAACTATGTAGAAACTTTCCGGTATATAAATAAAAATGTTTTGTCCTTTCTGCCAAGCCCAAGATACCAAAGTTATTGATTCAAGGCTTGTTGGTGATGGCTCACAAATTAGAAGAAGGAGAGAATGTGAAGTCTGTCATGCAAGGTTTACAACCTTTGAGACTGCTGATCTTGCCCTGCCTAGGATCGTTAAAAGTGATGGGGAAAGACAACCATTCAATGGAGTTAAGTTGAAAGGCGGGATGCTTAGAGCCCTTGAAAAAAGGCCTTTATCTGCTGAAGAAGTGGATGGAGTGTTTGGAAGTATTTTGACTGAAATTCGTCAGCTCGGCGAAAGGGAAATAGCCTCGCGCCAGCTTGGTGAAATTGTTATGCGACATTTAAAAAGAGTTGATCAGGTTGCCTACGTAAGGTTTGCGTCTGTGTATCGTGACTTCCAAGATATTAAAGAGTTTGCAGACGAAATATCTTCTTTATCTAAAGAAAAGCCGAAAAGAACAAAAAAGAAAAAATGAAAGACCTAGACTTTATGGCTAGAGCCATTGAGCTTGCAAAAAAGGGTCAACTCAATGTTCAACCAAACCCTATGGTTGGTTGTGTAATTGTAAAAAACAATAAAATAATTGGTGAGGGATGGCATAAGGAATATGGCAAAGATCATGCTGAAATAAATGCCATAAAAAACTGTAAGAAAAAATTTGGCGCTAAAAAAGCTCTTAAACTTATTGCTGGATCAAATGTCTATGTAAACCTTGAGCCATGCTCAATTGAAAAAAATACCCCTCCATGCTCGAATGCTTTGATTGAATATCAGATTAAAAAGTTTTTCTGCGGAACCCTTGACCCAAATCCAAAAATTAATGGGCGAGGAATTAAATTACTTAAAAAAGCTGGTATTAAAACAAACATTGGCCTGCTTAAAGATGAGTGCAAAGAATTGAACCGGGTTTTTTTTACCAATCAAAGAAAGCGTCGTCCCTACATCATCCTTAAAAGCGCCCAGTCACTTGATGGAAAAATTGCCCTTAAAAGTGGAGAAAGTAACTGGATCACAAATCCTGAGTCACGTAAAAATAGCCATCACATTCGATCAAGAGTTAAAGGGATTCTAGTGGGAAGAAATACGGCTGAACAAGATAACCCTTCGCTTACAGTTAGATTGACTAAGAATGAACTAGGTTTGCGTAAGAGTGAAGCGATTGAGCAGCCAGTAAAAATTATCCTTGGCAGTCTCAAGAAATCAAAAAAAGTTAGCAAAATTTTTGCTGGTAATTCGAAAATTATTATTGGATCTAAGCAATCAGCCAAAAAGTCTAAAAATGTAGAGTATTTAGAATACAAGAAGAAAAATTTCCTAGAGGAATTCCTGCAAGATCTTTTAGATAGAAATATATCTAGTATTTTAGTTGAGGGTGGTCAGAAAACTTTAAATGCATTTATTGTTAATAATTTATTTGATGAATTGGTGCTATATACTGCGCCCATGTTTTTAGGCAAAGGAAGTAAAGATGCTTTGAGTGTTAATTCTCCTGATGCCATAAGAACATCAATAAAATTAAAGATGGTTAGACTGGAAAGATTTAAAGAGGATATCAAGACAACTTACTACAATAAGAATCTTTAATTGTTTTTAAACATTTAATACCTATATATAAGAGAAATGGAATTTAATACAACAGAAGAAATCATTCAGGATATCGCAGCTGGCAATATGGTCATTTTGCTAGATGATGAAGATAGGGAAAATGAAGGAGATTTAGTTTGTGCCGCCGAGCTTGTTGATGATAAAAAAATCAATTTTATGATTAGCAAAGCAAAAGGTTTAGTATGTTTGCCGTTATCTCCTCAAAAATGTGATCAGCTGAATCTCCCTATGATGACCAATAATAATCGAGCTAAACATGGAACTGGGTTTACTGTTTCTATTGAGGCTGCTGAAGGAATCTCTACAGGCATTTCTGCTGAAGATAGAGCTAGAACCATAATCGCAGCAGCAAACAAAAATGCTAAAGCAGGAGATATAGTTCAGCCAGGTCATATTTTCCCATTAAGAGCCTTTGAAGGAGGAGTCTTGAGTCGTGCGGGCCATACAGAAGCTGCATGTGATTTAGCAAGACTAGCAGGTCTTGAGGAAGCTGGTGTTATATGCGAAATCATGAATGATGATGGAAGCATGGCTCGAAGAGATGATTTGATAGAGTTTGCCTCAGTCCATGAAATGAAAATTGGGACAATAGCTGATTTGATACATTATCGAGCTCTCAAGGAGAAGTCAGTACATCTTGAATTTTCAAAATCTATAGAAATACATGGTCATCAATTTGAGCTTTCTGCATGGAGAGATAGCATCTTTAATAATCTCCATTTGGCTTTTGTCAAAGGTGATCTTGCCTCATCTGATTCCCCTCTTGTTCGGGTTCACGTTCCTAATACATTGCATGACTTAATTGGTATTGAAGAATTTGGTAAAAGACTTAAGCTAGAAAAAGCTCTGAAAAGAATTGGTAAAGAAGAATGCGGTGTTTTACTTTTAATTGGTAATTATCAAGACGCTGACGAGGTCATGAATGATCTTATGGGGGCAAAATCATCTGTTAAGCCTGAAACAAAGACTGTGGGCATAGGATCACAAATTCTTAAAGAGCTTGGATTGCAACAAATTAAATTGCTTGGAACACCAGTGAAATATCCATCCTTGTCTGGATTTGATCTTGAGGTCACGGGGTTTGAACAATGAGCAAAGATGGATTCTCATACTCATCAAAAAAAATTGATGTTAACAAAAAAATTACTATAGTGGCATCAAAATGGAATGCTGAGCTCGTCGATGAATTGTTGAACTCTGGAAGATCCCATCTAGAAGAGCTTGGTTTCACCAGCATAAAAACTGTAAATGTTCCTGGTGCTTGGGAGCTGGTTCATGCAGCTCAAAAAGAATTGGCTGATGCAGATGGAGTCATTGCATATGGAGTAGTAATTAGGGGAGAAACTGCACATTACGAACTCATATGTGAGTCAGCAGCTCAGGGATTAATGCAAGTTAGTGTGAATGCAAATAAACCCATTGGCTTTGGGTTGATTGCTGCTGAAAATTTATCTCAAGCTCAAGAACGGACTGATTCATCAAAATTAAACAAAGGTAAAGAAATCGCACAATCACTTGTTGAAATGCTCAGCTGAAGATGTCTAAAAACCTAGGGAAGTACAAACAAGAACTTCAAACGCGAGAGTGCTTAGTTCAAGCAATCTATCAATACATATTTCATGAATCAAATTTAAACTCTCTTATAGATCAATTCCTAAAAGAAAATACACCCAAAAAGATAAGCCTCAATTACTTCAAACAAAGATTAGAAAATATTTTTGAGCAATCAGACGACTTAAAAGAAATCACAAGAGGCCTAAAGAATAATGAAGGTGAGAGTCTAGAGATTATAGATGAAGCCATTTTGTGGCTTGGAATAGTTGAGATGCGCGCTAATGAACTACCCCATCTTGTAGTTATAGATGAGTGTATTCGTCTCGCAAAGAAATTTTCAAATCCAAATTCTTATAAGTTTATAAATGCCAAGCTAGATGATTGGTTAAAAACAAACCAGGCGGGCTAGCTTAGGAAGGGTAGTTAACGTAAATCGGGCTTGACCAAGCTCTATTTTCTGCAGGTGCAAGACAGTCTCCTCTATTCTCATGAACCCCCACTCTGCATATTTCAGTTTTGATACATTTACCATTTTCATCAAATTCACATCCCAATGGATCAGCTGAAAGTTTTAGCGAAGGCTCTTCAATAGCCCTAACATAATAAACAGCATCTCTTCGACCAATTGAGAATTGCTCATCTTTAAATGAAACCTTGCAACTACTACTATTACAAGGGAATGTTTTCCATACATCTTCTACAAGCCCTTCGACTGGTTCATCTTCATATTGTTGAGGCAAAATTCTAATAACTTCGATTCGTGAGATAAGCCTTCTTTCATTGCTAGGGTTATAACACTCTGAATTACAAATCTTCTCTAGTCGCTCCTGTGTTAATCCATTATCACTGTAGTCCGGACAGCCAGGTTTTTGCTTAAGAGAACCTGCTGCTTTTACGGTGAATACTGGCGATTCATTACTATCAACTTCTGAACCCATTGATAAAGATTCAGATTGAGTTTCTGCATCAAACCATAAAAGAATTCTTGGTCCTGAGGTTGCATAAACTTCTTTTCTTTCCAATGCATCCCAGATTGATTCCCTCTTTCTGGATGTTGAGTGAGCGGCAACCAAGCCCCCAGACATAAAATATGCACTTTGTCTCTCAGCATCCGTGGCTATATTTAAATCCATAATACTGGTCAGGTTAGTATTTCCCAAATCAACATAAGACGGTTCTAATTTACCCTTGGGACGCCTTAGATCACTCATTTTTTCATACAATGGATCATTGAAACCATTAGCTTCGGTATTAAAAAGTCGATCAATTTCTTTATATCCAGTGCCTGGTCGAGCGCCATGATTATCGCTTGAACCAATAAACCCAAACTTAAACCGTTGTGGATTTTCTTTATCAGTAAAATCACTTAGTGCTAAAACATACTGTGCAGAGCCCAGGGGTCTGTAGTTAAAAGACGGCAAAAAACAGTCGTTACATTGTCCAGCATTTAAAAAATCATCTGGGTTTGTTTCATTCACTGCAGCATATCCTGTTGCACCCATTTGAGCAGCAAATAATTTTGTTTGATCAACCAAATACTCACAAGTTTGATCGTCCATCCCAGAGATTTGACATCTTTGAGCCATGATATTGCCTGCTTGTTGACAGGTTGGTAAAAAATCTTTGGTTTCATCAGGACAAAAAAGCTCAACGTTTGAATCAACATCTGAATCATTCCAAGCTCTGTATTCTTCAGAGTTGCCATGACCAGAATATATCTCAAATAAAAATTGAGATTTATCGTCCTTAAAATCTTTTAATTGTTTTTTCCAATCTGATGTTGGTGGAGTATAAAATCCCCAAGTGGTGCCATGAGGAATGACCATGTAAGGCGTCTCCCAATCTTTTAATTTCTGAAATAAAATATTTGGATTAGTTGCCTCCTCGTAACAATTTACAGGGAGATCTCTAGTATTAACTCCTTCAGGGCATATAGGAGTTGCCTGGATTTCATCAAAAAATTTGTCAAATGCAAAAAACCGATCTCTATTTTTAAAATCTAAAGTTGCAGGTAAAGCAGACATGGTCCAGGGTAAGCCCAGTCTCATTACTAATGGAGCCACTCCTCCCGAGCCAATAGCTCTTGGCGGCACCAAAGCATCATCCGTTTCTAAAAAAATAACATTTTTATGCCCATAATGATTTTCAGGATTCGGATCAACTTGGGTCCACTCCCATCCCAAGAAACTAACTAAATCATCTGTCCCTTCTGATAAATTATTACATTGTTGAATGCTTTTTTTGGTATCTAACCATTTCCTTGGAGTGCTGGCTTCAGCATGATCGTTGATAGACCAGAAATCTAAAGCTGAACAAAATCTTGCGTAATCACATGCATCTGCTAATGGCGAAGCTCCTTTACCATTCATGAAAGGTAGAGACCACATAAATGCATCTGTTGAATAGGTTGTATGAACATGCAGATCACCAAATAGGATTTGCTTTTCATCCAAAACCTCTAATTCTGATTTCACAACATTAATTCTATTAACTCTATCTTCAAGCGCTTTTGCTGGAAGAACTTTTCCCTCTATTACTCCTGGCCCATCTAATGTTCCAAAGAGTTTCAAAACAGCGCCACTAAAAAAAATACCCACAGTAAAAATAAAAAGCAGAAAGAGCGAAGTTAGAAGGTTTCTCATATCTCTCCAGAATTGATAAAGCTAATC
>CEUA01082330.1_pt1 | contig 11905 bp, 4 predicted proteins | sample 361541 | NCBI WGS metagenome assembly CEUA01 (sample SAMEA2623079, study PRJEB7988) | marine metagenome | isolation source: saline water (ENVO:00002010), including
TATGATTAGTCCTAGAAGTAATCCTTATCCTAAGGCACATGTAGATTCTAAGGCTGGTGGGCAATATGTTACAGGGACAGACCACCCAGATGTAGCAGGTAGAGCGATGATAGACCCCGACGACGAGGACGGTCGAACCGTTGCAGAAACAACGGGAGTCGATGTTTTTACAGGCAAACCAATAGGAAAGAACCCAATCAAGAGAGGTAAGGACTCAAAAGGAACTTACATGAGATGGGGTAAGTCTACTGGTAAGAAATACTACTACAAGACAGGGAACAAGACATCGAGAGAGAAGGCTCGTAAGCAAGCACAAAAGCAAGCACAAGCCGCTTATGCTGGTGGTTATAGAAAGAATAAGTTTAGTGAGCAGAAGTTTAAAGCTGTGGACTTTACTTTGGATGAGCAAGAAACAGTCGAAACCAACCCCGCTAACCCAAGTAAGGTAAGCAAGGGTAAGGAACTCTACAAGCACATGAACGGTAAAGACCCCGCTAAGGTCGAAAAGAAAACGATTGATATCGGAGATGTTTGGTATCAAGTTGGCGAGGGTGGTTGCTGGGAGATAGGTTACTGTAGCGGTAAGGAAACAGGTAGTTCCTCACAAAAATACATTCATCACTTTAACGAGGAAACAAAAGACGGTAACCTACCGAATCTTTACGCAACTATTCCCGACAATGGCAAACCTATGCTTATTATAACAGGTGGCACATGGAAAATCAAAACCGACGAGAACGGTGTAGCGTGGATCTACGACTGAGGTGATACAATGGCTAAGAAAGAATTCCGTCCCTTATTTGGTGTTAAAGGCAACACCTGGATGAAAGTAGACGGTGTATCAACTATTCTTTTTACAACCGTCATTACTCGACGTGCTTTACAAGGTCTAGGGAAGAACGGTGTATTTGGTTACGGCAAGAATAAAACACTCGAAAACCTTAATTTTGGCGCAAGCAATAAAACGTGGGACTATATCGACACTATATCTACGGCACTATGGGCGTTCGTATTGCTGCATGGAGCTATCGATACATACGAGGAGATGAATAACATTCCAGACCATAAGCAGTTAATGCCTGGACAAGGTATCGTCTATAGAGGTTACAAGTGGATGGATGGAAACGTATTTTGAGGTGAGAAAGAATGGCAGACGCATGGAATCCCTTTGACCCAAACAACCCTGTTTATAGAAAAGTGCAAAAGCAAACAGGGGCACGCCGTAAGAGAATTAGAAACACAGTGGTTGCGGGTGGAATCTTACTGGCTGGATATCTAATCCAGAATTATCGAAAGACCGGCAACCCTGTTGCGCCTTTCTTCGGCGGGCCAAACCTTGATCAGTTTGGTATGATCCGTAGAAGAAAGTGATAGCATGGCTTACCTAGAAGACCTGTCCGTCCCCTTTTTACTAGGGGGAACCAATGATGGTTCAATCAATATGGCTATTAGGCAATCTAAGAACCTACAGAACCACATTGAAACACACTACGGTATTTACGCTAGTCAAGGTTTAGGGACTCTAGATAAGCCAAGCAACTTCTCAACTGTAGATCTACTTTACTATCATGTATACGGAGACTACCGATTGACTTTAACCGAAGCACCTAGTAGCGATGCACCAGATTTTCTAAAGTCAAAACAAGCAGGCGTTCCCGCAACGGTCTATAGATACATATCTGCCCCTCCGCAGAATACTAAAAGTCTGAAAACAGTAACCAATGGTAGATTTCTTGAAAATTACTTAACTGCCGAGCAAGGTAACGAAGATAAACTCAAAGGTATACTAACCGAAGGGCTATCTACTAGACAAGATGCTACAGAATGGTTCCAGAGGGAACTAGCCTTTGGTTCAGCAGCAAATAAGTTTCACTTGCCTAGTTTAGGAACCCTGGCAGTAAGCACTATGGCTATTAAGAACACTGCAAAGCAGATTAGAGAACTAGCAATAGAAGCCATAGATAATCTATACACATTTATTGAAGACCGAAGAACAGAAGCGAAGTTTCTAGACTTCCTGAAAAACGCATTTGACCCAACGGTTGCACCACTTAGTTCAGATCCCGCAACACAAAAAGAAAACGATATGAAGTTAATTCATGCTTTACACGACTCTCTTGTAAACAACCCAGAGTATCTAAAGTTACGCTCAGAGCACCCTAACCAAACACCAAAAGAAGCAGACCTATTAGATGCGTGTAAAAAGTCATATGAGAATGATAATGGCTATGATGTAGCAAAGGCATATATCAATGCGGTGCTACAAACATCGTTGCTTAAGTTCAACATAGGAATGCCCGTCGGCCCCGCATCAGGAAAGGCAAGTGATATCGTAAGTTTGGCGCCCGTAGGCTCAGGCTTAACAATTACAGATATTAACGATGCAGAGTGGGTCATTAGTGAAGCAAAGGGTGATCCGAAGTCCGATAAACCAACAGGGATCTTTTCTATCACATCAGATTTGGGCACCATAACAGGGGTTAGCCACGCTTTTCTACAGACTAGGGTATCTACCCTAGAAGACGAATTAATTTTAGAGGCTGCAGGAACCAACAAGAGATATTTGGCTAATCCAGTTAGCCTCGTGTTCTTTAGAATATTTTTAGATAACTTGTTTACCTTTGAAGCAGTAGTATACGCTAGCAACGTGATATACCAACCTAGATTAATATCTAAAGGAATCAACACATATTGGGATAACTTAGGTAAGGCAGCTCAAACTTACCCAAATATGTTGCACATATTAGAAGCACCATTTAGAGACGTTGTAGGTAAACCAGACACTATTACAACATTTGCTAAGTTGAGAAATACGCACACTATGGCTAATATAGCCAATTTAGATAGCATAAATCCTAAAGCGGGCGTAGAAAACTTCTACAAAGAAGATTTGAGGCTATCAGAGGTTCTTTGGTTGGCCCAAGCATTAACAGATGAGGGCAAAGTTGTATTCGAGCAAAAGGAGAAGCCTAACATGCTTGCCCAACTACAGTATAGAAAAAAGGGCATAGGGCAAGGCGTAGACGCATCGGCCCCAGTAAATGCTAAGACCGTTTTCTACCAACTAGATGCGCCAATTTTGAAGGACGTCATAATGAAGTATGATCAGTTATTCATTGACTTCACCATTTCAAACACATTTATGCCGAAGGATAAGAGGCCTAAAAGTGGCAGTGGTGGCGGAGCACCGGTTACAGATGATGAAGTAATTAGAGTAGACGATCTAGCAAAAGCGGTTTGGTCGTCTATAGAGGGCAGAAGTAGCGATATCATCAACCGCCCAAATGTGCAACCACACTTAATTTTCGAAACTCTATTCGATAGAATAAGCGAAAAGGGAACGCAAGTTTACGGTGTAGTAGATAACTATCCTCCGCAATGGGTCGGAACTAATACGGCAACCAAGTTGTCTAGAGATCCGGTTGAGTTAGGCGAAGAGATTGATTTAAAGTTCTATTCAGATAGAATGACTGAATACATCAAACACCTAAAGAGCGTCTACATGGGGCAACCAGCAATAGCTCAAGTAGTCCTAAGCGTATTAGGAGATATAGTAATACAAGTAGAAGGTAACATAGATAATCTTAGAGAGTCATTTATCGCTAGAATTAAGTCCCAAGCAAAACGAAATATGCTACGAGGTAGAAGCAATAGATTCGATGCTTATAGAGCAGTTATATGCGTCATGCGAAGTGAAATTGATATTCCACTAAAGTTTAGAGAGGCATTTGTAGCACAGGCGTTAGACGAGTCCCAAAGAGCGCAAATCAAGAGAACCTTCTCTGACAAAAGCAAGGCACTAGTTTTACCCGAAACCCACCCAGAGTTTAAACCTGGAGTCCTTGACGACGAGAGCGCACTATTCGACTCAGATAACCCGAATAACTTGCCTCTACCTGATTTCTACCCTAAAGCGGGTTCAATACTCAATAGAGATAATACCGAGGTAGAAGATTACCTAGAGTCTGTAATAGGCATACCCGTATCTATGGGAGGAAGATCAGGATTTCCTAACAGATCATTCCAAGCAACCTTTTCAGCAACACTTACTCCGTCAGAAGTCGAAACCCTAAAGGAAAGATTGTTAGATTCAGATACACAGTATGTAGTAGAAGATATTGATTGGAAGGGCGAGACTAAGAGATGGGATGGTAGAGATAGTGAGGAACAAAAGCCTCACCCATCTGTAGTAGCGCATTATAGAGATAACTTAGGTGTTCTACTAACTGCAAGAGATACAAACGGCACATATCCCGATATACCTTTGGACTTTGTATCGGGTAGAGATATCACAAGCTATAACTCGATACTTTACAAGAAGTATCTAAAGGATAGGTTCAATCAGCAAAGTTATGTCTATATCCCACCAGATAAGGTATACAAAAATCCTGGAACCTACCACGCCTATGAGCCTTCTCCAGGGCCACCTGGATTTCGCCCTCCTGTATTTTCAGATAGTTCGGGCGACCCATTCGACTTAACATCTGGAACTTCAGTTATAGTCTATAGAGGTTCATTAACAGAACTAAAGGATTCTTTATTGCCCACCCCAGCACCACCACCAACTCCCAAAGACCCTTATGAGCACGAGCCGATAGCACAAGAACTAGAGGAAATTAGCCATAGCATAAGTCATGCTGGAACGCAGAACCTCGAAGCGCTTGATCGAAACACTGGGGAACTAACTAAGATAGCAACCGCAGTTGATGGTGCGGGAAGTAAGTTTGCAGACGCAGGTGCCTCATTTGAGGAAGCAGGTAAAGCCTTTGAGCGTGCTGGTGAGAGGTTTACCGAAGCAGGTAGACATTACGAGTTAGCGGCTCAAGCATTTGGTGAAATTCCTGAGGCACTAAGAGTGGCCTTGACGGAGGCATCTAATAACTTCTTAACAGAAATGGAAAATAGATTCGATACGCCAATAGAGGACTTCGATCCAAAAGATCACCCCGAAGTTGGAGAAGCAGCAATAGAAGTCGTAGAATCTATGGAACAAAGCCCTATTGAGGGCGGATTAGCGGCAATACAAAATATCGCACTAATGCTACCAGAAAGAGCGTATATGTATCGTAACTTTAGAGACCATTTACAAGATATGTATCTAGATGATCGCTCAAGCGATAACTTCCTGTCTGCACCTGCTAACAAGAAAACAGGCAAGCAGGTTAGAAGTTGGGTATCGCATTCGCTTGGTGTAGCACTTGCAGCACACCCAACGGACTTTGAGATAACCGACGAAATAGCCAACAACTTATCACCTAAGGAATTCAAAGCATTACTTTGGAGACGACATTGTATTGGCGTTATCATGTTTATGATTGACGGAGACTATGAACAATCTAAGTTAGAGTTAGGGATCGAAGACTTCGAAAAAGAAGAGGTAGAAGTAATAGAAGAAACCCCAGCGGATCCAGACGAGCCAGCAGATGAGTCAGCAGATGAGTCAGCAGATGAGTCAGCAGATGAGTCAGCAGATAAACCCAAGAAGAAAAAGAAGAGTATGCGTGAGAGAGTCGCGGATAAAGGCAAAGATATGGCAGCAAAGGAAATAGCCAAGCGATCAGACATGAGCGTTGAAGAGGCACGAAAAGAGTTAGATAATTTGTCTATGGACGAAGCAAAGAAGGTGTTTGGATTATGAGAGACTACTCAGGGATGTTCCTAGAGTTTGCTAAGTTCTACAACTTAGTGGAGTCCAAAGGTCGGGTGCCTACTGAATCGGACATAGACTATTTTATCGAAGAGTTCCTAACTACAGAATATGGTTTCCTTTTCGATGGGGCTTTTATTTATTCAGCCAAAAGACGCGACCCCGAAACTAGACTACCTACACTTGACCCCAAAGGCGCATCCTATTCCGAGTTAGAACTGGAAGTAAAACCGCTTTTGGTGGCAAAGATAAAGGAAATCCACAATGAATTAGGAACTAGCGAAGCACCTTTTGAATGGGATCCAGAGCCGATCGGGATAGATGAGTTGGCCGCTAGAAATGCACTCAATATGGGTGTCAGCAAAGCGGAGTGGAATAACCTTAGTGGGACGGAGAGAAGAGGCCACGAGGCTACAACGAAAGCCGTTGCACACCTAAATAAGGTCAAGTCTAGAGTAAGAGAGTTTAATGAAAAAGCAATACCATTCATTCTTAGACAAACGATGAATCACCCGTTAGCTGCTGGCATTTACTCAACAACTACAGGCAAAGGAGAGGTCATTAGAACCGACGAAGATGGTGAGCCATTCATAGTATCAGATGAAAAGGAACTCCAGAAGTATCTTTCTAGTGCAACTATTGATGGATTCCCTGCAGCGCAAGATGCGCGGTTGAGATACCTATGGTTTGTCCCTTCACCGACAGGACAGAACATCAAAGTAGCAATCATAGACATAGACAATCCAGCAAACTTGCCGGACAAGACTGTTAGAAAGGGTGTTGCTTATGTTGCTAAGAAACTAGAAGAAAACGGACACCCGCATATCATTATGTTTACAGGTAGTTCGTATCAAGTATGGTTTACTAGAAACAACTATCAGGACTTGGGCAGCATTGCAGATGCTAGAACGCTAGTCGCATCTCTAATGTATAACAAGGATATGTTCGAAATTGGAGATGGAAAGGCTAGAAATAAAGCCATAGACAAACGCTTGCTTTGGATAGACGATACAGGTTTTACCGCAGGGACAGCAAATAGAATGTTTTTCAACCTACACTACCCAAGCGAAAAGTCTCAAAAGAAGTTTTCAGGCTTAGTCTCAATCCCTGTGGGTTTGGGCGATATAGAGAAACGCTTCGACCCGCTCAATGATGCCCATCCTGAGGCAGTCCTAAAGCACTTTGATCGCTACGCTTCTATCGTCTCCCAATTTTTTGATATCGCCCAAATGGGGCAAGACTACGAATTAGAGGCACCGCCCCCATGCAAAAGATACGAAAGTAAGGATCCAGAGCATTCTTTACTTTCACATTTAGTTGAAAATAGTGAACTAATTAAGGTTCCAGCCGAAAATATAGAGGCCATGTTAGAAGATGAAGAAGAGGTGGTTTGCTATATCAAAGAAAGAGGCGTTTCTGCTGTGCTGCATTACAATGCAAAGGGGTCAATTAGAGTGGGTGGAAAGACACTTTCAACTAAAACGATCAAAAAATCGGGAGGGACGTCAATTAAAAGTGAAAGTGTTAAAGCAATTTTAATCACTTCTAATGGAACTGTAGTTTATGACGACTTCATCTGTCGAGATATAGAACGCTATTGTGAGGCCAAAAACATAAGAAAACTAACGCTTGTTGGTTCAATAGTTAAGCGAGATATGTATGGCAATAATCAAGGCGCTCAATCTGTTAGATCTATAATCGAAAGAAAGGACGACATTAGTTCATTCGAGGCAAGAGAACTAAACTTCGCATCCTATAAGTTAGTTGAGTTTGATAAGAGCGTAGAGAACTTGCCACTAGGTAAGCAATTAGAAGAACTAAAAAATATACAAAGCAGTAGAATAATACCCACTACTTACTTCCCACTAAAGGGAGAGGTAGCAAGCAACGCAAAGCGACTTTTCAGAGATTTACTAGTTCAACGCAAGGTCGGCTCTCTAGTAGTTGTTGGAGATGAAAGTTACCTAATTACTTCTAGAAGAACGATTAAGGCAGTGATTATGGGAATCGATAAAAGTAGTTCACTTTACAAAACTGACGCACCTTCTATACCGCCCGTATTCTTAGCGGTCACAAAGAAGCACTCAAAGTTCGGCCCAATTTACATCACGATTGGTAAGGCACAAGTTGTTCTACCCAAAGCCCAACGTGCAGAGCTAAAGAGATTAGTCAAGGGCGAAATGAACACCTACGAAGATAGAGAAGGAAACACGGTGACTTCCTATGAGAATGTTATACCATTAAAGACTAGAATAGATAGTTATGCAGAGGATATAGAGATAGTAGAACCTAAGGTAGTAGTAGAAGTTCAGTATGACGATATCTCACCTATAATGAAAGCGGCACTTCCTCATAACTTCATATCTAGTCCAACTGGGAGAAAGTTTAGACCTGTAGCCAAGAAGTTATGGGTTACGGGCCTAATCGGTGCACAAGTAATTGGAATAACTGATTTATCCCCCACTAGAACAGGAGACGTTAGCATAACACAAGACGTATTGCTAGAGTCTAGCGGTAAAAAGCCACCAAAAGGTATGTCTATCCTTGATGCCCTCCCTAACCCTAGAAGAGAAAGGGTGCTTAGAAATGGGGCATTCTTTGGCGTCCCAACATCTAGAAGAATCTACATTGGTGGTGATTATTCCGATCACTGGTATGATACTAAAACAAAGACATGGGTTTCTGGAGTTACTGGTGGCCGCGCAGCAGAAATCCCACTAATTTCGAAGAAGGGTGGATTGCCAGGAGAGTTTGAGGCGGCATGGAAGAGGGCAGAAAAAGGAGACCCTGGTTTCCAAGTATTCGTAGATCCATCAGCCAAGACCACATCGGGTAGCGCAGTTCCTTACTACACAATTACAGGATTGGGATCGATGTATCAAGATGCGGTAGATGATGTATACGGGGTAGGTGGCCCATTCGGTTCTAGCGTTATTACGATGGATGGAACCTTAGACTATGGGACGACTCAAATGCCCTATGGTAAGCAGTTAGAGTCTGGTAGAACTGCGAATAAGAAGCAGAACTTGGAGGACTTAAAAATATTCCAAGCACAGGTAGGCAAGGTTCCAACATCAAGAGATCCAGAACTAAGAGGAGGAGATTACGAAGACCAAACCCCAGCATTCTTCTCCAAAGAAGATAGTGGCTATATCGAAGCGCATAAGGCGTTCGAGAAAGAACTCAAACTGGCCCTAGATGCTAATAAGATAACTGAAAAGGAGTTTCAAGCCTTGTTAGAAGCCAATAACATTCTATCTAACCCTGTAGTGAAGGCTGATGCTTGGAATACCAGAGTTACAGAGTATGCCAAAGAGTTCGAAAAGTGGAAGGACTCGCCCGATCCCAAAGAGTCATGGGAGAACATTTCACAAGGTATGTTCGGCGCTTGGGAATTACCTATTCTAGAGAAGCAGAGGTCACTAAGAGAAGCAGAATTAAAGTATGCTTTAAGTGAGGCCGATATGGGCGCAATCAATTCTAGATTCGGTGAGCCAATGTCGGGCGAGTTATTAGAAAGCGTCCTTTCGGACCTATATGAGGAGGAAGACGAAGATGATGAAAGCACCTTCGAAATTGACTCCGAGTGATGTAGCAAAAGCGCTACCCTTGCCCACAGTAGGCGAGGTAATCAAAGGTAAGAAAGTCAAGTATGTCCATGTTATAGATGCTGACGCTAGCGGAACATTCACTGTAGGCATTCTTTTCGATAAAGGCGTTCGCAGAAAAGAAGTTCCATCAATGCTAACGAAGTTACTCAATGCCCACCACATTACTACAACAAAAGGAGACTATACTGTCGGTAGCAAGGACTATCAAGTAAAACCTACAAAGGACGGCGTCCAAGTAATAATGGCTATGGAATTAACCCCTGCTATTTACACCAACCCTGGTAAGAAAAAGCAACTAACTCCACTAGAAGACTTTGATGAAAACTATACAAAGATGGCTATAGACGACCCTGAAAAATATTTTAGAGTATTCGAAAACCCAGGGTTTAACGGTCCAGCCTTTAGAGGTAAGCTATGGAGTTTCGTTGGATATATGGGGGAGAACTACGGTTATTCGGATGACGATAATATCTATCATCGTAGAGCCAGCCTCGTTATGCCTAAAATCAAGATTACAAAAGCGCCCGTTGGTGCAAAGATGATGTATCACACTCACCCTAGAAAAGATGAGCCTAGTTTGAGTTCCCCAGACGATTACTTGCTTTACTTCGATCTCTCTATGCCCCCAAGAAGTATTAGACACTTCTTTACAGTGATGGCGGATCGAATGGACTATTTCCACATCGTCCCTAAAAAGGGAGCTAAGGGTAAGTTCGTTAGAGTTAGTGAAGACAAGTTCATTGACGAACTAGATGCTCAAATGACCGAATTCGAAAAGAAGCAAGACGCTAAGTATCAAAAAGGCACAAAGCAAGACGACTTAAAGTTCTGCGAAGCAATCACTAGAGACGTTGTGAGATGGCTCAACAACAAGTATGGAGACTATGTTACCATCAAATACAAGTGCTATTACAAGGCAAGAAAGAATCCACCAGAGCCAGAGTTTGACGACTTACACTTAGGCGACGAGTTCATCGCAAAGGCGATACAGGATATTAGAGATGGCAATTATACTTGGCCCGAATTCGAAACTCAAAAGAGACCGCAAGATAACTATGCTTACTGGTTTACACAGTATTACTTTATGGAGGACAATAAAGACCGCCAACTACAACTGCTAACTAGTTCGGATGGTAGAAAGTCGATATCTTGGGGTGTTAAGCATAGAACAAAACAACTAGGGTTGGGCCCTGGTCGTCTAAGAGTTATCAACCACTACTTAGATGCCATGCCTAATCCAGAGTATTCTAACTACGATATGTTGAATCTACTTACATTAAACTATGATATCATGGCTAGTGATGAAAGCATTAGAGACGGCACAGGTAGCAAATCTCGAATAGAAGATATGGCTAAGGAAATGGAAATACCTGATGATGTTAGAGACAACTTACTAATGATCGAAGAGGCCAGAAGCTTGGGGGCATATACCGAAGAAGCAAAAACACTTAGCGGGGATTTTTACCCGCTATTAGTCCTCTCTAACTTAGCGATAGAAGCAGTCCAGTTAATGAAGTCTGTAGAGAACGGATTAATGACTATAGAGCAAGCTAGACACGAAGTTTACTATCGAAAGAAAGACATGGCCCTAGACGCTATAGATGGGTTCTTGTTAGACTATCAAAATAAGTTTAACACCAATGATAGAGAGATTTTAGGCATTAACGTCCCTGCTAGATTCAAAGGAGCGAAGTTAAACCCACCGCCCTTTCTCGCTAGAACCGATTTTGAGGCATCGATAGCAAAAGAGCATTTGTTGATGAGCGACATTGTTATTGAGGCACTAGAAAAGTTCGCCCCGTATGAGGAAGGCAAATCGTATCATGTAGAAAGAACCGATATGCTCTATATGATAGTTCCAGGTGGCGGAACTACAGTAAGAGTGACGCTTTCGCTAACCAAAGGAAAGATGCAACTATTCGTCCCAGCAGCAGGTCACCCGCAGCCAACGGATCCTAGTTTGGCAGCAATGGAGGCTTACCAAGAAGTCATTAGAACACTTAACGAATGGGGGCTTAGCATACCAAATGAGGAGCTAGAAGTTGCTAACATGGTTGCAGCGAACCCTAGAGGTAACCAACAAATCATACTTATTTCTGGTGCTAGTGGATCGGGCAAATCAACAACTATTCGTAACTTACTACAAGCATTACCCAACAGTAAGACTGTGCCTAGTTACACAACTCGCGAGAAGCGCAAGAGCGACAAGCCATCCGAAAAGGTGTTCGTAACCGAGGAGAAGTTTAAGGAAATGGAGGCAGAAGGATTGTTTGCAGAGTCGGTCAGACAGAAGAATGGAGAGTTTTACGGTCGCCGTCTAGAGGACTTCAAAGGTGCAGATTATCTGATAATAGACGTATCACTCCCAGGCTATAATCGCTACAAGAAGTTGTATCCAGGTGCTTATGGTGTTTATTTAGAAACAACTGCAAAGCCTAAACAAGTTTACCAAACACTACTTCGTAGAGGGCAAATGTCCCCGCAAGAAGCAAGAAAGAGATCTAGCCATATTCCTAGTCATATTAGAAGTAGTAAGAAGCAAGAGTTCGACCTTAGAATAAAGAGTATAATGGGTAAGTATGATGATATCGCTTTAGAGATACTAGATAACTTGCCTAAGGTGAACCCACCCAAACTAACAGTAAGA
>CEUA01052739.1_pt1 | contig 11884 bp, 1 predicted proteins | sample 361541 | NCBI WGS metagenome assembly CEUA01 (sample SAMEA2623079, study PRJEB7988) | marine metagenome | isolation source: saline water (ENVO:00002010), including
ATACTTAATTCTACTGGATCTTATACTAATTTGTATACTAACGCAGCAGGATGTGATTCTGCGCATACCTTGATATTAACGATTAATAACAGTAATACAGGTAGTTCTTTAGTTACAGCATGTGATAGTTATATTTGGGATGGTGACACACTTACTTCTACTGGTTCTTATATAAATACATTTACGAATGCAGCAGGTTGTGATAGTGTCGCAACATTGGATCTTACTATAAATGAGACTTCTCCACATGAGATAATTCATATAACTGTATGTCCTGGTTATTCTTGGGCTGGTCAAGACATTGATAGCTCAGGCATTTATTCAGATACTCTTACTAATTTATTTGGCTGTGATAGTGTTGTTACTCTCAATGTTATCATGAATGAAATATCTCCTCAGTCTATAATATATGTTTCTGAATGTGATAGTTATACTTGGAATGGAGTAACATATATGAGTTCAGGTACATATCCTTGGTCAGGTATCAATGCAGCGGGATGTGATTCTACTGTTATACTTGATTTGATAATTAATAATAGTTCTTCTGATAGTATTTCTGTTGCCTCGTGTGGTTCATACACTTGGAATGGGAACACCTATACTTCTAGTGGTGCCTATACATGGGTAGGAACTACCTCGGGTGGTTGTGATAGTACAGTAACACTTAATTTAACAATTAATAATGAGGATTACAGTGTAAGTACAATAGACGCATGTGATAGTTATACTTGGGTAGATGGTATCACTTATACATCATCTAATAACAGTGCGATATTTATATTTACTAATGTAGATGGTTGTGATAGCACAGTATTTCTTGATCTGACAATTAATGACTCTTATTATGATACATTATACGAAGTAGCATGTAATCAATATATTTGGGATGCCACCGGGGTTACTTATGATAGTAGCGGAACATATTATTATGCAGATCAGAATGAATATGGTTGTGATAGTATTCTCATACTGGATCTTACAATTGATAATGATTCAAGTAATGCTATATCAATTATAGCATGTGACAGTTATACTTGGAATGGGGTGACATACACTGTTTCATCTGATACTGCTACTCCTTATTTTTATATTCCTGTTATCACTACATGCAGTGATACAAACTTCTTACATCTTATCATTATCAATTCAAGTACAGGATATTCATCAGAGACAGCATGTGATAGTTATATTTGGGATGGTTTGGTTTATGATACAACTGGTTCCTATACAAATACATATACTAATGCAGTGGGATGTGATAGTATACATACTTTAGTTTTAACCATAAACTATTCTAATACTGGTTCTACATCAGTTACAGAATGTAATAGTTATACATGGGATGGGTTAGTTTATGATACAACCGGTTCTTATACAAATACATATACTAATGTAGCAGGTTGTGACAGTATACATACGCTAAATCTAACGATTAATTATTCTAATACTGGTTCTACATCAGATACTGGCTGTGATAGTTATGATTGGGATGGTGTATCCTATGATAGCAGTGGTGTGTATACAAATACATATACTAATGCTGTAGGATGTGATAGTATACATACTTTAACCTTAACAATTAACTATTCTTCTTCAGGTTCTTCTATTGCATCTGCATGTGATAGTTATGATTGGGATGGTGTATCCTATGATACAACCGGTTCTTATACTAATATATATACTAATGTAGCGGGTTGTGATAGCATACATACCCTTTTCTTAACAATTAACAACAGTAATCCAGGTGCTTCAACAGTTACAGCATGTGATAGTTATATATGGAATGGAGTGTTTTATACAATGAGTGGTTCCTATACCAATACATATACTAATGCAGCAGGTTGTGATAGTGTACATACGCTAAATCTAACGGTTAATAACAGTAATATAGGTTCTTCCTCAGTTACAGCCTGTGATAGTTACGATTGGGATGGTGTATCCTATGATACAACAGGCTCTTATACTAATATATATACTAATGTAGCGGGTTGTGATAGTTCGCATACTCTAAATCTAACGATTAATAATAGTAATACAGGTACTTCTTCAGAAACAGCATGTGATAGTTATACATGGGATGGTGTAGCTTATACTACAACAGGTTCTTATACTAATATATATATGAATGCTGCAGGATGTGATAGTGTACATACTCTTGTTTTAACGATTAACAACAGTAATATAGGTACTTCCTCAGTTATAGCATGTAATAGTTATACATGGGATGGTATAGCTTATACTACAAGTGGATCTTATACTAATACATATTTAAATGTTGGAGGTTGTGATAGTGTACATATATTAACAGTAACCATTGAGAGTTCCTCTTTTGGCTCTTCATCAGTTACGGCATGTGATTCTTATACATGGCCACTAAGTTCTATTACATATACTAGCTCAGGCTTATATGACTTTACCTATACTAACCCTTCAGGATGTATACATACTGAGACACTTAATCTGACAATTAATAATAGCTCTTCTGATAGTATTTCTATTACTGCGTGTGACTCATACACCTGGAATGGGACTACTTATTCTTTAAGTGGTGTTTATACAGCAATCTCTCTTAACGCTTCTGGTTGTACACATATTGAGACTCTTTATTTAACAGTTAACAATAGTTCATCAAATGTTACTAGTATTAGTACTTGTGATTCTTATACTTGGTTAGTTGATGGGCAAGTTTATAATACAACAGGGGTTTATACATCAACAAGTATCAATGTAGAAGGTTGTATTCATACTGAGATATTGGATCTAACAGTTTATAACTCAACTGATAGTTATATAGCAATTACTGAGTGTGATGAGTATCTTTGGAATGGAGCTCTGTATACTTCAAGCGGTATTTATAATTATGTGACTACTAATGCTGCAGGTTGTGATAGTGTTGCAACTTTGGAATTAACGATTAATTATGGTAGTTATTCTCAGGAAGATGTGAGTATCTGTTTTGATGAGTATTATACTGTTGGTAGTTCTACATACAATCAAACAGGTGTGTATTATGACACATTACTCTCTGTCTCAGGTTGTGAGAATATTATTGTAACTTATTTAACAGTGATTGAAGAAATTGAGGTTGTCATTGTTCAGAATTTCCAGACTCTAAATGCTGTCGCATCTGGAGGATCTGCTCCATATTATTACATTTGGAATACATTCGCTACTTCTGCCTCAATTTCTCCACCATCTGTTGGTCAATACTCTGTGGAAGTTGAGGATAATAATGGATGTAATACAGCTACTGCATCTTACTACTATGGCTTAAATCCATTAGATGTTGTTGATAATCCTGTTGGTGAGTTGGATATTTTCCCAAATCCAACTACTGATGTTATTAATATTAGTTTTAATGTGACAGAAAATATTGATTTTGATCTTCGGATAGTTAATTTATTAGGGGAGGTTGTTATTGAAGATGAACAACTCAATTTTAAAGGTGATTATATTTATAAGACTAATTTATCTACAGTAGAGAAAGGTATATATTTCATTGAGATTACTACAGAATTAGGTAAGATTGTTAAACGAATAATTGTACAATAATATTTAGGAAGCAGTTTTTTTATAATATTCTTGTGTAATATTTTGGAACTCAGACAAATAAATTTCCATGTTCGTCTTAAGGTATTATTATCTTAAATTAAGCCAGTTTTATTTTTTTTCATTAATTTAGACAAATTGTAAGTATCACTTTATTAATATAATTTCTTTATTATGAAAAAAGTAATTTTATCTGTTTTTTTATCTTTTATATTCTCTTTTACTTCACAGGCAACTCATTTAATGGGAGGGGAGATAACGTGGAAATGTGTTAAGTCTGGACCTGATGCTGGTAAATATATTTTCCAGGTTAAGATCTACAGGGATTGTAACGGGGTTGATTTACAGAATGTAAATAACAAATCATTAGTTGTCCATAATAATGTAAATCTATCATCTATTGCATTAAATTATTTAGGATCTACTGACATATCTCCAATCTGTGATAGTATTGACAGCCCTAACTCACCCTTTTCTTGTAATGGCTCCAATATTGGATTTGCAGGAAATGGAGAGGGAGCAGTTGAGGAACATATATTTGAATCTGACCCAGTAAGAATTCTTGGTCAGCCAGATGCAGATGGTTGGCATTTTACTTATACTGATATTGCTAGAAACCTTGCAATTATTAATCTAGATAACAATATCGGTGAATATGGCTTTACTCTTAGAGCAGTTATGTATTCTTATACGGATTCTCTTAATAACATCTTGCCTATTAGTAATAATTGTTATGATTCTTCTCCAAAATTTTATGAGAAACCAAGAACTATCTTAGAGGTAGACAATGGCTTTGATCCATTAGCATTTTCTAATGGCTTTACATATAGCCATAATGCATTTGATGATGAGAGGGATTCTTTAAGCTATGATTTTGGACAACCTTTGGATGGTTATAATGACCCCTCAGGTGGATATTTTGCGCCTCCATATGATTATTTAAATCCAGATATAACAAATGCGATTCCCTTTGCTCCTGGTTATTCGGTTAACTTACCAATAAATGGTATAGTTATGAACAATCAAACAGGCAGGACTTTTTATCCTGCTTCTCAACAAGGTAATTTCGTTACTTGCACTAAAGTTACTGCTTATAGATGTGGACAGAAAGTTTCGGAAGTTTATAGAGAAGTACAAGTAGTTCTGGTGCCACAAACATGTAATCTTGGAGATACTACTGGTGGTAATATTGGAGCAGATACTTTGTGTAATGTAAGACCCCTGGTTCAGCCTCCTTTTTTCTTCCCATTAGGCAATCCACAGTTTCAATGGGATACTATTGTACATTGTGGAGATACTGTATCATTTGATTTTATAGCAAATGATTATGATGTATATCCAAACGGAACTTTACAAAATCTACATTTCTCAGTTTCTGGCGGTCAATTTTTGGATTATAATGTTAATCCACCTGCTTTATGTGATAATCCGCCATGTGCTACATTTGAGGAGATAGGCTCTGGTGCAAACCCTCCTTTTACTACCTCAGGAGGTACTGGTTCAGGGCATTTTGAATGGATTACTTCTTGTAATCATACTATTAGTACATGTGGTGATGACTTACTTCCTAGTTTGTATACTTTTGTTATTAAGGTGCAGGATGATTTTTGTCCAGCGCCAGCTATAGAGAATACTGCTCAGGTTATTTCAATTATGGTATTACCTCCTTGTGATAGTTTGAAAGCAAACCCTACAGTTATACCTGCCATATGTACATCTAATAATGGATCAATTTCTGTCAATCCTAGTGGAGGTTTACCCCCATATATCTCTTTCTATTTTGATATGAGTGGTTTGCCAGTAAATCCTAATGCTTTAATTGCTGGAGAATATGAGGTAAGAGTAAGAGATTCTAGTTTATGTGAAAGAATTGATACAATCACGGTTACTCAAGTTATTAATAGTTTTGCTAGTACAGATACTCAAGTACATTGTGATAGTTATACATGGGTGGATAGTGTTACTTATACTTCTTCTAATAATACTGCAACATTTATGCTCACTACTGCTGATGGATGTGATAGTTTATCTACATTAAATTTGACTATTAATAATAGTTTCTCTATTACAGATACTCAAGTACATTGTGATAGTTATACATGGGTAGATGGGAACACTTATACATCTTCTAATAATACTGCTACTATATTATATACTAATTCTTTAGGATGTGATTCCATAGTAAACCTAGATTTAACGATTTACAATAGTAGTTCTAGCACAGATACTCAAGTACATTGTGATAGTTATACATGGGTAGATGGGAATACTTATACATCTTCTAATAATAGTGCAACCTTTATGTTCCAGACAGTAGATGGTTGTGATAGCTTATCTACTTTGGATTTGACGATTTACAATAGTAGTTCTAGCACAGATACTCAAGTACATTGTGATACCTATACATGGGTTGATGGCAACACTTATACATCTTCTAATAACAGTGCAACATTTATGTTCACTACCTTAGATGGCTGTGATAGTTTATCTACTTTAAACCTAACGATTAATACTAGCACCTTAATTATTGATACTCAGGTGCACTGTGATACATTTGTATGGATAGATGGAAATACTTATACTGCTTCTAATAATACAGCTACATATTATGCTGGATCTAATTCTGTAGGATGTGATAGTTCATATACATTAGATCTGACGATTAATAATAGTAGTTCCAGTACAGATACTCAGGTACATTGTGATAGTTATACCTGGATAGATGGTGTTACCTATACTTCTTCTAATAATAGCGCAACTTTTATGTTAACTACTGGGGATGGATGTGATAGTTTGTCTACTCTGGATTTAACGATTAATTATTCTGATTCAAGTTTAGCTACTGTTACATCATGTGATTCTTATCTATGGAACGGAGTTATCTATACTTCTAGTGGTAGTTATGATACATTATTAATTAGTTCGGATGGTTGCGATAGTATTGCTACATTAAATCTTACTATTTTTGGAGGTAATAACTTTAGTTCTAATATATCTTCTATTCCAGCTTCATGTTATGGAGATCTTGACGGAAGTATTGACCTTACTCCATTAGGTGTTCCGCCGTATAACTTCTTATGGAGTAATGGTGCTACAACTGAAGATATATCTGGATTAAGTGCAGGTGTGTATTCAGTTATTATAACTGATTCCACTACATGTACAATATTTGATACAGTAACTATTTCAGAACCATCTCAGATTAATTCAAGTTTAACTGTAGGTGTTGGGACATTAACTGGTATAGCTAGTGGAGGTACAATGCCATATACCTTGACTATCTATGACCCTTTGAATAGCTTCTTCTCTTCAAGTGTCGGGAATTTTGGAACATCCTATACAGTAAATCCGCTTGTTTCAGGTCAATATTGTATGATTACCTTAGATGCAAATGGTTGTACTGATACTGCCTGTGCTTTGTTTGTTACTGATTTTTCCCCAGATGTTGATATCTCAATATCAAACAATTGGTGTGATAGTCTGACAGATTTATTAATCACAGTTACTCAAGACTCAGGAGAAGTAGATATGTCTACTGCTTTATTACAGTCAAATGCAGGGTCTTTTGATATTGCATCTATGAATGTAGGCGATACAATTGGAACTGCCACTATGATGGCTGGAGGAGGTAGTATAAATTTAAATACTTTCTTAGTCGTAAGCACTATTTTGTCTCCTACAAGTGTTGTTATATCATCACTTGATACTGTTCTTGGAAACCTAGGTGCTTTTACCATTTCTAATCAACCAGGAGGAGGTATTAATATCTTATCTAATACAGTGCCTGATGGCAATAATTATACTAGTGGTAATATGAGTTCTGTATTTTTTGATAATGTTTTTATTAATCCATGTATTCCTTTGGTTTTTACAACTACTATTAATTCTGAGTTAGGAGATGTACAGATAACAACGTTTAATTTCTCTATTACAGCTTTATATGATATTATTACTGATGATATTAAGATTTATCCTAATCCTACTCAAGATAGAGTTGTGGTTGATTTTAATAGAAAAATATCTAGTTTCTCATTAAGTCTTTATGACATGCTTGGAAAAAATACTTATTATAAGGATCGTTTCTATGATCTTTCTTCCAAAGAGATATCTTTTGGCAGTTTGTCAGGGGGTACCTATTTATTAATTATGGATGTAGATGGAGTTATGTATCAACATCAGATAATTATTCAAGATTAGTGATATTTCAAGCCTTTATTTAGAATTATTCTATATTGTGAATTTTAAATAAAAATTAAAATGTAGAATACATGTATCTTAACATGTTAATAAGTATTCTTTTCTATCTTATATGGATGTTAATTATTTCTTAATAACATCTTAATAAACTTCGGTTTTTTAGAAACATTGGATGCGTTAAATTCAAGTATCTTTGGCAATTATTAATCATTAAATTTTTTACTATGTTGAAGTTTTACAACTCATTTCTAATCTTTTTTGTCACATTTTATTCTTTAGGTGTTTTTGCTCAGACTAATATAGTTTCTCAAAGTTTTGAGGATTCTGTTGATGATACCTGGAATTATTTAGAGTTTCCTGATTCTTACACAGTTTATGATCCACCTTCTGATGTGTGGGGAATCTGTGGTAGTAGTTATGTGGGGACCCCAGGTACACCTTGGGTGTATAATCATGGAGATGTTGTAGCTCCATTCTTTGGAAATATCTCTTCAGCCTCTCAGGGTGATCATTACTTTGGTTTACGAGATATTCAGAATCCTTATACTAATACGGTTACTTTCCCAGCTGATCCAGGTAATCTTTGGCATACTCTTAATTTTGATGTAGTTGCTTTGCCTGGAGGAGGAGGTTTTCCAATAAAAGTAGCTTTCGATTACTATACGGATGGTTTTGATGGTACTGATTATATTGGATGGGAAATTGCATGGGATGATGATAGTACATGGTATAATGGTTTAACTACTAATAATTATTCAAATACTGATGCTTGGGTTACAGAGGAGTTTGTTGCTCCTCCAGGAGCAACTCATGTTAGATTGAGAGTTGCTGCTAAGCAAAATGGAGGTACTGATTTTGGTGCTTTTGATAATTTTAGAGTATTTTTGGATGTTGGCGATTTAACGCCTCCAACAGTAACAGGTATTAGTGTAGTAGACGCTTCTACATTATTAGTAACAACTTCAGAGGAAGTTACTAATGGGTCAGATATTACTAATTATTCTGGTGTTGTTGTGAGTAATTCCACTGTAAATGCTACTGGAGATACAATTACTTTAAATTTATCTACACCTTTGGTTGTAGGTCAATATACTGATATTTATATAGGAGGTTTAGTTGATTTAGCTACAAATGTAATGGTAAATGATACTTTCTCAGTAATATTTAATGATGCAGATCTATCCTCAGGTTTAACAATTACAGAACTTATGTATAATGATCCTGGTAATTATAATAATTTAGCTTATATCGAGATTTATAATAATGGAGCAAGTACAATTCCTCTTGGTGGATTAAGAATTGATGATGCTATTTCATTTCAGTTTCCTGAGTTTGATCTACCAGCAGCTACATATATCATATTAGCAAAAGGCGCTTTCTCTGGAACTTCTCCTTGTAATACATATCCTGCTGGTTGTGGATTTGAAACATTCTTTGGTTTTGCCCCTGATTTTGAATGGTGGACAGGTTCTTTATCAACTGCTGGAGAGCAAATGACAGTTGTAAATACGCAAGGAGGAATAGTCATAGATCTTAATTATGATAATAGTTGGGCTGGTGGCCAAGGTAATGGAGATGGATATTCTATAGTTAGATGTGATGCATCATCAGATATCAATGATGGAGCTAATTGGACTGCTGCTACTACAATTGTAAATTCAGCATGTGGAGGTTGTAATGTGGGACTTGGTATTGGAAACACTATAATATTCGCTCATCCAATGGCTGATTGTCCAGTTGGAGATATTACTCCTCCTATTGTTAATGGTTATTATATTGTTGATGCTACAACAATAGGAGTTTATTTTAATGAAGATATTAGTGGAGCCTCATCTGCTAACTTTACTTTAACAGGTTCGATAGTTTCTTCTGCCTCTGTGATTGGAACTGATACAGTAGAAATTACATTATCCTCTCCAATGCCAGTAGGGGTCTCTAATATCTTAACTATTACAGGTATAACTGATTTATCTGCTAATGTGATGGATACTACGGTTTATTCCTTAATTTTTAATGATATGTTAGGGGACCTGTTAATTACGGAGATTAGTTATAATGATCCTGGTCAGTATGACAATGTTGAATTCATTGAGATTTATAATAATAGTTTGACTGCATTACCTCTAGGAGGATTATCCTTCTTGTCTGGAGTTTATTATGATTTTCCAGAGTTTACTTTACAATCTGGTGATTATTATATAATTGCAAAGCCAGCATATACTGGATGGTCTGGTGGTTGTGATACATTGCCTTATGGATGTGGTTTTCAGCATGTATTTGGTCTTGCTCCTGATGGTGAGTTTCAATTTGGCTCATCATTAAGTAATAGTGGAGAAACAATTAGCATAGAGAATTCTATAGGAGGGATTGTTGATGAGGTAACATATAGTGACGCTTGGGTTGGAGGTGTTACAGATGGCTCCGGTCCATCTTTATCATTGTGTAATCTATTAGCTGATAATAATCTTGAATCAAGTTGGCTTGCTGCAACTACACCTGTTAATCAGTTGTGTGGAGTATGTCCATCTACGTTAGTTAATTCTGCATTTGTTTTTATGGCTAATCCATGGGATAGTGATGCAGGATGTGTTTTAGGCTGTACAGATCTTAATGCTGATAATTATGACGCAAGTGCTACTTTAGATGATGGTTCTTGTGTAAGTACAGATTGTGCTGGTATTATAAATGGTACTGCGATAGTTGACTCTTGTGGTGTATGTCAACAGGCGTATTTATATGATTTTGTAGTCCATGTTGCAACTTTTGTTGATAATGCAAATACAGTGACGCCAGGACCAACAGAATGGTTAGTATTAGCTGATGACCCAACAAATCCATATTGGAATTCTTCATGTTCTGGTTGTACAGATTCTAATGCTGATAATTATGACGCAAGTGCTACTTTAGACGATGGTTCATGTACTTACTCAGGTGGAGGATGTATGGATCCAATGGCAGATAATTATGATCCTACAGCAACAGTAGATGATGGTTCATGTTGTTATGCAGGATGTACAGATCCTACAGCTTATAATTATGATGCGACAGCATGTGCTGATGATGGTTCATGTTCTTATTCACCTCCTGGGATGGTAAATCTATTCTTTTCTGAATTTGCGGAGGGGAGTTCTAATAATAAATATTTCGAGATTTACAATCCATCTTTAGATACAGTATTATTATCTGATTATGCTTATGCTAATGTTTCTAATGCACCAAGTACAGCTGGAGTTTATGAATATTGGAATGAATTCGATCTTGGTGCTTTTATATTACCTGGCGATGTTTATGTTGTTGCCCATGGTTCTGCAGATCCAGCTATATTAGCTGAAGCAGATGAATTTCATAATTACTTAAGTAATGGTGATGATGGGTATGGATTAGTATATGGTTCTAATCCTGGAAGTCCAATGGATCCTTTAGCGGGGGGGTATATTATTCTTGATTTTATTGGTGATTGGAATGGTGATCCTGGTGCGGGATGGTCTGTTGCGGGTATTAGTGATGCGACAAAGGATCATACATTAGTTAGAAAGTGTAATGTTATTCAAGGAAATAATGATTGGTTGGCATCTGCAGGTGTTGATTCTTTATCTTCTGAGTGGCTTATTTATCCACAGAATTATTGGAATGACTTAGGCTCTTTTACTTCATGTGCTATTTCTGGTTGTACAGATGCAAATGCTAGTAACTATGATGCAGCTGCTAATGTCGATGATGGTTCATGTATTTATAATACTGATTGCGCAGGTATAGTCAATGGTACTGCTTCTATAGATGATTGTGGAGTATGTAATCAAGCTTATATCTATAATTTTATCATGCATACATCTACTTTTGTTGATGATGCTAATATTTTGCTTCCTGGCGTAGATTATGATCCAACGCAGGAGATGGTAGTTCTTCCAGGTGATCCAGGTGATATTTACTGGAATTCTTCATGTTCTGGTTGTACAGATCCAACAGCAGATAACTTTGACATTCTTGCTATTTTAGACGATGGTTCATGTACTTATACTACTGATTGTGCTGGTATAGTTAATGGTACTGCTTCTATAGATGATTGTGGAGTTTGCCATCAAGCATATATCTATAATTTTGTTATGCATACAACTACTTTTGTTGATAATGCTAATAT
>CEUA01095657.1_pt1 | contig 11874 bp, 13 predicted proteins | sample 361541 | NCBI WGS metagenome assembly CEUA01 (sample SAMEA2623079, study PRJEB7988) | marine metagenome | isolation source: saline water (ENVO:00002010), including
GAAATTGCCAAACGACTTGCAAGAACACCATAATCTACACATTCAGTGATTAATCCCGCACATGTTTGTGCTGATAATTCGTCCAATTCATATGTGCGTACACCGGAATACATATCTCCACAAACTTTCTGAGCTAAAGCGATATAATCAACTTTTAACTCTTTTTGTTTTCCATCTCCCTTAACTAACTTACCTAACCTATTTGATACTTTATCAAAAGATACCGTTTCTTTTGTGCCATCACGTTTTACAACATGCATTACCTCCATGATAATGTTATAATAATTATTAAGATTAGACTTAATCATTTTTTTACACATTTTACAAAAGAAAAAATCATGTATCAAGCTACTATTACATGCTCATATTATAAATGAGTTTCCTAATTTTTTCTTTATGTAAAGATAAATAATCTTTTAATTTCAATTCTCGAGTCTCTATTCCTACAACAGTTTTCTGTTTTTTTATCCATTTTACATATTTATCCAAAAAAGAGTTTATAAAATCAATATTTTTTAAACCGTCATCACATTCTTGTTCACACCATTCTTTGTATTCTTCTTTATATGTTTCATCTTTTTCGTTATAGAAACTCATTTTTGTTTCTTTTAGAGATATAATATATATTTTCTATTATAAACTTATACTCAAATTTCTGTAATAAGTGGACTAACAAGGTCACTAAACTTAATATAATGAATATCCATTTTTTTTGCCATTTCGAGAATCTCTCTCTTTCTTTCAGAAATATCTTCTCCAAAAATTCGTGTATTACCATTAGTTAATTCGTATTCTTGATAAGCAACACATACAATATATAACGGTTTATCATAAATAATTGGAATATCACTATATTTGTAGTGAACACCCAGTACCTTTTCTCCAGCAGTTCCAGATGTTGTCCAATTTCTTGTTTTTACTTCATAAATTGCATCATCACATTCCCAATCAGGTTTGTATCCATTCCTTCCAGTAGTTTTTTTTGGATTCTTACCTAATAATCTTAGAACATCCCTCACAAGATTTTCTCCTAGAGAGGTAGTCCAGTTACCATTATTATTTTGATTTATCATTTTATTACCCCATTCATGTTCTGTTTTTTTTGCAATTTTACGAAGCATTCCGACAGTATACTCTTCATTTTTCTTAACAGGTGATGCTAAACCGTTATTATATGGATTCAATGCCCAATTGATTAATTCGGCTAATCTTGTAGTTACAGTATTTTTAAATTTCACCATATTTATCATGTATTCCTTATAAATCGATTCCGTCTTTATATGTCTTTTTAACAACATTTTTGTTCATTTTTGTGTATATTTATGTGTATATTTATGTGTATATTAAATGTGTGTATATCAATTTTTATTATTCTCTAATATTTCTTGGCATAAATGAAGTACCACAGCCACATGACGAAGCAATTTTTTTATCAATATTAAATACAAATTTGCTTTCAAAACTGCCATTTTGAATGTCTTCTGATACATAATCAATTGTTGTTCCTAATAGATGCATTTCGCTAAATGGATCTATAAAAAGTTTTGCGGTATCATGAGTCAGAACGTTTATAAATCTTGTATTATTTAGGTCTTTATAAGTTGATTTATCTAATAAATTTAGATTAAAATTAAAACCGTTACAACCACCGGTGGATGCCGAAAATAAAAAACCAAATTTATTTTTGGAAGACTTCATTATGGAATACATTTTCTTCCAAGCATTTATTGTTACATTTACACCTGCCATTTTACTATCTCTAATATTTATTTATTTTGTGGTTAAAATAAAGAATACAAAAAATGATAATATGCAAAGTCCAACTTCTATATTTATGTTAAAAATATCAGAAAAATGATCTGTGAATATACCCATGAAAGAATAAACTTACAAACTTATAAGTTTATAATTATAAGTATGAAGCCAATAATAAAATGGGTTGGTGGCAAAACTCAGATACTTGAAGAAGTATTCGAAAAATTCCCCAATATTATTAATAATTATCATGAAATATTTTTAGGCGGTGGAAGTGTTTTATTTGAACTTCTGGATAGGATAAGAGATAATAAGATAACCTTAAATGGTAATATATATTGTTATGATAAAAATAGAGTTTTAATTGGAATGTTTAATAATATAAAAAATAATCACAAAGATTTATATAAAGAGATAGGGTTGTTATTAAATACTTATTCAAATATAGATGAGGGGGAACCACTAAATAGAAAAGCGATTAAATCTTTGAAGACTCTGGAAGAACTTAAAAAAGAAATAGGAAGACGAGGGCTATCTTTAAGTGACGCCCAAATCACCGGCTCTACAACAATGAGAAATTTGTTAATTGAAGAATCAGATGCAGCTTTAGCTGTAATGTCTGCAAAAAAGAAACGTCGGAGTAATAATCTAACGCCATCTTCTTTTGAAAATGCGATTAAATCAAAAGAATCATACTATTATTGGATAAGAAAGAAATATAATGAAATTGGTGATGAAAATCTTGATTCTGTGGAATGCTCAGCAATGTTCATATTCTTGAATAAAACATGTTTTCGAGGTGTTTATAGGGTTGGTCCTAATGGTTTTAATGTGCCTTTTGGTAATTATAAAAAGTTAAATTCTATAATATCATTTGAAGAACTTGAAAATATGAGCAATATGATTGAAAAAGTAAACTTTAATGTATCTGATTTTGCGGAAATTATACCGGATAAGATAGGTATTGGAGATTTTGTATATTTAGACCCACCGTATGTACCAATTAATAATACTTCTTTCGTAAATTATCAATCTGGTGGTTTTAATGATTCACAACATGATTCATTATTTAGAAAGTGTCATGAATTGAAAAATAGACATATTATGTTTCTAATGAGTAATTCAGATACGAAAAAAGTAAGAGATTCATTTCTTGTAAGTGATGATTATGAAATAGATATTATAAAATGTAGGAGAGCAATTAATTCGAAAAAGCCGGATTCTGTTGAAAATGAGGTTTTAATTCTACAAAGATTGACCTTTTAGAATAAAGATAAGAATAGCAACAGCAATTATAAATGTAAAGAAAAAAAGTATAGAGGTAACGATGATATATGGATATAAATGTGCAAAAGCATATTGAATAATTGGATCAATAAGGTCTGTTTGTAATCGCATCATATTTTGTTTTTCTCTTACTTCATCAAGTGTATGATGTAATAAATCATGTATAATTTCTCTTATTATCATTTTGTCTGCGTTTAAATTTACAAATATTTTTTCATCATTAAATACAACTCACATGGCATCTAATGTAGAAGAAGATTATGACTCTGATACAGAACTTGTACCCGATTATGATATGGTCGATCTAAATGATTTTAAATTAGTAAAAGGAGATGAATTAGCTGGAGGTTCATGGGAAAGTGTTATAGAACATTTGCGAGATGAATCAAGAAGTTTACAATTCGCATTACCACCATTTAGAGTTGGTGATAACCTTGATATACAAGCTGCTTCAAAAAATGGATTTTTTCGTGTAACATTGCTTGATAATGAGCCAAAACATGTTGAATTTAAGAATTTTATTACAAGATTAGAAACTTGGCTTGTAAGTCAAATGGTAAATAATCACGATAAATGGTTTGGACATATGTGGAAAGATAAGGGAGTTTTTGCAGGTAGGCCAAAACCCCCTTCAAATATAATAAAGGACATGTATCACCCAATTATTGATACAGAAAATGTTTTTTGCTCAAGAGTACATGTACGTACTAGAGGCAATAAGAGTTCATATGAAGTTCAATGTATGGATGCTGAACAGAATTTAATATCAATTGATTCTATTAAAAATTGTAATGTAGTTCCTTTAGTAGAAGTAAAGGGGGTTTTTATGAAACCCAGGGGATATAATCCAGATATAGTATTACGGGGTCTTGTAACAATTCCTGAAGCAAAAAAGAATGATACTTCTGATACTGATTTTTGTCTTTTCTATACAGATGATAAAGAGGAACAATTTCAATATACAGATTATGCAACTGAAGATGAGGATACTGATTATGAAAGTGACGTTGAATCTGGAGATCCAAAACAAACTAAGGAAATTGTAATACCAAATGAAAAAGTTTTAAAAACAGCCAACCCTGAAATTGAGATTCCAAAGGAAGTATCCCCAGAAGAGGTTACGCCGCCACCACCACCAGAAGTTACACAGGAGGCCGCCGCCGCTGCGCAGCCGCAGGAAGAAGCTAAACCAACTACACAATCTGTATTGAAAAAAGAAGACACGCAGTCAAATACAAAAAATATAGATAATGAAACTTTACAGGCTTTAATGAAAGCTACTGAGGAAGCAAAACTTGCTGCAAAAAATGCTGAAGATATTTATCAAAAATACTCATCACAAGGTGTTTAAACCTTAATGGATTTTTCAAAAGTCTAATAAACTTTTTTTGGGCATAAAAAACTATTTTTATTAATGTTTATGGGTAAATGCTGTAAATTTATTAGTATTTGCTAATGGCAGATCACTGCACAATAAACCGTTAACATTTTTAATCTTTTCATTTAACCAAAGTTTTAGTATACAATGACCGCTTTTTGGGCTTAAAGATATTCCGTGTGTTATTATTTTTGTTTCGTTAGTAATAGTCTCAGATATAAGTTTTTCAAGCCAATTTTTTGAAATTTTTATTACATTATTGGGATTTTCATTTCTATTCTTTGTATCTATTTTTATAGATATAAACCCACCATTAATATTTTCGGGACTTGCCCAATCAGGAAATATATCATCTCTCATAATAAAAATAATACCCGATTCGTAGTGTTTTAGAGTCAATAATTTAAAAATACCCCAAAACTCTTCTGCATATTGGGTTTTAAATAAAAATTGATAACTATCCCTATCCCAATTTCTATTTTTGGATGAATGATACCAAAAACTCCAATGTGATTCTAATTGAATCATATATATATATTTTATACTATATTCAAAGAAACTACTTTATACGTTTTTAACTTATGGTGGTACTGCTTTCCCCCAAAAATTTTGTGGTGTTTCTAAAGAATATCCACTATCTCTAAGTATTTGTTCTTGAGAGCGAGGGGTTTTTATAGCTTTGCGACTATAAAAATTGGGTGATATTCTTGGAGCTGGATTTGTTTGATAAGTTAGAGTTCTAAAAGGAGCATTTTCACCAAGTTGAATATTAGTCGATTGTATTTTATTATCTTGTTTTACTGATAGATGTACATGTGGTAAAATTAATCTTGTTCCAAGATGAGTGTAGTATGCATTTGGAAATTTCATATTAATTATAAATTCTTTTGATGATGGTTTTATTGTACCTTTATTATCTGTATTATCCATAGCACTAATTGCATCAGAAAAAGGTAATCCCGAACCACTATAACTTTGTCTATAATCTGCCGAATTAGCAGCTATATATGATACAGATGTAGTTTTATTCCATTTACTTAGTTTACATTTAAGAGTAATGGCTTTTGGATTGGGTCTTAAAACTTCTACTTCAATAAAAGGCAGTGTATGCTTCATTAAGTATATCAAATAAAATATTACAAATATGCGCTTATTAAATCAATATTGTAATATTCAGAGTAAATATGGAGCTTGTCCAAACCTTTAACACAACACTAAATGATTTTATAACTAATTTAAAAAGATGTTATCCAGAAGAAACATCCGTTTTAAAGAAAATTGATATGTTACAAGATACTCGTCCATTACAAAAATTCATGAAATGTGTGGGAACTAACATGGATAAAATATCAAAAATGGATAATTCTGTATTTGAAGAACAGTTTATATTTGTTGATAATTTTGATTTATCTACGGTTTTTAAATCAACTATTCAAAAGTCTAATCAAGACAAAAATATTGAAGCAATATGGAAATTTTTACAAACTCTATCTCTTATTGGAACCACAATTCGTTCTAAATCAAGTAATTTAGAAGACTTTTTTGAACAGTTTAGTAATGAAAATTTTATGAAAGATGATGATGGTATTCAAGAACAAATGATGGAAATGATACAAAAATTGATGGATAATAATTCTGAAATAGACCCGGATGCCGCATGCGACGCGGGTGCCGATAATCAAGGTGCCGATAATAGTGATGATGATACGAGTGATGGGGAGGATCCTACTGATAAATATAATGATATGTTTAAAGATACGAAAATTGGCACCCTTGCTAAAGAGATTGCGGAAGATATTGACATGTCAGCATTTGATATGAGCGATATTAATGACATGAATACTCCGGATGTATCATCTGTAATGCAAAAATTGGTTGGAGGCGGGGGTTTAAAAAATCTTGTCCAAACTGTTGCATCAAAACTTAAAACAAAAATGGAATCTGGTGATGTCAATCAAGAAGAATTAATCGGAGAAGTTCATACTATGATGGAAAAAATGCAAAAAGACAAAAAGTTCAAAAAAATGTTTAAATCCAAAGATGTTCAAGGCATTTTCAAAGAGTTTATGAAACAAAAAGGACAAGAAGTAAATGATGATGATGATTTTAGTGCTCTTGAAGAAATGTGTGCCGACTCTATGAATAAACCAGGTGGGGGTCTTCCTAATTTTAAAGCAGCACAAGCTATGAGAGGGGGTGGAAGAAGAAATGGAGTACGCAATCGTCTTAGACGAAAGTTAGAAGCTAAAAATAGAGAAGAAAAGAAAACACTTAATTCTGAGAAATAATTGAACCAAATGTTTTTTCCAGTTGACTACTTCTTAACCAGCCACCATGATATCCTATTCTACTAAATACATTTTCTTTATTAAAATTATTTTCAATTACATGTTTATCTGCAGTATCATTAAATAGAAAGTCATTTGTAGAGATATACAAATATCTTTCATAAGGATACACAATATTATTATGTTTGTGTTCTGTATGATATAAATAATCAGTACTATTAGCACAACCAAATCCTAAGACTGTATGTATAAAATATCCCATAATACAATTCAATAATAAGTATTTAAAATTATTTTTTCTAGTACGTGAATTTACAATTTGTATTGTTCTGAATATAGAACGCCTTGATGTAAAATGCATATCTATTACAGCTCTTGATGTTAATAAGGGTTCAAACAGATGAACAGTCTTTATTTTTATTTTTGAGGATAAACTTTTATCGTTTAATATTAAACTTTCAAAACATAAATATTTTATACCACCCAAAGACCATGCAAATAAGTGAACATTTCTAATATCTTGTTTTAATAAAAATTTAATTATTTCATGACAATAATCATATTGATTGTGATTTAAATTATGATTTAATGATAAATCTCCAGGACCATACATAGGTAATAGTATGTCATAATCGTTTTTTACTAATATATTTATTAATTTGAATAGTTGTACTACAGAACCAGACAACCCAGCAAATAAAATAAATGTCTTTTTATATTTCACATATTTGTCACTTCTTATATTTTTTTTGGGGAAAAAACTATGTATAATACAATCACCTTCATATGTATCAATATTACAATTTGATTCAAGAATTTTAAAAGTTAACCAGTTTGCTATACTCATTGTGATTTGTATTGTAAATGGCAATGGTTTATGTATAAAATCATCTATTATCGTATCCTTTTTTGAAGGATGATTGTCATGTAAAACTTTTGTTAAAGTCTCCAAACTTAATTCTTCCGGATTATCTACATCAAAACACTCTTTTAAGGTTATTAACATGTCTTCTTTTTCAATTCCTTCTGCAATTAGAATATCATATTTTAGTCTATCTAAAGTGCCACAACTTGGTGATTTGGATAACACTTTTTTTTGTTCTTTTATTTGTTTTGTTCTACGTTTATGTATATAGTATTCAAATAAAATGTATAATCCTCCAATTGATGAAGATGCTAATAAAAATTTAAAACGTTTTCGCATATTTTTCTCTTTGATTTATTATATTTTTTTTAACAAACATTGTCTAATTTTTGTAGTAGTACTTAAACATAAAGTTATAATAGTTGAACATTAAATATGGATGCCCCAAAAACACCCTCATCTTCGGATGAAGTAACTGAATTAAATGATCCACTTGTGGTGAGAAATGTAGAAAGATATTTAGAATTCAAATCTCAAATAAAAACTTATCAAAAGAAGATTAATGAATTAAAGACTGCACAAAAACTTGTTGAAAATGAAATTCAAAAATTTATGAAAAGTAACGATATTCCGGCAATGAAATTAAATGACAAGTCTGAACTAAAACTTACTACAAGAGAGTCAAAAAAATCAGTCACTCCTAAATGGATGAAAGATGAACTTATTAAAGTTAGTACATCCAAGGATGTATCAGATACCGCAAAAAATATGATGAAAGAAATTATATCAAAGATTGATAATAGACCTACTAGCACCAAAGAATTGCTTGTTCATAAATAAAAATAAAGCACGACGCGGCGCTCGTCCGCCAAGGCCTTCCTCGGGCAGCGCCTTATAACTATTTGGTTGATTTCCAGACAGGTACATACGTTCTACATTGAGTACAAAATTGACCGCCCTCCTTGTCTAACTCTATTGTTTGTTGTAGTGAATATAGATAATATACCCGAGTATAAGTTGTATAAAACAATAATAACAGCAATAAAAGTAATTATTAATTTAATCTGCCATGACTCCATATTTATTTTCTTCTTTTATTTTTTTTTTGGATCTCTTCACAACGTAATACTGACCATTCTCCATCATGTTCATTGACAGGATAGAATATTGGTTTTTTTCCTTTTGAATACATTAAGAAATAGGAATCCTTTTTACGCCTTAAAGTCCAATCTTTACTTATTTTTTTGATTATTTCGCTAGTTGGTTTTTGTTCTAAAGCTTTTAATGCTTCTTCTTTTGAGGGAGGATTTCTGTTTTGTCCTAAACTTATATTTTTCATTCCATTTGTTACATACCATCCATATGGACCAATACGAATTTCAATATTATCTTTGATATTCAAAGGATAATTAAACATATTTAATGCTTCTTCTATATCTAATTCTTCCGGACTAACATTTGGTGGCATTTTTGAATAAGTAATCTCATGATTTTCTGATTCTTTTGCAATACATAAACCATATTGTGTTCTAATAATACCAATCGTATTTTTTGATGATTTTTCTAATATACGAACCCAATTAATTTCTTTTTTTGAATTATTATAGCGTTTTGGTGGTGGCTGTAACAATAATTTTTGTTGTAACTCAGAATAAAATTCTTTAACAACAATTTTCCAGTCTAAAGTACCCTTTGCAATTAGATCCAATTTATCTTCGAGTTCACTTGTAAATGCTGAATTTACTATTGGTTCTATTGGACTTGAATCCATAAACTCACACGCTTTTTGTCCTAAGTCTGTTACTACAAATACATTACTTTGTCCTCCGATTTTTTGTATATATTTTCCTTCAGAAATCATGTCGTCGCCGTCGGTTTGGGTGTTGTTAAGGGTCCATTCATTTAATTCAGTATCTAAAACTTTGTTTTTTCCGATAGATATATAATCTTTTTCTTGTATTCTTTCTATAATTGAACTATATGTAGATGGTCTTCCTATACCGGTTTTTTCTAACATTTTAACAAATCCTGCGGGATTAAACGGTGGTGGAGGTAATGTTGCATGTTCTTTTACATTTACACTAACAATATCCAACTCTTCATTTACTTTATATTTTCTTTTTGTTACGTCCTCAATTTGAGCCGACGCGCCTTTTAAACAAGTAAATCCAGGAAATATCAAAGTTCGAGTTAATGATTCCCAAATATCGATTTCTTTTTCAAACCGTTTTGTTTCTAAAGTTAATTTTGATTCAGAGTAAATAGCTTGTGCCATTTGAGACGCAACAGCTCTTAATTTTATCAATTCATATACTTTTTGTTCTTCATTGTTATCGGGAGTTTTGTTATTTAACTTAATTGGTCTAATCGCTTCATGAGCATCTTGTGTTTTTACTCCACCCGATTTCTTTTTTCCATATTGCCTAATACTAACATATTCTTCACCATATTCTTTTTTTATCCATATTGTAGCCATATCTTGAAATTGTGAAGACAATGTTACTGAATCTGTTCGCATATATGTTATATATCCCCCTTCGTATAATTTTTGAGCAATATCCATAGTTTTTTTGGGATTAAAACCAAATCGATTATAGGCCATTTGTTGTAATGATGAAGTGATAAATGGTGGTGGTGGTGTTTCTTTTTTTTTTGAAACTTTCACTTTACTAACTTTAAATTTTTGATCCACTAAATTTTTTAACCAAGATATAATTTCATCTTTACAAGTATCATATGAAAATATAGGTTCTATATGAATAATATTTTTTAGTTCATTACTTTGTGCATTAATTTTAATGTTAATCTCCCCTACTTTTTGCTCATTTTGTCTTTGCATACACATTCTAACCGCAGGAGATTGACATCTTCCTGCAGATAATGCTCTAATATTTAGATGATTTGAAAGAAATGGAGAAACTTTAAATCCAAAAACGATATCTATTATTGCTCTGGCTTGTTGTGCATTATATAAATTTTTATCCAATTTTCCAGATTTTTCAATAGCTTCTTTCAGAGCTGATTCAGATATTTGATTAAATGTAATTCTTTCAGTTTTGTTAACATTCAATTTTAATAATTTCATCAAATGAGCCGCAATCGCTTCACCTTCTCGATCCAGATCCGATGCTATAATTATTCGAGATGCTGCCTTTGCTTTTGCTTTCAAATTAGAAATAATTTTCTCCTTTCCTTTATGAACAATATATTCAGGTTCAATATTTTCTGGATCAAACCATTTTAAAGTTGGTTTTAAAGCAAATACATGTCCAAATGATGCTATACATTGATGACCTGTAAATTTTTCAATTTTTTTGGTTTTACCATTACTTTCTACAATAATTAGTGTTTCCTTTCCCATTTGTTTTTAAAAACATTTAAATAATAGCTTTCATTTTTCTTTTATAATCTAATTTATAAACTTTATTCTGTTGACCAAAATCGGTCTAAACTACCATTTACATTAATCGACTTCTTGTTTTTCTTTCTCTTTTCTGGAATTATTTCATCAATATGTTCTAAATTAAGATTACCTATTTTTAACGTATTTGATGATAAGAATAGTGGAGAACCCTCTTTTTCTGTTGGCGTATCATCCATCTGCATCTTTAAAGATACCATCGGTGGATATACAATTTTCCAATTTGTATTACTGCGAAATTCTGTTATGTCTAAATCACCTCCAAAAACTTTTAATAACTCCCTTCTTGGTGCAGGTTCAATTTTTTCGTTTACTTGTATCATTTCATGAAGTAATTCATATTCCTTCCAACGTTCACCATATCGTGAACCAGAATCCATTATATATGCACAAGTACATTCTGGAGAACAGAAATTACCTATACATTCAAAACTATTATCATCATTTTTACTTATTGGCAAACCAAGACTTCTTGAACTATAATCATGACAACACCACCAACACAATTTAATATTATTATGTGTGTTTTTATGATTTGATAGTTCTTTATAATCTTTTTCATCATTTTCTATTTTTGAACCCTCAACATAACTAAAACCTTCTGGACCTATCGGATCATATGGATTTGGTATCGGTATTTCTGGTTTGTATTTTAATATGTCTTCAGCCGAATAACTATCTTCAGATACGATTCCTTTTATTTTTTTCAAATGTAAAATAAGATTTGATGGTAGTTTTTCTGGACTTAATACTGTTTCAGAATGAATCGGTATTGCATCACTAATTGATAACTTTGAATTTGACTTTCCTCTTTTTTTAATCGACAACATTGTTGAAGTATGAATTAAATTACACCATTCATCCTTATATACTCTAATTC
>CEUA01005340.1_pt1 | contig 11836 bp, 9 predicted proteins | sample 361541 | NCBI WGS metagenome assembly CEUA01 (sample SAMEA2623079, study PRJEB7988) | marine metagenome | isolation source: saline water (ENVO:00002010), including
GTGATTACTGTCAGCACCCTAGGAGATGCCGGCGAGGCAATAGTCAAAGCAATCGGGGGAAATTAGACATGAGTATTTGGATCAATGATGAGACAAGGGTCTTGGTACAGGGAATCACAGGAAGCCAAGGAACGTTTCATGGGACGAGGATGGTCGAATACGGTACTGACATAGTCGGTGGCGTTACTCCAGGAAAGGGAGGGCAAGTTGTGGATCTACCGGGTAGATCTGTCCCAGTATTCGATACGATGTCAGAAGCAGTCTCCAGCACCAGGGCAGAGGCCAGTGTAATTTACGTTCCAGCGCGATTCGCAGCCCCTGCAATAATTGAGGCTGCTGACTCATTCCATGAATTGAACGGAGGTGGTCTAATCGTCTGCATCACCGAGGGGATACCAACCCTAGACATGGTCAAGGTAATCTCCCACTTGGAAAAAAGGCCCGGTGTTAGGCTAATCGGACCAAATTGCCCCGGAATTATCTCGCCTGGCTCCGATGGGGGATGTAAGATAGGAATAATGCCAGGTTCCATACACGCCAAAGGTAGGATTGGAATTATCTCCAAGTCGGGGACTCTAACTTACGAGGCAGTCGCACAAACTATGAGCGTAGGAGAAGGGCAAACTACCTGCGTTGGTATCGGAGGCGATCCGGTAAATGGCACCGGTTTTATCGAGTGCCTAGAAGCCTTCGAGAATGACCCTGACACCGAGGCAGTCGTAATGATTGGAGAGATTGGGGGCACTGCCGAAGAGGAAGCAGCCGCATGGTCCAAGACTAACTTCTCGAAGCCACTCGTGGGATTCGTCGCTGGAGCTACAGCACCACCAGGCAAGCGGATGGGGCACGCTGGAGCAATCATCTCAGGCGGCAAGGGAACTGCGGAGGAGAAGTTCTCTGCATTCGAAGCCGCTGGAATCCACATTGCTCGCGACCCATCAAAGATCGGCGAGGCTCTGGTATCGGCCTTGGTAGAAGCAGGCCTGCGAGAGTCTTAGGAACAGAAACCTCTAGCGAGACCAGGTTGGTACCCATGTCGAGGATTTTCAACTCCGATTTGGATTCCATACTGGAAGGGACATCTCGCTCGTTCTACCTTTCACTGAAGGAGCTACCTAGTGCAATTAGGAAACAAGTCAGCCTCCTGTACATGTTAGCCAGGACTTCCGACACAATCGCTGACTCCGAGGGCGGAGATCCGGAGGACCTATTGCAGGCTCTGGAGTCATACAATGAGTTTACCCAGGGGAATTCGGAGGAGATCCCGGATCTAGAAGAATTCTCAGACTTCCAAAGCAACATTTCTGAGGGACTTCTCCTGAATAGCGTAGGCAAAGTGGTTTCCAAGATCGACGATTTCTCGGAATCGGACCAGGAGTCCATCCGCAAGTGTCTGGGGATCATCATAGGGGGGCAGATACTGGACCTGAAGAGATTCTCCTCTGGAGCGAATGGAATTCCAGCCATCGAAGAAAACGACGAATTAGATGACTATGCATACAGAGTGGCTGGAAGCGTTGGCGAATTCTGGACGCAGATGTCCCTCGACCATCTATTCAATTTCAAAGAGGAAAATGAGACGGAACTGTTCGAGAAGGGAGTCAGATTTGGAAAGGCCCTGCAGATGATTAACATCCTGAGGGATATACCAGCAGACTTGGAACTCGGTCGTTGCTACATTCCGAGGAGAAGCCTCGATGAGCATGGCATGTCCCCCTCAGATTTGCTTGACTCATCGAAAATGGACTCTTTTAGGCCACTATACGACGAATATCTTGATTTGACTGACCAGCATCTAGACTCCGCAGTCCAGTACATAGAGATGCTACCACATTCGCAGTTTCGTCTTCGTGGATCTTGCATGTTGCCAGTTATTATCGGGAAGAAGACCGTATCCCTTCTCAGAGGGAGAAACGTACTCGACCCAGGGGAGAAGGTCAAGATCAAAAGATCAGAGGTCAAAGAAGTAGTCAAGCAGGTCATCATGGCCGTTCCATTCAAGGGTTCCAGCAAGAGGTTACTCAGGGAGTGACAAATGGGGATAATGCCCGAATTTACCTGCCAAAAATAACGATGCCCCCCCAATCGCAGTCGGGAGACATTCAAGTGGACCCCTATGCCGCCCTTTTCTGAAGCGATATGACTCAGGGCAGGGATTCCGGAAGCGAGACCATTCTCGATGCGGAGATCGACGACTCGGCGTATGCCGAACCAAAAACCAGCCAAGAAGAGCAAATAGACATCGTCAGAGCCACTGTTGATATTACCAAGGAAGCTGCTAGAGCCATCAGTATCACAGCCATAGAGGCAGTCCGAGAAAGCGCTCTTTTCATGGGGGTCATCGGATCAAGAGGGGAATTGCTGGACCCCTTCAAACATATTGATGCACCAATCTGGACTGAACCAGAAATACCCCAACACATGGTAGAAACATCATATGAATTCTGCGAGGAACTCACTCGTAGAGAAGCAGGAAATTTCTACCATTCATTCAAGTATCTGCCAGAGGAAAAGCGCCGTTCAATAATGGCATACTACGCATTTTGCCGCAGAGCAGACGATATCGCCGATGGCGACTTCGAAGACGTCTTCCCCGGAGGATCCTCAGATGATCCAGAATCCGTAAATTACAGATCGGACATTGAAAGGCTGAGCCCGGGAGTTCCGGTCTTAGATCGATCAACATACAACGACAAAATGTCCCAATTGTTCTACTATCGTAAGAAACTGTCAACTGCATATGGTGATTACACATCTACTGACCCCATTTTCATCGCCCTCAAGGACACTGTTCTGAAGTACGGAATTCAGAGGCAATTACTGGATGATATGATCAGCGGTATGGAAAACGATTTCCACAAGAACCGATATCAATCCTTCGAAGAACTATACTCTTACTGTTACAGAGTTGCTTCCACCGTGGGACTGGTGTGTATAGAAATATACGGATACGACAATCCAAAGGCGAAGGAATACGCTGAGTCTTGGGGCGTCTTCATGCAACTAATCAACATCATTAGAGACGTCTCAGAGGATGCAAAGAGAGACCGAATCTACCTCCCTCTCGACGATCTCGCCCGCTGGGGAATCTCGGAGGAAGACGTCAAGAGCGGCGAGGCTCTTCTCGAACACCCTGGTTGGGCACCATTCGTTGAGGAGTACTTGGAGAGGGCCGATGGATATCGGCAGAGGGCATTCAAACTACTAACTCATTTGGATAAGTCTGCTAGATACTCACCGGCTGCAATGGCTTCATTCTACCAATCCATCATGGCCAAGATTTCGAAGAGGAATGGAGACGTTTTCTCCGAAAGGATCCAACTTTCTAAGACAGAGAAGATTATGCTTGCCGGATACGTGTATGTAAGGTACCGATTCTTCGGTTTCTGAAGTAAACGAGCGCACGATGTCTAACAAATGGAAGAAGTATTAGTCAATGGTAAGGAGGGTCAGGCATGAGGGTGGCAGTTCTTCTGGAGGAACGATGCAAGCCCAACAGCAATGCGTTCGCCTACCTGAAGAAGTATTCAGCAATGTGTGACAGGGAATGCATACAGGTAGAGGGATCAAAGTGTAAGATCCTCGAGACTGCATGTCCGGTTTGCTTCACCCGGGCCAAGCACTGCCCCGATGACGCGGTAAAAATCATCAATCTCCCAGAGGAATTGGATACCGATTTGACACACTCTTTTGGAGAGAACTCCTTCAGATTATTCAGACTACCATCCCCTCGTCAAGACCAGATAGTGGGAATACTAGGTCCAAATGGCATTGGTAAATCAACTGCAATCAATCTGCTGTCGGGCGCATTCAGACCAAATCTAGGGGATTGGGCCAACCCTTCACCAGAGTGGGAGCAAGTAATCTCAACATTCCCCAGAGGGGAGCTAAGGGATTTCTTGGGGTTGGTGGCAGAAGGTGAAGTTAGCATAGCAGTGAAGCCACAGTATATCGATAAACTCCCTCGTATTTTCGAAGGGGGAGTCAACCAACTCCTAACTAGAGTGGATGATCGGGGGGAGATCGATAGATACTCCGAGCTGATGGGGATCTCCCATATTATCGACAGAAAGTTGGGTGATCTATCTGGAGGCGAGTTGCAGAGAGTGGCGATATGTGCCACCCTGCTAAAGGAAGCCGATGTCTACTTCTTCGATGAACCATCTTCATACTTGGACATATACGAGAGGATGAGAATGGTCGGAGTGGTTAGGGATCTGGCTGAGAGGGACAAGAGAGTACTCGTAGTGGAGCACGACCTGGCAATTCTTGACGTCCTATGTGACCTAGTTCACGTAATCTATGGTGATAGATCTGCATACGGAATCTTCACCCCTCCCAGATCTACTAGGACTGCAATCAATGCATATCTCGATGGCTATCTTCCTGAGGAGAATGTTAGGATAAGGGACAAGCCAATTCGATTCCTAAGGGGCCGAACACGTGGTGAGGAGGTTGGCACACCAGTTCTCAAATGGGGATCGATAGAGAAAAATCTCGGAGACTTCAATCTAAAGACAGGAGAAGGAGAGGTGAAGTCAGCCGAGGTTGTTGGCGTAGTCGGGCCTAATGCAACCGGGAAGACAACCCTCGTCAAGATTATCGCTGGCGAAATAGATCCAGATGAGGGATGGTGTACTATGGATTCCAAGGTCTCATACAAACCTCAGCATGTTACGGCTGACTTCGAGGGAACAGTCCAAGACTGGCTCGATTACGAACTGGGGAGTAAATGGCGCAGCGGTGAATTCCATACCCAGGTTATCCGGGCACTTCAAGTCGACAAGATGCAGGATCTACAGGCCACGCAACTATCTGGAGGGGAACTACAGGCAGTCAGTATAGCCATCTGCCTGGGCAAGGAGGCAGACTTGTACCTATTCGACGAACCCAGCGCACATCTGGACGCTAATGCAAGAATGGAGGCAGCAAAGGCAATCAGGAGGACGATGGAAAGTAACGAGAAGGCTGCAATGGTCATCGATCACGATACTTATTTCCTCGACATAGTAAGCGACTCCATCCTTGTTTTCCAGGGTGAAGGAGGTAAGAATGGCCATGCTGTCGGCCCTCTATCCCTAAGGAAGGGGATGAATCTCTTCCTATCCGATGCCGACGTTACTTTCCGAAGGGACGTGGAATCACACCGGCCAAGGATAAACAAACCCTCGAGCAGGAAGGACCGCGAACAGAAGTCATCTGGAGAATACTTCTACTCTGACTAGCATTGACCATTGGATTCTTGAGGGGCCATTCCAGCCCATTGACGTGACAGAAGAGGCGCCGGACGTTGGAACATCGCCTGAAGACGAAGAGGAGCCTGACTTCGAGGCAATGGTTTCTGAACTAGAGAAGGAAATTCAGTACGCAAAGGCAGAGACTGTAAACGCCGTTCAGAGGGCGGCAAGAGATAGGTCAGAGGCCCTGAAGTACGGAGGAGCTTCACTTGCAAGACGCATAATCCCCGCAATCGACCATCTGTCAAAGGCAGTCGAAGCTTCCGAAGGAGAGCAGGGACCGGAGCCCCTAATCGAGGGAGTTAGGCTGACTTTAGATGGCTTGAGGTCATCTCTTGAAGCCGAGGGGATATCACAAATCGATGCATTAGGGAAGAAATTCGACCCTACCTGCATGGAGGCAATCGCAACGATCCCATGCCCAGAGGGCGAGGAACCGGGCAGTGTGGTAGAAGTTATTGAGAGTGGTTACAGAATGCACGACCGCATCCTTAGAGCATCCAGGGTAATTGTAACCGAGGGCTAGTCGTGAATAAAAAAGGGCGAATGCCCATTTTCGCAGCAGTGATAGTCTCGGCATATCTGCTCTCAATCTTATCAATCAATATTGCAGCACCGGACGAAGTAATCGAGCCTGATAACTTCCCACTTGAGTGCCCAGAAGATTCTCTAAACTGCTCTATGATAGGCCCTAAAACTTACAGAAGCGAAAACCTAACTGAATTGAGAATCAATTCCAGTCTGGAGGAAGTAATGGACGAGGTAAGAATATGGATAGACTCCCAACCAGGGACCGAAGTCATCGGAGAGTGGCCCGGTCAAACTCACTCTGTCTTCAGGACTCTAATGTTCAGATTCCCAGATGATTTTGTAGTAAAGGGGTTTTGTGACAATGGCGAAACAATCCTTCACGTATACTCCAAGTCACGACTCGGAGTCTCGGATATAGGCGTCAATAAAGCTCGAGTCCTGAGCTTCAGTGATTACATGTCACACGTCGAAATGGCTACATCAGATTGCACCTAGGGACTATTGGCGCTAACCTTGACCACAACCATTGATCCAGATATTCGGAAGGCTCACACCCTCCCTTCTTCATACTATTCAGACCCGGAGATTTTCTCAGAAATAAAACTAGGATTTAGGAAATTTTGGCATTTTGCGGCACATAAAGACCAACTCAACGGTAACTCAGCGATTGAGTTGGAACATTTGGAGAAACTCATCGATGAGCCAATGGTAATGACCGACGACGGGGAAATTAGATGCATTTCGAACGTTTGCACGCATAGGGGTATGTTAGTTGTAGATGGCCACTGTTCCAAGAACACGCTTCAGTGTCCTTACCATGGGAGAACGTTCGGTCTTGATGGATCAATGAGGGCTATGCCTGAGTTTGAAGGGGTTGAAGGATTTCCCACCGGAAAAGATGATCTGAGGATCTTCCCGATGCTAAATTGGAATGGGCTCATCTTCTCTGGCATCGAGCCTTCGGGACTCGAGACTTCTCTGGAAGAGATGGAAAGAAGAGTTGGTTGGATGCCGATAGAGACGTTCGAATATGACGCCACTAGAAACAGAAGTTACGACATCAATGCTAACTGGGCATTATATGTGGACAATTATTTGGAGGGATTCCACATACCATTCGTACACAAGGGCCTCAATAGGGCATTGGACTACGATGACTATCGCACTGAACTTTTCGAGGGTGGAGTTCTGCAAATCGGAATCGCCAGCGAAGGAGAGCCTATCTTCAATATCCCAGAAGGCTCCCCTGACTTCGGACTTCGAGTATCCGCATACTATTACTGGATTTTTCCGGGACTAATGCTAAACTTCTACCCATGGGGCCTTTCCGTCAACTTGGTAGTACCATTGTCAGTAGATTCAACTCGTATTATCTATCGCGGATTCGTTTGGGACAGGAAGATGCTGGGAAAGGGTGCTGGAGGTGATTTGGACAAGGTTGAATCGGAAGATCAGGAAATTGTAGAGGCTACGCATAGGGGGGTATCCTCTACATCTTACAACCGTGGAAGATACTCCCCAACAAAAGAATCAGGGGTGCACCACTTCCATAGGGTATTGACAAAACATTTCTGATATGCTCTCTCATACATTAAATGAGAGACAATTACTCGGCCACCTTGCACGACTCGAGGTGATTGTTTGGAAAAGGAAAAAATCACATCCAAACTGAGTATTCTATTGCTTCTGCTGGTCATCATATCACCAATAGCTTCGTCTCAGGAGCAAACATCCGAAGAAGTGACCTTTGAATACCACACAATAGCATCACTTGGAGATAGCACACTGGGTTCTGACCCTACTGGTTATCGAGGGCCGTTTGCAAGCATTCACGCCTCCAACCTGATGGGAGTAGAATACTATGAGGGAGCTGTAGGAGGGGATCGATCTTGGACGCTGATCAACGCAGGTAGACATACGACTATTGCTGACAATTATGGCGAGGGCACCCTAGTTACAATGATGGTAGGAGCTTGGGATTTTATCGATTCGGACATCGACATAGTAAATGGTGACTACTCCTTCATTGACGAGTTGGAAGAGAACATCACCCTAATTTTAGACACATTGGTTGAATCTGAGATAGACATCTTAGTTTGGAATCTGCCGAATATGTCATTTCTTCCTTTCTTGACTCAGATATTCCCAATTGAGGTCCATCCACACTTCACCGAAGCAAGCAAACTCTGGGCAAATCGCCTTGATGAGATAGCACTTGGATATGGCGGTAGTGTTCAGGTATTCGATTTGATGACAGCATCTGATGACCTCCTTCAGAATCAATCTGCTAGGATGCTAGGGGAGAATGAGGTCATCGCCCCCCCTACGATGTGCGATAATAATTGCATCATGATTGACTCCCTCCACCCTACTTCAGTCGGCCAAGGTCTCCTAGCAAATTACATGATGTCAGCCATAAACCAGAAATTCCCTTCCCCTGACGGGGATTACCCCCTTCTCTCAGAAGAAGAATTACTTAGTCTGGCCGACTTTGAAATGTCTTCAAATTCCTCCGAGGAAATTTTGATTGATGGGGACGTAACCAAGTCCTGCTTTGACTGGACGGACTCGGTCTATAGGGACATGTACCTGACGATAACTAGAGATGGTTCGGATGTTCTAATTCCCAGTTACATTGGATTCAATACTGAGGTATGCAGACAATCGACGCATGTCATGTACACCGGAGAAAGATCAATCAATGTAATCTCAAATATTCAGAATAATCTGACTCTAAACCATTTCTTCGAAATCTGGGGGCAGAACTTCTCAGCCGAACAGGTTATGGATATGAGCACTGAGAACGGTGCTTCAATTTCGATGTACATTGATGGCACAGAATTCACAGGTGATTGGAACAATGTCGATTTAGATGGAGTCGTTTCTGTTGAAATTGTTTTCCTCTCCCCCCAATTGCCGACAGATTCTCTGACGCCCAATGAACCAAGTCAGTCCCAGAAAGGACTGGTTCCAGGTTTCTCCCTCATCCTTACTTCAATAGCCATAATTGGTGCCTTTTTTGTTGGGGATTACAGGCGAGAAGAGTGATTTTTCGGTGTTAAAATGCTTTCCGATTACCAACCACCTAGTGCAAATTCACTTGTTAGGAAGGTCACTTCAGTTCTCCTGGTATTGATCATTATTTCATCTGGTTGCCTCTCAGAAGAGAGTAATGTGGAATCTAATGATCAATCTCTGGAAGAATCAATCCCAGAAACCAATCCGGAACTAGAGCAAGAGGGAAAGGAGATAGAAGAGGAAACAATCGATATTCAGGAAAACGAATATTGTGATGATACTAATACCGACCATTGCATGATGCCATTCCCATCAGGTGCATTCCTAAGTGTGGATAGCTCCGAGATTACGGGTTATTCGTTGAATATCAGTGGAGAAGCCATTCCCGATACCTCTTCTGCTCAGAGCGGCAATATGCTGATCCTCGATCGTCTCGATGGTTTCAGTCCGTCAACTCAAATCTTCACAACATTCGAATCTACTCCGGAAATAGATGGAATGGCAACCCAATTCAACATCTCCCCATCTGTAGAAAGCGGCCATTCTAGCATCCTACTCAACATGGATACGGGCGAGAAGGTCCACCATTGGATAGAGTTGGATGCTAGGTCCCAAGAGGGAGAGCCCACCATACTTTTCCTGAGGACTATTGAGGGACTAGATCACAACGCTGCTTATGCAGTAGCTTTCAGGAACCTTGTTGATGAAAACGGGCTAAAAATACTCCCATCGGATGGCTTCAGAGCACTTAGGGACTCAATAAATACGAGTTCCGACGGGATTGAGGAACAGCGATCCGACTACGAGTCATTATTCACCAATTTGCAAGCCTCTGGCTTCAACAGAAGCGAACTTCAAGCCGCTTGGTGGTTCCACACGGCTTCTACAGAGTCTATTCTCGAAGACCTTCTGATCATGAGGGATGATGCAGAAATGCGACTCGGTGAGTCTGGAATAGGTTGCTCGATAACAGAAGTTCAGGAGGACTTTGCACAGGATGGAACCTCACTACGCCTAATCAGAGGAACTGTAACCACTCCACACTATATGGAGACACAATTCGCTCGATCCCCACTAATGAGAGATTCAGGGGGTAGTCCTGAATTCGTTCAGAACCGGGAGATCGATTTTACAATGCTCATCCCCAAATCCCTTGCAGAAAATAATGAATCTGGGCCACTGACTGTGTTTGGTCATGGATTATTTGGAGATGGTGATTCCTATGCAATAAATGGTAGAGAATTGGCAAATGAGTACAAGACGGTTGTAATAGCTACTGACTTCAAGGGATGGAGTTCAGATGGTGACTATGATGCATTGACCTTCGCTCTCGTCGATATCAAAGAGTTTCAATATCAACAAGAGAGGCAGATGCAGGCAGTGATAAATCACATCTCTATGGTCAGGACGATAACTGGAGTTTGCTCGGACATTGATGAATTCAAGCACAATGGTACAAACATGTTTGACAAAGATACTGTAAATTACATCGGCATTTCTCTTGGAGGACTTCGGGGCCCATCCCTCCTTGCTCTAGTCCCTGAATTGGAATGGGGTGTTCTTTGGGTCGGGGGGACATCATTCACGCATCAGGTCGAGAGATCTACGCACTATGGCTCCGAAGAAAATCCTAGTGAGTTCTATCAACTTCTTTCCAGTGATTTGTCCCTTCCATCCCGAATGGATAGGGCTATTGCCATAGCTCTGCTTCAATCAATATGGGACTCCACTGATGGGGAGACTTATCTCCCATTCAGGGAAACTGGTTTTGGTGACGAATTGGAGCCCTTCGATATGTTCTACCTGACATCAATGATGGATGCACAAGTAACCACCCTTTCTGCTGATAGGGCAGTCAGAACTGGCAATGTTCCAGTAGTCAATGGATCCGCATATCATCCGTTCGGAGTCCAGGTTGTCGATGGCCCCATCAATGGCTCTTCTTCTGCATATTTTGATGGAAACTTCCCCTCACTTCCTACTGGAAACACGAATGGTCCGATGTGGCACCATTCTTTGGCCCACAATCTCGTATTAGAAGTGCCAGAAGCAAAAATGATGGCTTATGGGTATCTTCTAACGGGGGTTCTGGTGGATTATTGCGACCCAGAATGTGTCTTCGAAGGCGATTGGTAGGCGATCAACGCTCCTTCTTTTCCCCAGAAGTCCAGTCGTATACTCCCACTCCTGTCTTCTTACCTAGGTTTCCTGATTCTACCATCTCATCCAGGAGTGGGTGCGGTCGATACGAATCATCATCGAATGCTTCTGCAAGGCTGTTCAGGATGTCCCTCCTCACATCAAGGCCAACTAGGTCCGACAATTCTAGAGGTCCCATGGGGTGCCTATATCCCAGGCGCATTGCAGTGTCAATGTCACTCGCAGAGGCCACCCCCTCTGCAAGCATCCTTATCGCCTCGTTTCCAAGAACAACGCCAAGCCTGCTTGTCGCGAACCCAGGTATGTCCCTGACTAGAATGGTGGTCTTGCCCATCGCTTCTCCCACTTCCTTTGCAGTTGATACGGTACGTTCGTCGACTGCGTCGTGACGCACGATCTCCAGGAGTTTCATCAATGGTACTGGATTGAAGAAATGCATCCCTATCACCCTCTCGGGGCAACTAGTGTGTGCAGCAATCTCAGAAATTGGTAGACCAGATGTGTTGGTGGCGAGAATCGCATTCGAGGGTGCCAAGTTCTCTAACTCTTCGAAAATAGATCTCTTCAGTTCCATCTTCTCTGGTACCGCTTCTATTACGACATCGGAGCCCTCCACAGCTTCAGACATCTCGCCGGTCGAAATCAGGTTGGAAGACCAATCCTCCTTCTGATTTGGGGTGGTCTTGCCCTTGGAGATCCCCCTTTCCCAGAAATCTTCTATATTCCTCATTCCCCTTTCTAGGGATTCAGGAAATGCATCGAAGAGACGAGTCTCCCAACCAGTCTGTGCACTGACCTGGGCTATTCCAGATCCCATGGTACCAGCTCCGATTACTGCAACCCTGCGTATTGTCACGAGTGTCGGAAGGTCTGCTGGGAAATAAGCAGTG
>CEUA01024061.1_pt1 | contig 11829 bp, 9 predicted proteins | sample 361541 | NCBI WGS metagenome assembly CEUA01 (sample SAMEA2623079, study PRJEB7988) | marine metagenome | isolation source: saline water (ENVO:00002010), including
TCTCCACCACCAAAACTATTCATCATGATTACAAGTCCCATTACTGTCCCTAGCATTCCAAATGCGGGAGCGTAACCTGCCATACAACTGTATAATTCAGCTCCTGCAATGTGACGGTCCTCAATTGCATCTTTTTCTTGATCTAACAGAAATCTTAGCCTGTCAACTTCTTTTTCATTTATTGCAATTTCAATTCCTTTCTTAAAAAATGGGTTTTTCATCATTTCTAAATCTTTTTCTAACGATAAGAGTCCTTCTTTTCTTGCTTTGGTAGCTCTTTCACAAATTCTATCAATGGTTCCAACATAGTCATAGGATTCATTTCTAAAAATCACTTTTGTAACGTTAACAATATCACCGAATGCGCTAAGAGGTAAATTAACAAAAGTAGCAGCCAAAACTCCTAATAATACAATAGCAATGGATTTTAAATCCCAAAAAAAATTGATAGTATTAGCGTAATTTCCTCCAAGTCCATTTAGTACTTTTCCTGGGGTATCATCAGTTTTGAACTGAATAGTACCAAAGGGATTTAATAGAACTTTGTTTTGATACATTTGAAATGGCATATCAGCAGTGATTTTAGACACTGGGGTTACGTCATAGAACCCAATTAAAAGAACAATAAAACCCAAAGTAATTCCAATGACACTACCTATATCAAATTTGCTATCACCTTTCATTTTAATTTATTCCCCTCAATTTTTAAAAATAATAAATACAAAAACCTAAGAATATTCAGATATCTTATTAAGATTATTATAGTATATATCTTTTAAAAATTAATATAACTAATATAATATATTTCTACTTTTTTTAATTTTAAAATCATATATGTCAATATAAATAACTTTTTAAAAAATAATTATTAGGAAATAAAATCAAGTTAAATGATAAACTTTCATAAAATTTTAAGATTTAAAATAAATATATTGCTTTTTTTAACTTTAAACTTGCTTAGTTCTTGCTCAATTTTTAATTCTAAACAAGTTAAAATTATTTCAAATAGTTTTTCTGGTAAAGCAATTTACTTTGCTGAATTAGATAAGGATTTTAAAAAAACAAAAAACTTCAGTAAAATTTGGTCAAAACTATATTCAAAGCGATTCAGATCGTACCATAAATTTTTAGATAAAGAATTTACAATAATTGGCGAATCGAATATAATGAAGCAAAATTACATGATAATAAAAGATAAAAAAGGCAAGCAATATAAGGCATTGATAAAACGAGATTTTAAAGGCAATTGGATTTTACCTAGTTATTTATTTTTTAAGGAAGACTATTTATACGCAAAAAAGTTAATCGGTCAAAATATTTGGTTGAACTATGTAAATGATAGTAAAGTATTTTTTACTTATTCAGATTATAACTTTACTAGGTTTAATATTGTTAAAGTAATTGATATTATCAAATTTTCTGATAATAATTATCTTGCTCCAATATGGCTAAAAGTTGAAAGTAATGAAGGTTTTGAAGGCTTTTTACGTTTTAGTAAAACTAAAGATAATGTAGGTTTTGAAGATCATTATTTTATTAATAATCCTTTACCAAAAAATTGGGAAAAAAGTATTATAGATCTTATTTTAAAAGGTGAAGTTAAAATAGGTATGAATGAACAGCAATTAAGAAGGTCAATTGGTAATCCTGATATTATTAATGTCACATCTAGCAGGCATGGTTTAAGTGAGCAATGGATGTATAAAAAATTAAATTCAGGTAGTGTTTCTTATCAATTTGAATATGGTAAATTAGTATATGTTAGTAATTAAGAATATTATAGTGATTTGAAGACATATAAAAATAAAACAAATTTAATTATTTTACTTATTGTTTCATTCGCTAGTGCAGAGTTTTCTGATACTTTATCGTATTATCAGAAGTTTGATATTGCATTGAATTCGTTGATAGATAAAAGATTTAAATTATCACAAAGTCAATTTAGTGATATTATCAAATCAAAGGAAAGTTATGAACCAACTTCTTTAATAATGCTTGCAAAATCACTTTATGAACAGAAAAAATATGATGAAGCAGAAAAAATAATTAAAAGTGAACTTCCTAATTTGAACAATTCTGATTATATGATCTATGCGCAGATATTACTATCTGATATATATTTGTCAAAAGAAAATTTTACCTCAGCATTTAGAAATTATTTATTAGCAAGGCCTGAAATAAATGATTCTATTAATTTGAGTAAAGTGGATGATTGTTTAATTCTATGTATTTCTAATGGATTAAAAGAGAATCAATTAGAAAATATATTAATGAAAGAGAAAAATATTGGAAATAGATCGATAATTAATTTAGCCAGAGCTTACCAGTCTTGGTTAAATGGAGATCTCTATAGTTTAATAAATGCTTTAGATGGTGTAAATAAATTTTACTTAACTGATCAATATATAGGAATTTTTAATAGATTGAAAAAAATTAAAAGTGAAGAAAGCAATAGACCTATTACTTTATCAGCAATACTTCCTTTATCAGGAAATGAGAAGCACAGAGGGTTGTCTTATTTGATGGGTTTATCTAAATACTTAAATATATCGGAAATTAATTCTTCGATAAGATTTGTTGTGTATGATTCAAAAGGTAGTAGCTTTAAAACATTAGAATTAGTTAGAGAAATTCAATTAAGACCTGATGTCCGTGGAATAGTAGGGCCAATGCTTAAAGAAGAAATTCTTGTAATCTCAGGATTTAATTCATCAATGCCCATTCTTATTCCAAATTCAGGACCATCAGATTTAGCAGATATTGCACCTAATTTATTTTTTCTGTCACCTTCAAAGAGAATAATTGCTGAGAGGACTGCTCAGGTTATGATTAACTTTCTTGGATTAAAAAATATTGTTGTTCTATCGCCTGCAGATAATGAATCAAAAATAATAACGGATTACTTTTTAAATGAATGTCGCCAATTAGGCATAAAACCATTAGCTGTAGAATGGTACTCAGGAAAACCAGAGAATATATCAAAGCAATTTAAAAGTATTAGAAAGGCAGCATGGAGTTTAATTCCTGGTGAATCTAACAAGCATGATCTTAGCATGGATATTGATAGTTTAGATGCTTTATTTGATGTTGATGTGACTGATTTTTTAAAGTTTACAGAAAAAGATGATATCATGGATAAGAAAGATTCTAATAAGGTTGTTTTGGAAACAATTGAAGCTTTTTATATGCCAATTAGAAAAGGCGAATTAACATATATTGGAACTCAATTTCCAATTTATAATTTAAAAACTACAATATTTGGGAACGAAAATTGGTTAGATATGGATGTCTTAAAGGAGGAAGCGATTGGTCCTCATGTTCAAGGAATGAAGGTTATTTCAAGTCTGAGTTCTGAATTATTGACCACTAATTATAATTTGGATATTAATTATTATGACTTAGCTATTGACCACGCTAGTTTTTTAGAATCAATAATTAGTAAAAAAAGAAACAGTAATAAGGAACTATTAATGAAGCTTTCAGATGCTTTTATTGGAGATAAAACTTCTATTCTTTTTCAAGGTAAAAATAAAAACACTAATGGTGCAGTTCAAGTTTTAGAATTTAAAAAAGGTTTAAATTGGTCAGGATATTATGATGGCTCAAATCTGGTAAAAATCAATAAATGATTAAAACAAATTGGCTTGAACTTTCCCAATACTTTTCAAATAAAAAAATAAAAGCTTCTTTTTCTATAAAGCAATCTATAAATAATGAAATTCATAAAGCTATCGATTTTGCTAGAATCAGTGGTTTTAGACATGAGTTAATAGCTATCCCAAATCAAACTCATTCAACTAATGTAAAAAGCTCTAATCATGGGGGAGAAATATTGAATACTGATGGTGTATTTACTTCTAACCCTATAATGATTTGCTCTATTAAAGTTGCTGATTGTTTACCAATTTTTTTTGCACATAGGACAGAGCTGTTTTTTGGTATTATTCATGCGGGGTGGCGTGGTTTAGTAAATGGAATAATATCAGAATCAATTAAATTAATAAAAGACGAAAAAATTTCTCTTAAAAGTATAGATGTTTTTATTGGTCCTTCAATCCAAGCGTGTTGTTTTGAAATAGGTAATGAGATAGTTAATAAGTTTAATCCAAAATTTATAAGACAGAATATAAATCGCAAATATCATGTAAACCTTCAAGGCATTGCAAAAAATAAATTAGAAGATGAAGGAATTCTCAAAAAACATATTAAAATTTCTGAGGATTGCACATTTTGTCAATTTGAAAGATATTTTTCATTTAGAAGAGAGGGTGAAAAATCTGGAAGAATGTTTGGTTTAATTGGCGTAAAATAAAAAATTAATAAATAAAAAAAGTATAACATGACAATATCAGAAGCAATTTTTCTAGGAATTATTCAAGGTTTAACTGAGTTTTTACCAATCAGTAGTTCAGGACATTTAGTTTTAGTACAATCTGTTTTGGGCGTAATTCAGCCAGGGAACGAATTTGAAATTTTAGTTCACATTGGTACTTTAATGAGTGTTTTGGTTGTATTTAAGTCTGATATCTTGGAACTGTTAATTGATATCCGATCAAAAAATACTCAAAAATATATTTCATACATTTTTATAGGAACGGTGCCTGCTGTTTTTATTGGTTTAGGTTATAAAGATTATATTGGATCATTATTTGATAATATAAGTACCGTTGGCCCTGCCTTAATATTTACAGGTTTAGTATTATTCAGTAGTCAATTCTCGATTAAAAAAAATCTAAAACATTCAATTTATACAGCTTTTTTAATTGGTTGTGCTCAGGCAATTGCAATAATACCTGGGGTATCTAGAAGCGGTATGACAATAAGCATGGCTCTTTTCCTTGGTTTTTTACCATCAGAGGCAGCTAGGTTTTCATTCTTATTAGCAATACCTGTAATAAGCGGGGCAGGTGTTTTAACAATGATTGATTTAACTGGAAGTAATAATGATTTTATTTTAACAGGTATAATAGGAATGTTCTCTTCTTTTTTAGTAGGTTTTTTTGCATTGAAATGGCTCCTAGGTTGGTTAGAAAAAGGTAAAATTTATTATTTTGGTATTTATTGTATTTTACTTGGGTTTTTAACTCTACTTTATTAAAGATGAATATGATAAATACAATATTTATATTTTATCTAATATTCATTATATATTTAGGTTTTCGAAGTTTAAGATATACCAAAACTCAAGAAGATTATTTTTTAGCAGGAAGAAACTTAGGGCCTTGGGTAACAGCTTTTTCAGAAAGAGCCTCAGGAGAATCTGCATGGTTATTATTAGCACTTCCAGGTGCTGTTATCATAACAGGACTGGTAGAACTATGGACAGTTATAGGAATTATTATTGGAATAATTTTTTCCTGGTTTTTAATTGCTGAGAAACTTAGGATAGAAACGCAAAAATATAACGCAATTACTATACCTCAATATTTACATCGTAGGTATAATGATAAATCAAATATAATCTTATTATTTTCATCGATAATAATTTCCTTTTTTTTCTTATTTTACGTTTCAGCTCAGTTTCATGCATCTGGTAAAGTAATAAAATCTCTTTTTGGTTTAAGCCCTATTCTAGGTATCACTATTGGAGCAATGGTTATAATTTTATATACCCTTTTAGGTGGGTTCTACGCAGTTGCATGGACTGATTTAATTCAAGGAGTACTTATGATTGGTACTTTGATTATTTTGCCTTTAGCTGGGTTTATTGAATTATCAGAAACTGGTATAACGATTTCTAATGCCTTAGAATCAGCAAGTATGGTTTTTAATAATAATAATAATTCATTATTTAGTGGACGAAGTGGTTTAGCAGCAATTTTAAGCTCAATTAGTGGGTTAAGTTGGGGGTTGGGATATTTAGGACAGCCTCATCTTTTGATTAGATATATGGCAATTAAAAATTCTAAAAGTATTAAAAAGGCTAAGATTATTGCAATACTTTGGGCAATTCCAGGTATAACAGGGGCATTTTTTATTGGGATTATTTCACTTATATACTTTGGGCCTGAGTATTTTATTATAAATGATCCAGAGCAGGCAATGCCATTATTAGCTGTAGAACTTCTTCATCCAATAATTGCCGGGATATTTATTTCAGGTGCAGTCGCTGCAATGATGTCAACTGCTGATTCTCAATTATTAGTTTCAGCTTCTGCCATTACTGAAGACTTTTATCATCAATATCTTGGTAAAAATTTAAAAGAGGGTTCCTTAGTTAAATTTAGTAGAATAATTATAGTTATATTGGGTTTAGTCGCTTATGCAATAGCTATTATATCTGAAATACAAGATAAAAAAATTTTTGGAGTGGTAAGTTATGCATGGAGCGGCTTAGGATCATCTTTTGGACCCGCTTTATTATTAACTTTATGGTGGAAAAACACAACTAGAGAGGGAGTAATATCGGGTTTAATAACTGGTTTTATTTCAACTATTATTTGGGGGAATTCAGAATTTTTAAAATCAATAATATCTGAAAGGTTAGCAAGTTTTTTAATTTCAATTATTTCAATTTACCTAGTCAGCAAATTTAAAAAATATGAAAATAAAAGAAGCTATAAGTAGTTTAAAAAATAATATTTTTTATAGTTCATATTATTTAAAAGGTGATGATCAATTTTTACAAAATTTTTTTATTAAGAAATCTCTTGATTTTATTTTTAAAGATAATCCTTATGATAAAACATTAATGAATCCAGTAGATATGAATGAAAAGCAAATTATTGATCAAATATTAATTACGGATTTATTTAAAAGTAACAAATTGTTTATTTTGAGAGACCCTCAAAAATTAAAGAATAAGGCTTTTGAAGACTTATTAAAATATTTAAAGAATCCTCATCAGAATCACTTACTTATCATTATTAACGATGACTGGACAAAAAAAAGTACATATTTAAATAAAATTGAGAAATATCTTAGTTTTATAGATGTACAAACACCTCATGAAAATGAACTTAAAAAATGGATAGTTTATTTATTTAAACTTAGAAATAAAGAAGTTAGTATTAAAGTTGTAAATATTTTAATTGAAATAGCAGGTGACTCGTTGAATCATATTAATAATGAAATAGAAAAAGTATGCTTGTTTATGAAGGATCAAAAAAATATTGAATATGAAAATCTAAAACAATTCTCAGGCTGGAAAAAAGAGAGAAAGAGATGGGAATTCTTGATGGCAATCGGAGAAAAAAACTTTGATAAATCTATTTTTTTAGCAAAGAGGATTTTATCTAATGGTGATTCTATGATATCTCTGATATATCCCTTAACAGCATTTCTTCAAGAAATGTTGTATGCAAAAATGAATAAAGGAACAAATTTAATTTATAGGGGTTATATACCTATACCAAATAAAGTAAAGATGAAGATTGCTGGTTTTAAAGATCTCTATTCTATTGAAGAATTGGAGAATGGATTATCCGAACTTACTAATATTGATAAAAGGCAAAAAACACAACATAGTACAGATGAAGCAGACCTCATTCAATTTATTGGAGCATTCGTTGAAAATTAAAAAGTTAACTCATGCCTATACAGATGAGACTTTAATGGCTCGCTTCCAGAGTGGAGACGAGTTTGCCTATATTGAACTTGTCAACAGATATAGAGATAAATTAAATAATTTTATCTATTACTTTTTAGGTGACACTGAAACTGCAGAAGATATTGTTCAAGATACAATGATTAAGTTATATGAGAAAAAACATTATTATAAAGAAATTGCAAAGTTTAGTACATGGATATACACAATAGCGAAGAACCTTGCGAATAGTGAACTAAGGAAAAAAAAACGAAGAAAAACTTTCACAATAAGTGAATTAAGTAAAGATAAAATGAATTATGATTTAGTTGATATGAACGCTCAGGTTGAAAAAGATATTGAGAGTGAGTATGATTTAAAAAAAATCAAATCAGCAATCCATAATTTACCAAAGTCATCTAGAACGGTTATTATTTTAAGAGACATTGAAAAATTATCATACAATGAAATTAGCTTGATAGTTGAAGTTCCAATAGGGACTGTAAAATCAAGGATAAATCGTGCTAGGTTACAATTACAGTTAGAACTTAAAGATTTTAGAAAATAGGAGTAAAATATATAGATGAACAGTTATCAGTTTGAGGATTTAATATCAGATTATCTTGAAAATTCATTATCTATATCCAAACGGAAAGAATTTGAAGCTTTTTTAAAAAATGAAATTGGTGCAAAAGAAAAAGTTGATCAAATAAAAAAGAATATGATTATTCTTGGTTCATTAAATCAAGTCACTATTAGTAAAAAGTTTAATGATGATCTAAAAATGAAAATTAAAAAAAGATCATCAAAAGGTAAATATCATTTTTTTAGAAATGGATATTTATTGGGTTTGAAACCTTTTAATGCATTTGTTTTTTTGGGTTTAATTATTCTTTCCTTATTCCTTAGCCAAGAATTGTACAATGAAATTTTCACTAATTCTGATAAAAATTTTGATTTTCCATCAAAAAATATTGCAAAAAATGAAAATTTATCTAAACCTGAATTAAACCACGTAGATTCCTTAAAGATAAAAAACAATAAAAAAGATAAATTTTCAAAAAAAATACGATTAGTTAATGATTAAGAAAATATGTCTTAAATAAGTTTTAATATGTTTTCAATATTTCTAAGTTTGTTATAAACTAATAGAAAATATGATATCAACAGATCAATTAAATTATTTTACAAAATCTTTAAGTTTATCCTTTATACTGGTTATTTTTATTTTATTTATACCAGATGATTTTGTCGTTATTGAAAATTTATTAAGATATGCAATTATTATTTCAATAATTATTTCCTTAATGTTTTATAAGCGAGTTATAGAAAATAGTACACCAAGTAAAAGTTTAGAGAAAAATAATATCTCCAAAATTTTCACTATATATAATCAATACAATAATATTAAAGAGAGTGCATCAACCAAAATATTATTCAAAAATCTAAAAGAAATTTCAATTGAAATGGCAAATTCAGTTAACTCAAACGGTAAATCGGCTATGTATATAATTGAACCGAAGAGTAACGTATATAATTTAGAATTTGGGAGTAAGGGAGAATTCAAAGATTTAATTTCATATAAAGAAGGGAAGATTTTAGATTATATTATTGGTTCAAAAAAAATTAATCAAAGAGATAATCCAAAAGTATGGGAAAGTTTATTTTTTGGAAATTCATGGAAAGGTGGAGAGTGTGCTATATTTAGTCCAATTAAAATTCATGGTTCAGATTTAGGATTTCTTGTAACTAGGTTAAATCATTTTAAAGATCTTTCAGATAAGCAGGTATTGACTCTCAAAAATTTAGGAAAATTTATTTCATACAGTATTGAAAATTTAGATATACTAAGTTATTATATATCTCAAGAATCAAGTAAATCTCTCATTTTAGATATTTTATCAAGTCTTAACTATAAATCAGATGAACAGAACGTATTTAATCAATTTAAATATTTATTTAGAAATTCTTTTCAATATGATAGATTAACAATATCTATTCGAAAAGAAACAGAAAATAGACGTAAGATAGATAGAGCAATAAATTCGATAATTAAATTAACAGATGGTTTAAAAGATGACTTTGTTGAGGGTGTGGAATACCCGGTTAATGGAACATTGCATGGTTTGCCAATAATTTCAGGAAAATCTATTATTTCAGAAGATTGGAAATCTTCACATCCAAATATTGCAAGATTCAATTCATCCGAAAAAGATACTTTGACTTTTAAACAAATATTAGGCTCACCTATTGTAGTTGGTGATGAGTCAAGAGGTTCTATTTTTCTAGAAAGAAATAATGGAATTCCTTTTAAAGGAGAAGATTTGAAGAACTTAGAAATAATTGGTAAATCGTTGGGCTCATCATTAGAATGGTTGAGCCAGTATAACAAAATTTACGAGAATGCTACACATGACGGTCTATCTGGTTTATTAAATCATCAAACTTTTAAAGAACGTTTTAACGATGAAATTCAAAGGGCTGAGAGGTTTCAGCATAAAATGAGTGTCATGATTTTTGATTTAGATAAATTTAAAAATATAAATGATACTCTTGGTCATCAATATGGAGATTACATTATTCAAACCTGTTCTCAAATTATGAAAGATAATGTTCGAGCTGTAGATGTTGTCGCAAGATATGGTGGAGAAGAATTTGCAATAATCTTAATTAATACAGACGTGGTAATGTCAACTATAGTTGCGCAACGAATCGTTGATACTATTGCAAATTATCCTTTCAAAATGGATGAAGTAGATGCAAATATTACAATTTCTGGAGGTATGTCAGAATATCCATCTGATTCAAAGGATATGAAAGAGTTAATTGAGTTTGCTGATAAAGCTATGTATTCTAGCAAAGGCATTGGAGGGAATAAATTTTCTATTCATTCCGATATCGTAAGTCAGGATGAATAGAATTATTCATAAAATATTTTTTATCTTCTTTTTTTTATCAACTATAAAATCTGAAGATAAAGAGAGTATCGCTCTTAATTATTTTATGCAAGGGCAGTATTTGATGAATCAAGGCAACTATGCACTTGCTATAATTGAATTTCAAGATGCATTATTATTAGATCCTAATGCAGCTACATTGCATATCTCACTTGCTGAAGCCTATATTAATATTGGAAAAGATCAAAGATCTTTAAATCATTTAATGATTGCACTTGAGCTTAACCCAATCGATAAAGAAGCATTAAAAATGATAGGACAATTATTCATATCACAAAAAAAATTCGAAGAAGCTGAAAAATATTTCTTAAAATTAAATGAAATTGAGCCTGAAAATTTAAATTTTTTATATACACTTGCAGATTTATCAAGATTAAAAAAGCAATGGAATACTGCAATCGATTATTATATTGAAATTTATAAACTTAACCCTCAGGCAATCAATAGCTTACAACAAGCTCTTCAAATTTCGATAACAACTGGAAATATGAATAGGTCTGATGAAATTTGTGAGTTATTAATAGGTAATGACCCTGATAATCTAGACCTTCTTGAAACTCAGCGTGATATTGCTCTTTATAATAAAAATTATAATAAAGCTTTAACCATTATATCTACAATAGAAAAAAAACAAGGCTCCTCATCAAAAATATTTATTCAAAAGAGCTCACTATATGAACAATTAAAGCAACCTGATCTAGCAATAGAAGTTATGTATGATGCTTTTGAGTATGATAGTCTTAATATTGAAATACTACAACGTTTAGTAACCCTTTTAATGGATCAGGAATTAAATGAAGATGCCGTTTTAATTAATAAACGCATAATTGATTATTTTTCAGACGATTCTCGAGGTTTTATAAATTATGCTTTGATGGCGTTAAGTAAAAAAAAACCTAAAGAGGCGATAGATGTTTTAGAAAGCAAATCTGATCAATTTATCGATGATTTTATGATTCAATACTTATTAGGTACTTCATATTATCAAATCAAAGATTATGACAATGCAGAACTATATTTGTCCAATGCATTAGAAATTTTCCCTAATTCAAGAAACACAAAACACAATCTTGCACTCATATATGATATAAAAAATGAATGGGAAAAGTCTGATCAGCTATATTTAGAATTGATTGATTCAGATAGTTTAGATGCTCAAGCATTTAATAATTATGCATATAGTCTTGTTGAGAGAAATGAAAATATTGAATTTGCTTTAGAGCTTTCAAAATCAGCAATTTTAATTTCGCCCACTTCAGCTCCATACTTAGATACTATTGGTTGGATTTATTTTAAAATGAATCGACTTGATGAGGCAATTAAGTATATTAAAGATTCTCTTAGTAT
>CEUA01092542.1_pt1 | contig 11819 bp, 8 predicted proteins | sample 361541 | NCBI WGS metagenome assembly CEUA01 (sample SAMEA2623079, study PRJEB7988) | marine metagenome | isolation source: saline water (ENVO:00002010), including
GAAAGGCTTATTTCAAAAAAGACAGACTGATTAATCGCCGTCCCACTATGTGGCGCTATAAAGAAATGATGCCTGTGAACTATGAAGAGAATATTACTACACTAGGAGAAGGCTTTACGCCACTTGAACTGGCAAGGTCATTGGGCAAAATGTTAGGGTTCAAAAATTTATTTTTAAAAAATGAATCCATCAATCCAACCGGCTCTTTTAAAGACCGCGGCATGAGTGCTTCAATCTCGAAAGCAAGAGAATTCGGATTAAATAAAATTTCTATTCCGACAGCAGGAAATGCCGGCGGAGCAACAGCCGCTTACACTGCAAAAGCAGGACAAGAAGCTTTTATTTTTATGCCAGATGATACACCAAAAGCATTTCAAGTTGAATGTGAACAATACGGAGCACATGTAGAAATGATTGATGGTTTGATCAGTGATTGCGGAAAAATTATCGCTACGAGGAAAGACCAAGAAAGGTGGTTTGATATTTCAACATTGAAGGAACCCTACCGTGTTGAAGGTAAGAAAACTATGGGCTATGAATTAGCCGAACAACTTAATTGGGAATTACCAGATGTCATTATTTATCCAACAGGTGGCGGAACAGGCATTGTTGGCATGTGGAAAGCTTTTGATGAAATGGAAAAACTGGGCTGGATTGGGTCTCATCGCCCCAAAATGATCTCGGTTCAATCTGAAGGGTGTGCCCCGATAGTTCGCGCGTATGAACAGGGAAAAGACTCGGCTGATTTTTTTGAAAATCCTGAGACATTTGCATTGGGTCTCCGGGTTCCGGTAGCTATAGGGGATTTTCTTATCCTTAAAGCTATTCGGGAAAGTGATGGGTATGCATTAACAGTTTCAGATAAGGAACTCATGGATAATGTAAAAATGATTGGGAAACATGAAGGAATTTTTTCTTCACCGGAAGGTGGGGCAACTGTTGCAGCACTCCCCAAACTATTGGATCTCGGTGTAATAAAATCCAAAGACCGGATTGTTCTATTTATCACCGGTGGGGGTTTAAAATATGTTGATTTGCTTTAGTTGATATATTTTTCTTCTAATTTTCTGAAACAGGCCATTTGTTCAAAAGCTAATTCTTTCGAATCCCACGCATGAAACGATTTGCAATCAAACCCAAGTGAATCCTTCATGATCTCATAGGCATAATCTGTAAAAATAACTGTCCCATCTGCTTTTATTTCCTCAATGGAGTCAAGCTTCCCTGATTGCTCATTCATTTTGATAGCTTCATCTAAGGTGATATCGTCAGGAAGCACTACCTCTGCCCCACTTTTATTCAATAACACCGGGTAACCACCAGGGAGTCCCTTAGGCCCAGGTGAATGGGTTCGCAAATTTTCATCAAATAACATGGCTTTCATATTTTTCAAAGTAGATGAAGCAGAAACCGTTGTAAATCCAATCCCCGGTGCATAGAGTTTCACTGATTCAAACATTACTTGATCCGTATCAAATTCTGATGTCACATCTTCTCCATCAACAAGAATCTTTAAGTAATACGGTGCTCCGGGCTGATAACCAGCTTCCCTCGGAAAAACCCAATGCTGGTGATGACAAACCTGAAATGTTTCAATGCGGGAACGATCAATACCTTTTCGTTGTGCAACATAGGTTAAAACTGCCGGTGCGATTAAATCCACATTCCCAATCCCAATGGTGGGCGCTAGACCAACCTTTCCCATAACAGGATTTGTTAAACATGAAAGTGATGTATTGATATAATAGGTAGATAATCCAGAATCCTGAATCGATTTTGCAAGGTTTAATCCCAACGCTAGTTGGCAAGGTAACCAAGCTCCCAATCCGGCAGAACTTATTTTTGAATAGATATCATCTGGTAATTGACGAATGAGATGCCAGGTATGTAGTACTGTACAATTAATGATAGCATCCGGTTTTTCTGATTGGATCAATTCTGATGTTTTTTCACCATCAAACAGATCAACTTGAATTGGTTTGAATTTCGGATGCATCCCATGATGAGCAGCACCAATTTCAGCATTATTGCAAGCCCAACGGGCTTTTTTTCCCTCTACATCACCAATGACCCATTCAATATTAGATTCATCTCGAGCTGCAAATTCCAAAATATGTTTACCTACATCTCCTGTTCCAACCAATAATACTTTTTTCATCTAAATAATGCCCAAATATTTTTGTACATAAAATTACGAATGAAATAAAGAAAGCATCCTTTTTTATTTAATACTTTTAAGTAGTTCCTTATAAATTCTACCCACTTTTCTGATTTAATTGAACTATAATGAATTCACCAAAAACATCACCAACACTTGTTATTAATGAAAAGGTTAATGCCATGTGGGCAGCCGGAAAAGATATCCTCCACCTTGGGTTTGGTGAATCCAGATTTCCCGTTCATTCAGCGCTGGCAAGAACATTTCAGGAAAATTCCATGCAGCGGAACTACCTGCCTTCTCTCGGAATTCCAGAATTACGGGAAACAATTGCAAATTATTATTCAGGTAAACTTGGGTTAGCGTTCAATAGCTCCCAAGTAATTGTTGGGGTTGGAAGTAAATCTCTGCTGTATGCAATAATCCAGTCCATAGAGGGTGATTTGCTATTATCCAAACCATCCTGGGTTTCTTACAGTTCCATTGCCACTTTAAAAGGACGTTCAGTTCATAGGTTTGAATTAAATGCTGACCAAAATTATCAAATCAATATCCAATCATTAGATTCCGTTTATCAAGAAGCAATTAATTCTGGGCGAAACCCAAAACTACTTATTCTGAATTCTCCCAGTAATCCCGTAGGAAATATTTCATCCAAAGAAGAATTAAAATCAGTAGCACAATGGGCAAAAGAAAAAGATATTTATATTTTAAGTGATGAAATTTATAGCCTTGTTACGTATGATGGTTTTACTCATCATACCATTGCAGAATATTATCCTGAAAAAACAATAATTTTTGGAGGACTCAGTAAGCATTTATCTCTGGGTGGCTGGCGGTTTGGTATGGCTATTCTTCCCAAAAGTGATGAAGGCAAACCCCTAGTTCAATCCTTTCAATCCATTGCTGAAAGTATCTGGTCTTGTGTCCCTTCTCCCATACAATACACGGCTATTTTAGCTTATAGTGGAAATCGTAATATTGAGGATTATATTAAAACATGTACAAAGATACATGAAATCCGTACTCATTATATCCATGGGAAATTATTCAGTATGGGTCTAGCTAGTCCCAAACCTATGGGTGCTTTTTATTTTTATCCTTCTTTTAAAAATTGGATAAGTAGACTTGGGAAAATGGGAATAACGACCTGTGAAGAACTTTCAACCTATTTATTGGATCATTATAGTATTGCAACTCTTCCTGGAAGTGCATTTGGTGACGATACAAATAATTTATGTTTAAGACTTTCAACTAGTTTTTTGGATATGGAAACGGACGATCAAGCTCAGAAAATACTTGATACCTATCGTGAAGAAAATGACCCCAAATTATTAATGGAGAAACATCATCCAAGAACAATAATTTTCCTTGAAAAAATGCGCAAATTCATCGCGGAGATAAATGAATAAAATATGAGAGAAGTAGTAATTATAGATGCAGTAAGATCGCCAATTGGTCGGGCAGGCGGTGCCTTATCTTCCGTTCGACCCGATGATCTTCTTGCAGATGTTCTAAAAGGACTTATTAAACGTACCGGGATCGATCCAGCTTTAATTGAAGATGTCTATGCAGGGTGCGGAAATCAGGCCGGTGAAGATAATCGAGATGTGGCTAGGATGGCCGTCCTGTTGGCTGGATTTCCATTAGAAATTGGCGGTGTAACAGTTAATCGAAATTGTTCATCTGGATTAGAAGCAGTAAATCAGGCAGCCAAAGCCATTATTGCTGGTGAAGGTGATATTTTTATTGGGAGTGGAGTGGAAAGTATGAGCCGAGCACCTCTGGTCATGCCACGACCTTCCACTCAAACAAAATTAGGACATAGAACCGTATTTGATTCCACGGTTGGATGGCGATTTGAAAATCCAAAAATGGATGCAATATATCCGATTGTCAGCCTGGGGGAAACAGCTGAAAAAATAGCAGATGATTTAGAAATTTCTCGAAAAGATCAGGATACATTTTCTTTGGAGAGTCAACAAAAAGCCATTGATGCTATCAATCAAGGAAAGTTTAATAATGAAATCTGTCCTATATCTGTTCCCCAAAGAAAAGGTGATCCTTTGATTGTGGATATTGATGAACATCCAAGGTATAAAATAGATAATAATGAATATTCAATTGATCTTACATTAGAAAAATTGTCATCCTTGAAACCAGTTTTCAGGAAAGATGGAACTGTTACTGCCGGAAATTCTAGCGGAATAAATGATGGTGCGGCGGCGGTCCTACTCATGAGTCGTGGTAAAGCAGATAAACTCGGCTTAAGCCCCATAGCCCGCTGGGTTGGATCAGCTGTAGCTGGTGTGGATCCAAACGTAATGGGATATGGGCCAGTTCCTTCCACGGAAAAATTATTAAAACGATTTGATTTAACTCTAGATGATATTGGACTCATTGAACTCAATGAAGCGTTTGCAGCGCAATCTATTGGTGTTATGCAAAAATTGAATCTTAATCCGGATATTACCAATGTTAATGGTGGAGCCATTGCTTTAGGGCATCCTTTAGGCTGTTCTGGAACTCGTATATTGACTACCCTTATCCACGAAATGAAAAAAAGAGATACAAGATATGGATTGGCAACCTTATGTGTCGGAGTTGGTCAGGGCGTCACAACATTAGTAGAAGGATTATAAAATGGATCGTCCATTAACCGGAATTCGTGTCATTGCACTTGAACAATATATGGCGGGTCCATATTGCTCCATGCTGCTCGCAGATGCTGGAGCAGAAGTTATCAAAATCGAGCGACCAGGCATTGGAGATCCCCGCCGGTCAATTCCTCCATTTGTAGAAAATAATGGCATAAAAAAAGCCGGTGGGTTTATGGCTTATAATCGAAATAAAAAAAGTATTGCTCTAAATATTAGAAATAATGATGGAAAAAAAATTTACCAAGATTTAGTTAAAAATGCCGATGTGGTTGTAGAAAACCTTCGTCCGGGGTCTGTGGACAAAATAGGACTTGGCTATCAAGACCTAAAAACTTTGAATCCGAAATTGATCTATGCGGCAATTTCTGGATTTGGTCGCTTAGAAGGATATGAAGGACCAGATTCAAAACGACCTGCATTTGATATTGTTGCCGAAGCAATGAGTGGGATTATGCATTTAGTTGGTTTTGAAGATAAGCCACCTTCATGGACTATTTATGGAATGGCAGATGTTTACACTGGACTCTGCACATCCTTTGCAATTACACAAGCGCTTTTTATGAGAGAAAGGACGGGAAAAGGTCAGTTTGTAGATAGTGCCATGTTGGATAATATGATCTCTCTAAATGAGCGGATGGCTATGCTTTATTCAATCACTGGAAAAGAGCCACATCGAGGTCGATTAACACATCTTTATCCTCGTGGTGCTTTTAAATGTAAGGATGGCTATCTCGCTATGAATATACCAGACGACCTTGTCTGGGGTCGGTTCTGTAAAACAATTGGACATGAAGGCTTGATTGGGGATGATCGCAGCAAAACAGGCACGGCCAGAGCTTCCAATGTGGAATTTCTTGCTCCAATTATTGAAGAATGGCTATCACAAAAAACACGATCCGAAGCTGAAAATATATTAAATCAAAATGGTGTTCCTGTTGGACCTGTTTATACTGCAAAAGATATTTTTGATTCGGAACAAGTTAAAAGTCGGAAAGCATTAGTAGATATTAAAGACCCAAATGTTGGAACTTACCAATTTGCCCGTGGGCCCGTTATGTTATCCGACTCTCCAGAAATTGAAACAAATCCGGCGCCAGACCTCGGGCAACACACTATAAATATTTTATCAGAAATTCTTAATTATAGCGATGAAAAAATAGATAAATTGGCAGAATCAGGAACCATAGGAATCAACTCAAAAATATGAAAAATTTCAATTTCATTCTAACAACATTTGTTTTCTTTTCTCAGATATTAATTGCGGCCAGTTCTGACCCTGTCTATGGTGAAAATGGTATGATTGTTTCTACCAGTAAACAGGCATCGGAAGCTGGAATCGAGATCCTAAAAAAAGGTGGAAATGCAGTTGATGCTGCCGTGGCCGTAGGATTTGCTTTGGCTGTCACATCTTCATCCAATGGAAATATTGGCGGGGGTGGATTCATGGTGGCTGCCATGGCGGATGGGCAAACTTTTACTTTAGATTACCGGGAAAAAGCACCTGCTGCTGCACATCGCGATATGTTCTTAAACGACAGTGGGAATGTGATTCCGGGGATGTCTCTTTTCTCACTGGCAGGAAGTGGTGTTCCCGGAACAGTAGATGGATTGATTCGTGCTTTAGAAGATCATGGATCTGGAAATATTACACTTCGACAAGCACTGGCACCGGCCATCCATCTAGCTGAAAGAGGATTTCAACTCTCTCATTATGAAGCTCGACGATTTAATAGCTATGAGGGGCTATTTCAAAGCAATGATGCAGCGGCAGCAATCTTTATACGCAAAGATAATAAACTATGGAAAAAGGGTGACAAATTAGTTCAAAAGGATTTAGCCAAAACCCTTAAACAAATTTCTAAATATGGACGGGATGGATTTTATTTAGGTCATGTGGCTAAGCTTATTGTGGCAGAAATGAAACGCGGGAACGGACTGATTTCATTTGATGATTTAAAAAATTATTTATCCGTTTATCGAGACCCCGTTACAGGAACATATAATGGGCACGAAGTTATTTCTATGGGACCTCCCAGTTCCGGTGGTGCCCTTCTTATTAATATGATGAATATGCTAGAAAATTATCCTGTGGATTCTCTGGGCTGGAATTCATCAGATTATATTCATTTACTCACTGAAGTTGAACGGCGCGCTTATGCTGATCGAGCTGAGCATATGGGTGACTCTGATTTTTGGAATGTGCCTTTAGACTTGCTTACATCCAAAGAGTATGCCATAAGCCGCATTTCAAATATTGATTTAGAAAAAGCAACACCAAGTGAAGTAATATCCGCAAGCAGAGCTCTAGGATATGAATCCAGAGAAACCACCCATTATTCTGTGGTAGACCAATGGGGAAATGCCGTCAGTGTTACCACTACTATTAATTTAAGTTATGGTGGTGGACACCTTGTAAAAGGCGCCGGATTTTTCCTGAATAACGAAATGGATGATTTCTCATCTAAGCCCGGTGTTTCCAATGCATATGGACTGGTGGGGAATGATGCCAACGCCATCGAACCGGGAAAACGACCATTAAGTTCCATGACACCTACTATAATTTTAAAAGATGGAAAACCATTTATTGTTATCGGATCTCCAGGCGGATCAACAATAATTACCACAACCATACAGGTTATTTTAAATGTGGTGATTCATGGTATGGATATTAAAGAAGCTGTGACATCGCCCCGTTTCCACTCTCAATGGGTACCGGATGTAATTATGGTAGAACCTAGAGGATTATCCAGAGATGTGGTTAAAAATTTGGAAGCCCGAGGACATACCTTGGTGCCCTATAAATGGGGTTACATTGGTGAAGCAAATGGTATATTAATCACCGAAGATGGGTTTTATGGTGGAGGCGATAGCCGTGGGGAAACATCCGCAATTGGGTATTGATTAAAAATCAAGATTCAATACCATTTATAATAATTTACTTCATCCCAAGCAAATCATCCACCAAGTTCAAATAAATTGAAGGACCAACTAATAAGGCCCTTTCATCCATCGTAAAATGAGAACAATGATGAGGTGTTTCAAATAATTTTTGATCATTTGGTGCTGAACCGACAAAAAAGAAGCACCCGGGCACTTTCTGTAAATAGTATGCAAAATCCTCTCCACCCATTGAGAGATAGGGCTTGCCAGCTTTATCCCCAACAACCCTATGTGCTGCTTTTAATACTTTATTTGCAGGACCTGTATGGTTTATGGTCGGGGGATATCCATCTTCATAATCAAAAGATATTTCTGTAACAAATGTTTTGGAAACACCATCTATTATTTCCGCCATACGTGTTTTAATAAGATTTCGATTTTCTTCTGTGTAAGCTCGTGCTGTGCCAGATAAAGTTATCTCATCTGCTATTATATTGAAATTGTGCCCACCATTAATCGTACCAATTGTAACAACAGTACTTTCAAGAGGGTTTGTATTCCGACTGACAATGGTCTGGAGTGCCTGAACCAAATGGGATGCTACAACAACAGCATCAACTGTTCCCTGGGGAGCTGCACCATGTCCACCTATTCCTTTAATTTTAATTTCAAACATATCTGCGGCAGCCAGGACCGGACCATCGGCAATACCTACTTCACCAACCGGTTGATAATTCCAAACATGGATACCATATATCTCATCAACACCATCTATACATCCGTCTTCAATCATATATCTAGCACCTCCTGCTCCTTCCTCCGCCGGTTGAAAAATGAACCGAACCGTTCCATTGAAGATATTCTCGTTTTGAGTGAGTACTTTAGCAGCTCCTAATAACATTGCCATATGACCATCATGCCCGCAGGCGTGCATCACTCCATCGTGTTTAGATGAAAAATCTAATCCACTGGCTTCCTGCATAGGCAGTGCATCCATATCTGCTCGCAGTGCAATAGTTGGGCCATCGCCGAAGGTTAGATCCGCAGTAACACCCGTCCTTCCAACATTCATTTGAGGAGCAAGTCCCATTTTTTTCAAGGCCTCACCAATCATTTTGGACGTACGATGTTCATCAAAACCCAATTCGGGATATTGGTGAAAATCCCGCCGCCAATCAATAATGTTTTTTTCGATATTTTTAATCTCTGGTCTAATATTCATATTTTTTCTCTTATAATTCTCATTTGTTTAAATCTATGTGGAATTTGTTACCAGTTGACCGCAACCGGCATCAATATCTGTTCCCTTACTCCAGCGAACCGTCACCGGGAAAGATGCTTGTTTCAAGGGTATCATAAATGCTTCAATTGTTTCATCAGACGGTCTATTGTAAACATCACCAATTTCATTATATGGAATAATATTTAACTTACATTCAATCGAACCCAATATTTGAATAAGCTTTTCTGCATCTTTAGGGTGATCATTAATCCCATCTATAAGTACATATTCAAAGGTAATCCTATTTCGGGAATTGTATGCATAATCTTTCGATATTTTAATTAGATTTGAAAATGAATGTGTTTTGGTAATAGGCATTGTTTTTAATCGTTGGTTCTGGGTCGTTCCATTTAGGCTAACTGCTAGTTTATAAGGTTGCTGCTCGTCAGAAAATTGTCGAATTTTAGGCACAATTCCAGCAGTGGAAATAGTTATACGCCAAGCTGCCATATTAATTCCTCTGGAATGGTGGAGAAGATCCGCAGCTGCAATAGAATTCTTATAATTTAGAAAGGGCTCACCCATGCCCATAAAAACTACATTAGTAACTTTTTCTTCACTCATTTTCTGGAGTTGAAGAAATTGATCTACAATTTCACCTGTAGTAAGATTCTTGATAAATCCCATTTTTGCAGTGGCACAAAAATCACAATCCACAGCACATCCCACTTGCGTAGATAAGCAAACTGTGATTCTACTACCTTCTTTCATTAATACTGATTCCAACAAACTTCCATCCGATAATTCAAAAAGGATTTTCTGTGTTGTTTTTGAAACCAACACATCTTCAGTCATCATTTTCAGCGGATGAATAAGAACATTGGCAAGTTTCTTCCGAAACGCCTTTGAAAGGTCAGTCATAGCAGAAATATCATCGACTTGTTGGCGATATATCCAATCGAAAAGTTGTCGCCCACGGAAAGGTTTTTCTCCTTGGAGTTCAGCAAAGGACTCCAAATCAGAGATTGATTGGCCAATCAGTGGTTTATATTTTAATTTCACTACGTCGGACATGAACCGGAATTTCCGAACCAATATATGAATCTTCAATGGGAAACTCTTTTAATTTTAATGCGTTGATTCTTTCTTTTTAGGGCAAGTCCATTTGGGTAACTTTTGTCCCTTTTTTAACCAGTTAACAAATACAATTTTATGATAGATGCAGAACAAGATTTAGCTATCCTTGAACAACTAGCTGAAGCAAAACAAGCATTCTCTAAAGAAGTCGAGAAAGTTATTATAGGACAAAAAGAGATTCTAGATCATATGCTTATTGCCCTTTTAGCAAGAGGGCACTCTCTTTTAGTTGGCGTGCCAGGATTGGCAAAAACATTACTCATCAAAACTTTGTCGGATGTGTTAGACCTTCCTTTCAAGCGCATTCAATTCACACCGGACCTCATGCCTAGTGATATCACGGGTACTGAACTTATTGATGTGGATCCCAATTCGGGTCAGCGTTCATTTCGATTTTACAAGGGTCCCATTTTTGCTAATATCGTTTTGGCTGATGAGATTAATCGAACCCCACCAAAAACGCAAGCGGCTTTATTAGAAGCAATGCAAGAGCATAAAGTCACTACCGGGGGGCAAACATATGATCTCGATGAACCTTTCTTTGTTTTAGCTACCCAAAACCCTATTGAGCAGGAAGGGACCTACCCGTTACCGGAAGCACAATTGGATCGATTTATGTTTAACCTAAAAATTGATTATCCATCCGCTACGGATGAAATTGCCATCGTTCGAGGGACGACTACTTCAGAAACCCAACAGGTCCAGGCTGTTATTTCAAAACAGGAAATTGCTTCCTACCAGAATCTTGTTCGACGCGTACCTGTTGCAGATAATGTTTTGAAGTATGCTGTAAAACTAGTGAGTGCTACACGACCAAATGCAGATGATTGTCCAGACTTTATTCGTCACTCTGTTGACTGGGGCGCTGGCCCACGTGCTTCTCAATATTTAGTATTAGGTGCTAAAGCAAAAGCAATTTTAGAAGGACGACCCACACCTAATATTAATGATATTCGAGACCTGACTTTACCCATTCTACGGCACCGAGTTCTGCCCAATTTTAATGCAGAAGCTGAAGGACTAAAAATAGAAGATATTCTTATACAACTTTTGGATACTATCACAGAATAAAATGGCAACAATGACAGACAAAAGAAAATATCTTCAGCCAGAAACAGTTGCGATGCTTAATTCAATGGCACTTAGGGCTCGACTTGTAGTAGAAGGTTACATTATTGGTCAACATCGGAGCCCTTATCATGGTTTTTCAGTTGAATTTGCTGAACATCGTGCCTATGGTCCCGGAGATGAAATTCGGCATATTGATTGGAAATTATATGGTAAAACAGATCGTCTTTATGTAAAGCGGTATGAAGAAGAAACCAATCTTCGGGTTCATCTTATTTTAGATAGGAGTCGATCCATGCTTTATTCTAGCGGTTCAATTTCTAAATTAAATTATGCTAATTCGCTCGTTGCCGCATTATCCTATCTGATGATTAATCAACAAGATGCCGCAGGGTTGGTTCGGTTTTCAAAAAAAATTGATTCTTTTATCCCTCCTAAATCTAAATCAAGCCATTTGAATGCGATACTAACTCAATTAGATGATGAAAATGCAGGGGATGATACAAAAATTGAACCAGTCCTCCATGAAATGGCGGAACGAATTAACAAACGCGGATTGATTATACTAATATCAGATCTTTTTGATGATCCTGAAGAGATTATGAATGGCTTAAAACATTTTCGTCACAAAAGACAAGAAGTGATTGTTTTCCATATTTTAGATAGGAAAGAATTAGAATTTGATTTTAATACT
>CEUA01094955.1_pt1 | contig 11817 bp, 10 predicted proteins | sample 361541 | NCBI WGS metagenome assembly CEUA01 (sample SAMEA2623079, study PRJEB7988) | marine metagenome | isolation source: saline water (ENVO:00002010), including
CTTGGTTAGGTCCAGATTCTAAGAGCCAAATTAGCTTTCTTTATTCTAATATTAATGAACCAATTAGTATATCAAATATTGTTTGTAGCACTCAACATGATGCAAATCTTTCAATAGAAGAAGTTCGTAGAGAAGTAAAAAAAATTATTGAGCCAACTCTAGATGATTATAATACTTCAAATATAGAATTTTTAATTAATCCAACAGGTAGGTTTGTTTTTGGTGGCCCAGCTGGAGATACTGGGTTAACGGGAAGAAAAATAATTGTAGATACATACGGAGGATATGCTCCACATGGAGGGGGCGCTTTTAGTGGTAAAGATTGTGTTAAGGTAGATAGAAGTGCAAGTTATATGGCTAGATATTTAGCAAAAAATATTGTTGCAAGCAATATAGCGAGTAATGCAACAATACAATTAAGCTATGCAATAGGAATTCCAGAACCTACTTCTCTTTATGTATATGCAGATGGGAAAGTGAGAACAGATATTGCAGATTGGTTAAAAAATAATATTGATTTAACTCCGCTCGGGATTATTAATAAATTTGACTTATTTAATATTAAGCTGACTCAAACAACAAATTATGGTCATTTTGGTCGAGAAAATCTTCCTTGGGAAAAAATTGATTTGACTAATAAATTAGGTGCACTATGAACAAAGATTATAAAATAAAAGATATCAATCTAGCAGATTTAGGTAGAAAAAAAATTGGTATATCAGAAAAAGAAATGCCTGGATTAATGGCATTAAGAAAAAAGTATGGAAAAGATAAGCCTCTTGAGGGTTTTAGATTAACTGGGTCTTTACATATGACTATCGAAACAGCTATACTCATTGAAACATTGAAAGAATTAGGTGCAGATGTAAGATGGGCAAGCTGTAATATTTTTTCTACTCAAGATGAAGCTGCTGCTGCAATAGCAGAAAAAGGTATTCCTGTTTTTGCTTGGAAAGGTGAAACTCTAGAAGAATATTGGCAGTGTACCTTCGATGCCATCTCATTCGGTAAAAACTCAGGACCAAATCTGATTGTTGATGATGGTGGAGATGCTACATTACTTATTCATAAAGGATATGAACTAGAAGAATTCTATAATAATAATGGAAAGACTCCAGCAATCACAACCAATAATAGAGAAGAGTTAGTGGTTGAAAATTTATTAAGAAAAGTGCATAAATCTAATCCCAACTATTGGCACAATATTGTTCCTCATATTATTGGAGTGTCAGAAGAAACTACTACAGGCGTTGCTCGATTAATACAAATGAGCAAAGATAATAAATTGTTATTCTCTGCCTTTAATGTTAATGATTCTGCAACTAAATCAAAATTTGATAATCTTTATGGTTGTCGTGAATCTTTAGCAGACGGTATTAAACGTGCTACTGAAATAATGCTAGCAGGTAAAACTGTGGTAGTCTGTGGCTATGGTGATGTCGGTAAAGGATGTGCCCAATCTATGCGCTCATATGGCTGCCGAGTGATTGTTACTGAAATAGATCCTATATGTGCTTTGCAGGCAACTATGGAAGGGTTTGAAGTCAAAAAAATTGAAAAAATACTAGATAAAGGTAATATTTTTGTTACTACAACAGGCAATAAAGATATTATTACTCTTGATCATATGAAGAAAATGAAAGACCAAGCTATTGTTTGTAACATTGGTCATTTTGACAATGAAATTCAAGTTGATGCTTTAAATGATTCTGATGCAATTAAAGAAGAAATTAAACCTCAGTATGACAGATACTCTTTTCCTGATGGTAAAGAAATATTTATACTAGCAGAAGGTCGCCTTGTTAATCTTGGTTGTGCAACAGGGCATGCAAGCTTTGTGATGTCAACATCATTTTCAAATCAAGTCTTGGCACAAATATATTTGGCAAAAGAAAAGCCTGAAATAGGACTATATAATATTCCTAAAAAGCTAGATGAAGAAGTAGCAAGACTCCACTTAAATCATCTAGATGCTGATTTAACTATTTTAACAGATGATCAAGCAGAATATATTGGTGTACCAATCGATGGACCATATAAAAAAGATAGCTATAAATACTAATATTCAGGTAATTTTCTATTGATATAGTAAAAACTAAACAGTAGATAAATTGGAAAAACTATCAGCCTATATCTTGGCAGAACAAAAAATACAGAATAAACAAATGTAAAATAAAGTATCATAAAGATTTCTAATTCATTTCTCCTATAATTTTTTACAACCAATGGCAATGACAATATAAAAAATGGCAACATCGCTATCCATGGACCCCAATAAAGAATATGATTTAAACCTGGATATTTTACGCTCTTATCATAAATATGAACCCAAAAAAATATCACTTTTTTAATAGAAAGCTGAACGACTCGAAGCGGATTTTCCTTCATATATAATATCGCTTCTTCTTTATGTATTTCATCCCAGTTTTTTTCATACATATTATCTTTTTTTAGTAGATTAATCTTATCAATCATTTCTTTTGATCTAATATTTTGGCCAGAATAATTAGATCCAGTTGCGTTTTCATTATTTCCTACCCAAAGATTGAATCCTCCTGACACAGTCAGAGGATAAATAAAATCAAAATGATGGTAATTTCTTGCGGAATAAGGCATTATGGTTAAAAAAGAAAATAGAACGATAAACAACCTATTCTTCATGTGAATTTTTTTGTGGAAAAAAGTTAGTAAAATAAATATTGCAGGAATTAATAAAATTGCATCAGCACGTGCCAATGTCAGTAAACCTAAAAATAAACCTAGTGCTAATGCTGTTTTTTCAGAATTATTTTTAATTAAAAGATGATAAGAATAAAGAACACAGATAATTAAAAAAACATATAAATTACTTGCTGAAGTTTGTGAGCTCATTAGAATATGCAGAGGAAAGAAAGCAGCCAACCAAGCAGTTAAATATGAATTTTTTTTATCAAATTTTAATTCATATAAATCTTTTATCAATAAGCAACTGAAAGCTCCCATTAAAGATTGTATAATCAAAATAATAAAAACTGAAGATTCTGTATATCCAATAAATGAAGAGATTGTCGCTAAAAATAGTGGGTAAAGTACTGGCATATACGCAGATGGTAAATACTTAGATGCACCATCTATAACTTCATACGCCATACTACCATCAGCAGAAACAGCCCAATAACTAAAACCATGTCCATTCATAAAATTGGTCACTAAAACATGGAATTCCATATCAATCATTTTATCCCCAAAGAAAAAAGAGGCTATAATTCTAAGTAAAAAAGCAATTAAAAATATAAAACTTCCCTTTTTTATAATATTCATTAAAATCCAACCTTTCGAACTTTGTTATAAGTAGTGGTTCTAGACCTTCTTGAAAATAATGCTTTTAAATACCATTTAAAATAAAATGGAATCCAATCATACAATTTAAAATTAGAAGACCCTGCATATCTATCCTTCCAAGAAGTAGGTACTTCACTTATGGCTAAACCCTTAATATATGATTTAACAACAATTTCCATACCAATTTCAAACCCTCCAGTGCTTTCAAAATCAATTGATCTAATTGTATCTTTTGAATATAATTTAAAACTATTTGTTACATCTGAAGTTGGTAGGGTGGTTAAATAAAATAAAGATTTCCCAGCTAGCTTGCTGAGAAATTTTTTAAAAATTGGTCCACCTATTTGTTTCCCATTTCTCATATACCTTGATCCACATACTATATGAAATCCTTGACAAAAAAGCCCATACATTCCATTAATAGAGTTCAAATCATCAGATCCATCTGCCATAATCACGACACATGCATCGGCATTAAAAGAATGGAATCCGGTTTTTATAGCATTTAAAGCGCCTATTCCATATTGATTTTTTATTAAATGAATTGGGAAATCAAAATCATTAATTATATCCCTGACCACAGGAAGTGTATTGTCATTCTCTCTATCATAAATAATTTCTACTGAAATGGGAATTTTAATAGACTCTTTTATGTTTTTCAATAAAGTGGCTATGTTTTCTTTTTCATTATAAACGGGTATTATTAGAGATAAAATTGGTTTTTTAGAATTGCTCATTGGATAATGACTAATAAAATTTATTTTTATATTTTATTAAATTAATCCTTTTGTAATCTGGTCCTTAACCCAAGGTATAATCTCATCTAAAGCATCTTCTAGAGATGTGTTAGCCTCAAATCCTAGGACTTTTTTTGCCTTTGAAACATCTGGAGTTCTTTTTTGCACATCATGCATAAAAGGTTCATCAGAAATATATTTAAACTCTTCGTTTGGATTTATTTTATTCCAAATAATCTTTGCTAATTCTAGGACTGATGTACTTCTAGCGGTAGATAAATTAAAATCATTATTATGGGCTTCAGGATGAGTAATACACTGATATATTCCTTCAGCCAAATCTCCACCATATGTATAGTGCCTTATCTGATCACCATCACCCAGTATATGTACTGGATTTTGACCTTTAACTATCTTTTGAATTAAATCTGGAACAACGTGGCTCATTGCTAGCTTTACATTACCAGATTTAATTTCAACATCTCCTAACGCACGACCTTCTCCAATTCCAATACAATTAAATGGTCTTGCAATGGTAAAAGGAAGCTTGTATTGCTCCCATGCTCCTTTAGCAAAATATTCTGATGCTAATTTTTGAAAACCATAAGTTGAAAAAGGTGGAGGAGAAGTTAATTGATCGCCTTCTGGAGTAGGATATGTATTAGTATTTTCATAAACCATTGACGATGATAATACTGTAATTTTCTCTAATTTATAATTCTGATGTGCAAAAATTGCTGCATCAAAAGTTGAAGCCATTATCCTTTCGTTTTCAGCCATTAAATCGTATGCATACTCATGAAAATAAGATATTCCACCTATCTTTGCAGCAGCTGCAACTAAATGATTACAATCTTTCAAATTTTCAATAAGAATATCTTTATTGCAAACATCGCTATTGATAAATGTATAATTAGGATGATTAGCATAAGATCTTTTGATTTCTCCATACTTTGAGAAATTATCTATACCAACAATTTCATGTCCTTTTTCTAATAAATTTTCAATAAGGTAGCCACATATAAAACCTTCTGAACCTGTTATCATAATCTTCATATTTTCAAACCTCGCTTAAATAAAATCCCACATATCATAAACAAATTTATCTTTTGGAATTTTTAAATTAGAATAGTTTTTATGAGGAACGCCAATAATAATTATATCAGATTGCTTAATTAATTCCTCTTTTGACAAAAAATTTGAATCATCTATATACTCATCGGAACAAAATAATTTCTTTGCATTCATATCTAGCATATTTTTTAATTTATAAGATAGAGAAGATCTTTTATCATCGGATTCAGCCTTAAATGCCATTCCTAATATTCCAACTTTTTTATTTTTTAAATCAACGTTTTTTCTTAATTCTTCAACTATAAAAGCTGGCATACCTTCATTGATTAACATTGCAGAATGACCAAGAAAAAACTTATTGTTATCAAAAGAAGATAATTGCATTGTATCCTTAAATAAACAAGGCCCTGCAGCAAAACCAGCTTTAGGGAAACTCTTTGTTCTTGGATATTTAAAAGTCATTGCATCATAAATCTTATAAAAGTCTTTTCCATTTGAATTAGCAAGCATATAGAACTGATTTGCTATCGCAAATTGTATATAACGCCAACTATTAGTATAAAGTTTAGCGAGCTCAGCTTCAGTTGGATCCAAAACAATAATATCTTTTGTTAAATTTTGAAACAACTTTGAAACTTTAGCTGTCACTGAATCTTTATATGAAGAAACTATCTGCGGTAAGTTGTAAATTTCCTCAATGGCTTTACCTTCAGCAATTCTTTCTGGGCAAAATGATACATCAATTTTCTTTGTTTTTTTCTTTAAGAAGTCATTTAGCCAATCTGATGTTCCAGGATATACTGTACTTCGCAATATAAGAGTCTGTCCATCAGAAAAATATTTATAATATTCTTTAATAAATTGCTTAAAAATTCTTCTATCGGGATTAAGAAACTCATCTACTGGCGTACCAATTACTATGACTACAAATCTAGATTCTGAAATTAGCTTTGGATCTGTAGAAACATGTAAATTTTCCCCAAGATTATTTTTTAAGAGTTTCTCACATCCAGTTTCTAAAAATGGCATTCTACCTGTATTGACAAAATCAACAGAGTCTTGGTTTATATCGTATACATTCACTTTTAAACCTTTATCTGCAAAACAAAGAGCTAAAGGCAGTCCAACATGTCCACATCCACCGATTACACATATATCTCTATTATATTTTTTCATTAAAAACCTTTAAATCGTATAGAATAAAATTAAAAAATGAAGCTAAAATAATACCTAAAATTGTATTAACAATATAAGTTACATTTATTGATTGCAACAATGCAAAAAGTAAAATTCTTAAAATTGCAGTTGAAGCTACAACCGTATGAAATTTTAATAACTGATTAAATACATCAGAGTTGGATGAGATATTCCATGTCCAATTTTTATTTAAAAAAAAGCTGAAGATTACCCCAATTTCAATTACAATAATATTTGCAATATTTTCAAGTAATTTTGTATTGAAAAGAAAAATTTCTACAAAAACGTATATTAATAAAAGATTCAGTAATGTAAGGGAAATTCCAACAATAAAGAATCTTATTAACTTATCTTTTCTTTCTAAAAAAAAATTAATCACATTTATTCCTTTTTATAATTATCGAGATCCATACATTTTTAACAATACACCAAAAGTTTTAATGAATATTTTAATATCCATCCAAAGATTCATATTCTCAACATAATATATGTCATAGTCTAATTTTTTCTTATAGGCATCAAAATCGCTCACATAGCCATACTCCACCTGAGATAAACCGGTAATACCTGGAAAAACTTTCTGTCGAGTATTAAATTTATCGCCATATTGATCTGTTAGTTTTTTTACGAAATGAACTTGTTCAGGTCGAGGACCAATTAGTGACATATGGCCCAATAAAATATTTATAAATTGAGGAACTTCATCTATACGAGAAATTCGAAGAAATTTACCTAATTTATCAATTCTTGGGTCATCGCTTGATGTAAAAGTATTGTTTTCTGTTGAAGAATACATTGTTCTGAACTTAAATATCTTAAAAACCTTCCCATTATATCCCACTCTTTCTTGTATAAAAAAAATATTCTCTTTTGGATTAGAAATTTTAATTAAAAAAGAAAATAAAAATATTATAAAAAATACTATGGGTGCAGTAATAACAACAAAAAAATAGTCTAGAATTTTTTTAATTTTTATGTACATGATTTCCGTCAATATATAGTAATTTTTTTTTAAAGAAAATTGTTTATATTAATAATTAATGTCTAGAAAAAAATATATTGTTACTGGCGGATCTGGTTTTATTGGGAGTCATATTGTTGATATTCTAGTTGAGAATAATAGTACTGTAATAGTTATTGATAACAATTCTAATGGTTTGGAACCAATTATAAATAAAAAAGCTTCTTATCACAATATTGACATATCCGACATATCAAAAATGAATGAATTAAAGAAAATTCTTTATAAAGCTGATGGAATTTTTCATTGTGCTGCACTTATCAATGTTCAAGATTCTATTAATGAACCTTATAAGTATGAAGCTAATAATACCCTTGGAACACTAAATATTCTGCAAGCAGCAGTAAAATCAAAAGTTAAAAAGATAGTATATTCATCGTCTGCAGCTGTTTATGGGAATCAAGAAATTGGTTCCATTTCAGAAAATGCTGAGATTAATCCTATATCACCATATGGGAATCAAAAGTACTACGGAGAAATTATATGTAAAATGTTCAGCAATCTTTATGACATTGAAACTTGCTGTCTAAGATATTTTAACGCTTTTGGAGAAAGACAAAAAATTTCTGGTTCATATGCAACAGTAATCGGAATATTTAAATATCAAATTTCAAAAAAATTGCCACTTACTATTACTGGAGATGGAGAACAAAGAAGAGATTTCATATATGTCAAAGATTTATCAAAAGCAAACATATCTGCTATGGTAAGTAAGAAAAAATTTCTAGGAGATGTCTTCAATATAGGCTCAGGAGAAAGTTTCTCAATAAATGAAATTGCAGAATTTTTTCAAGCGCCTAAAAAATATATTCCAGCTGTCAAGGAACCTAAAGAATCATTAGCAGACATTAATAAAGCAAAAAAAATATTAAATTGGAATCCATCTACTGATGTAAAAAAATGGATTATTTCTAATCTATAGAAAGAGATTTTTCTTAAGTCTTTCATACTGATTTTCATAATTATATTTAACTTTAAAATCAGTATTAATCCTATCAATGACACTATTTAATTCATTTTTATTAGCAATTATTTTCTTTAGCACATTATTTATATTTTTATAGTTATTATTTTTAAAAGACCATCCAAAATTGTTTTTTTCTATTATTTCTGAAGCCTCTCCTTCTCCAATAAAAATAACAGGTAAATTTAAATTCAAATAATGGAATAATTTAGAAGGCAATGCTCCATGTATTCGCTTCTTAAGCTGTACTAATCCTATATCAGACTTTTGAAGTTTTTTATCTAATTCTTTAGGGCTAATAAAATTATTAAGAAAAATATATTCCTTATTATTGCTTTCTATATAATTCCTTATTTCCTTTTTTTGTGATCCCTCTCCATAGATATGAAACTCAAGCTTAGAACTAGTGAATTCTAAATTTTTGCATGTTGCCAATATATTTTGGGCATGCCCTAAAAGTCCTCCATAAATAATTATTATTTTTTGAGTATTAAAAAATTCTTTTTTCTTAAAATTGGATCTAGGCAAATTGTAAAAAACAAATATCTTTTTATTATTTACAATTTTATTGATATAAATTTTTGATTCTTCAGATTGTGTAATAATTAAATCTGAATTTATATAATTAAAGCTCTCTAATTTTTTTAGCAAAGAATAAAAAATATTCTTTTGAAAAACTTCTAATTCTAAACCAGACTTAGGCCACAAATCTGATACGTTCAATATTATCTTTTTAAATAGAAGTTTTTTAAAAATAAAAATTGAAATGGATGAACTTATAAGTGGATGACCCTGTATAAATATTCTCTTGTGATTTAAAAAAATCAAAAATGGTATCATTAAAATAATATAGAATCCAAAATTTACCATAGAAAGGAGTCTCAAAAATTTGCTATTGCTTGAGTTTTGAAAAATAGGAAATCTTACTATTCTTATATTAGATTTTTTTTCAAAAAATTTTATTTTTTTTACAATTCTATGTGATGGAACTGTTGTCAAAATAAGAAGGTTTTCTCCATCTTCGACCATTCTATTAGCTAGGGCAGAAATTCTTTGTGATGCAGCACCAATTTCAGGTTCAAAAAAGTGAGTTATAAAAATCATATTATCATATCATTGATTAGCATATAATCTTACTTTAAAATTATATTAATTGAACTAGTATTTTTAAAAAACATCCTGAGTTTTTTCCCTTTTCTTAAAATATTAAAACTTTCAGCATAGTAATAATCTTCTAATAAAATTTTATCAAATTCTAATAATCTAATTGTTGCAAATTCTGTTTCGATTATATTTTCTTTCTTATTTATCTCTACAGATGGATGAAAGTGAAGATGTGATTCATTGATATATTGTTTGTTAACCTTATCTTTAATTGTTACTTCATTTTCTTTAAACAAAAATTTTCTATTATGTATTGATTTATTAAAAACTGACTGATATTGCGCCTCAATTATATTGCTCTCATCTAATAAGATTTTTGGATTAATTCTTTTTCCAACCCTAAAATTACCCCAAACCTCTGACTGTTCTTGACTATTAATTAGAACAGTGTTGTGTGAAGAGGTACTTCTTTCCTTGATTCTTCTTTCAGAAAAATTGTAGGTTGATGTTCCAGTATCAACAAAGAATGGTTTTTGAGAAATATGCATAGTGAAACTAAATGTATCATTATGAGCATGACCTGGATTATAATCTGGGCCCATCTTACCTATATCACAAAAAAATTCATATAAATCATTTTCTCTTTTTCGGTAACCTGAATCATTTAATACTATATCCTTTTTTTCTTTAGATTGGAACCCTAGATATAAAGCGTATTTAGCAATTTCACTAGTTTTTGGATAAATATATTCTGAACAGTCATTAACTAGAGGCAAATCATCGTTATCAAATGTTACTTTTTCTATCCAATCTAACATTAATGATATATACTCTTTCCAATTAATATTATTCAATTTTTTATCAAATAAATTGTTTTCTTTCGATATTTGATAGCAATCCAGTATCCTAGTTAAAATGTGTTGATGATACATTGGACTTAATTCATTGTGCGCTCCATCATTTAGAATTTGACAATCAAGCTCTTTTAATATTATATCCAAGGACTGATTAAATAAATTTCTATTATTGAAAAAATAAGCTCCACAATATAGGGCAAAAGCATTTTCTAATAAATGATTTCCTCTTAAGTGATATTCGATATTTTTTGATAAAAACTCTAGTTGAAATCTTAAGCTTTTTATAAAAATAAATTCAAAATTCTTACTAAAACTTCCTTTATAGTATGCATATACTTTGATCCATGATAATACTCTATTAGAAATGACATAAGAGTTCCAATTGTCATTATCAAAATTATGCTTTGAAAAATCATTATCTTTTATCCAACTAGATATAATTTTTTCGATAAAATCAATTTTTTCTTTAGAAGGATCGTTATCAATAATATCTAATAGAAAATTGTGGTAATTAAGATTATACTTCCAAAGAATATTATTATTAAAAAAAACTTCATCCTTCCAATCAATATTTTGATTAAAAGAGTATTTTTGATTCAAAAAATTAAATCTCAGATTTAATAAATCCCTATAATCATTATTGTTTTTAAAATGATATGTCTTAAAAAAAAAGTTTTTATTAACATTATAATCTAAATTCTTTCTAATGTATGAAAAATATTGATTTGGGAAATATTTTATAAAATTTAATCTTATAATATTTCTTAATCTCAAAATAATTTGATTCAAAGAAAGATATTTAAGAGTATTAAAGTACAATATAAATGATTTGAGCAGTTTATTTATCATGACACAAATTTAGCCTTATAAGATTAATATAAAAATTGTAAGTTTAATATCTTAAATGAAATTAATTCTACTTAGACACGGACAAAGTAAATGGAATTTAGAAAATAAATTCACTGGATGGAAAGATGTGCCTCTAACAAGTGAAGGAATTTCCGAAGCTATTTTTTCTGGAAAACAAATATCAAAAATGAATATTGAAATTAATAGCGTTTATACATCTTTGCTAGAAAGAGCTACTCACACTACAAATATTGTGACAGATATTATAGAATTTCCTCGAGAAAATATAGAATTCGACTGGCGTCTTAATGAAAGACATTATGGTGCTTTACAAGGATTAAATAAATCTGAGACTGCTGCAAGATATGGCGAAGATCAAGTACAGATATGGCGAAGAAGCTATAATACTCCACCGCCATTGCTAGATATGGACGATAAACGCCATCCAAGATTTGATAATAAGTTTAAAGATATATTAGAATATCTTCCTATTGGAGAAAGTTTGAAGAATGTAATTGATAGATTAAAACCATTTTGGGAAAAATATGTTAATTATATAATTGAAAAAAAAGGCAATCACCTTATTGTAGCGCATAGTAATTCTTTAAGAGCGATTGTTAAGATTTTAGATCAATTATCAGATAAGGATATTGTATCAGTAAATATTCCCACTGGTGTTCCATTGGTATATAC
>CEUA01138820.1_pt1 | contig 11809 bp, 21 predicted proteins | sample 361541 | NCBI WGS metagenome assembly CEUA01 (sample SAMEA2623079, study PRJEB7988) | marine metagenome | isolation source: saline water (ENVO:00002010), including
TAACCCGAATGTTTATGATAGCTGGGATTCCGCAATTGGGAAGATAGGTGCTTCAAGCTATTTCACCTACTTTGACGATCAGGTAAATACTGTAGTTTTCTACTGTTACGATTACGCTGACGTTAATACGGTAACTTCAGTTGCTTATCAAGGCGGTTCACCTTATTTTGGTGATGCTGTCGCCGCGTCTGGGCGACCACTGGTTTCCATTGGATGCAGTGGAGAGAAAGATGTGGGAGCTATGACTTCAATGAATGTAGGTCCCGGTGGTCAGATGATGTCTGGGACTGTGACTACTCTTTATGGGATTAATTAACGATGGCTACTGTAGAAGTTGTAGACACAGCAAATGGTACAGGGTCATCTTCGTCTTTTTCGTTTACTGGCATCCCTGCCGATTTTAAGCATCTTCAAGCGATGGCATTTGTAAGAAGTTCGTATGCCACCCAGCTTGACCAATTCAAAATCACAATAAATGGCAATACCACAGGTTATTATACGGCTGGAGTAAATTCACAAGTAAACAGTGCAAGTGCTCCTTTTGTTTTTGCAGAAACAAGCGCAGGAACTCATATCTATTCGGCGCTTGGATGGATGATAGCGGGTGCTAGTGCGACTACTGGCGCTCACACACCGTTTGAAATGTGGTTTGCTAATTATGCGGAAAGCACAACTAAAAACTGTGGGATCCTAACTTGTAGAGCTGGAGATAATCAGAACAATGCAGGTTGGACTAATAATCCTATTACGGTTGCTGGTTGGTTTTCGGATACGGCTGAGACTTTAACAAGCATTGAATTTACTGCGGCTAATGGGAACTTTAGTGCAGACAGTTGGATTACTTTATACGGCTGGAGGGGATAATGCCGCAACACTCACCTTACCTTTTTTACAGCAACATGAACGGTACATGGACTGGCAGATATAATCCTTCTGAAATTCACGAGAGGACATCTAATCATTGCCACAAAGGCTACGGAATGACTTTAATTGACTCGGTTGAGGTGACAGGTACAACTACTCAAGCTGTTGCATTTACATCACTTTTTAATGATCCGGTTAAAGATTTTAGAAGATACGGATTGTTACAACTTGTTGCTCGATGCCAAAATAGTGACGCCCTGTATGGGCAAGTTTATTACCATTACTCATGGGATAGATGGAATGCTGCTTACAACGCAGGGTATAGCAGTAAAACCACAGTGCCTACTGCCATAGCAACCGCTTGGGTTGGGCGTAACGGAGCTTCAGATTACAATTACCCAAAATATGATGATTGGTCTTACGGCGGTTTTTGGGCTGGTTACATGGGGTCAAGTAATCAAGGCAACGTGGGTGCCGACACGACACCTGAAAACTGGGGGATGAGTAACGCATGGTTTTCTTCACCTCAAGCCAACCGACAAGGTGGTCAAGTGATGTGGAATACTTGCACTCAGCTTTCTGATGATTCAACAAGCGGTTATTTAGCTAATTTTGTTGGAAGTGGTTGGACAACTAGCAAAATAGATTGCATAGTTGCTCAGGCGGAACAAATGAACTCGGCGGTTGTTTGGACTGCTGGAACAACTTTTGAACTGTACGGCTACCAGAAAAATCTTGTGTCATAATGGCTACCGGATATAAGAACTCGCTGACATATTTAACCACTGCTGCCGTTTATTATTGGGCGGCGGCAGAACTTGATTTGACAATCAACACTTCGTACTATCAAGACTTTCAACATCTAAGAATGGTTATGCAAACTTCCAGTAACCAAAGCGCTGATAACATGGGTTCAACTTTTAAAGTTGAATATAATGGTGATACAACAGCTAGTAACTATTTCAAAACCATGTATTACAACACATCAGGAGATAGCACTTTCACACATTACACAGGTCAAGACAATCTTTTTGCGTTCTATGGAGGAAGATACAACACTAACGGTTCAGGTACTTATAATTCTTACGGAAGTGATACACTTGTAATAGGAGATTTTTATAATGTGCATTCTTCTAGTTTGAAAAAACAATTCAAAGCTCGTCTTGTTCAGTGTGATAAGGAGGCTACTTTTTATTCAGGATTCGTGCAAGGAATTTGGAATAACACTGATGCGATAACAAACATTAAATGGGTTTTTCCAAATTTCATCATGTCGGGAAGTGCTATTACATGGTATGGGTATAATTCAGAATGAGTGTTTCAAGCCCCTTTAATATAATGGCAACCGCTACAGGAACAGGTAGCGCTAGTGCTATTACGTTCAGTTCCATTCCACAGACTTATAAAAGTTTGGTAATAATAGGTCAAGTAAAATCAGTTTTAGGTAGTGGTAATGACGGTTTTTATTTGAAAGTAAATGGTGATGCTACGACTTCTCATTATTCAGGAAAATCAGTTTACAATTTTAACGGCACAAACTATTATCAGGATTATTACAATAGTTACGCTGGTTGGTATGTAACAGGTGTACCTTCAACTAATTGGTATGCTGACAAGCTGGGTTGGATTGAACTTACGTTTCCGAATTACACGCAAAGTAGCGGTTGGCAGCTTATGCAAGCAGAAACAGGTGTTCAGAACACGAACAACGTGGAAGCAATTTTGACTCAAGCGAATGGCGCTTACACTAATTCTACACCAGCGGCGTTAACGGAAATAACAATGACTTTGTTCTCAGGATATTGGACTACAGACAGCAAAATAACTATGTATGGATTAGGATAGGAAACATTATGGCAAACCCAACACGACTAACAAATGAATCAGGCGAATGGCAAGAAATTGAATTAACTGATGAAGAAGTTGCAGCAATGGACAAGAACAGGGAAGAAGCTGATAAGAACATTGATTCTATTCGACCTGAACGTGACCGACTTTTAACTATGACAGATTGGACTATTGGTAATGATTCTCCGTTGTCAACATCAAAACAGGATGAGTATAAAGTTTATAGAGGAAAATTAAGAGATTTACCTGCCGCATTTTCTAAAGTTTCAGAGGTTGTGTGGCCTACACCACCAAGTTAAGACATGGCTTTTAACGGCAGAATAAACCCTAAACGGTTCAGGAGAGCGCAAGCTCAAGGATACGCTCCTTTCTTGGTTGGCGCACCAACGGACTGTGCGGTGTTCAGGGATGATGCAAGTTTGACTGCTGTTTGGAGAAAACCAGATTCCAAAGGTCAAACTATTAACAATTACATTGTTTCGTATTCAAGTGATGGTGGTTCTAATTGGACTGTTGCCTCTAGTTCAGTGACGGCTAGTGATGCAAATCCCGAATATACTATTACTGGTTTAACTAACGGAACTACATATATTGTTTCTATTCAAGCAGTTACTTGGAAAGCAGGGTATAGAGGATTGACTGGAAGTGTTGCACCAGCAGCAACAATTAGTTACACAACAACTGGAAGTCCTCTAACGGAGATAAATTTTAATAGAAACAACCACACTAATGGTGTTGGTTATAAAACAGGCGCAGTCAAATTTACTGGAAGCGGAACTATTACTTTTACAACTAACCCATCAAGTACTGATGTTAACCACACACTTCTTGGGGGCGGTGGTGGAGCAGGACGAGGTGGCGCTTCATACGGTGGTGGTGGCGGCGGCGGAGCGCAAAATCTAGGATCAGTAGTGATAGGACACGCTGATATAACTGGCAACACTCTTACTGTTACTGTTGGTGGTGGGGGAACCGCTGGTTTAAGTGGAGCTACTCCGGGTAATGGCACTGATAGCACAATAGCTAATTCAGGCGGTGCATCAACTATCTATGGTTACAGAGGTGGTCGAGGTGGAAATGGTTGGAACGGTGCAAGTCCTGAATTTAGTTCTGCAAGTTCAACTTACGGATCAGGTGGTGGTGGTATTTATCCGGGTCAAAAAGGTACAAGTGGTAGCGGTTCAGGAACTAATGACGGTGGTGAAGGAGCCTCAAACTATTCTTATGGGGCGCGAGTCGGCGGTGGCGGCGGTGGGGCTGGAGGAACTGGTTTTAACGGATACGTTTATCCCTATTCGGGTGGATCCTCATACGGTGGTAACGGTGGATACGGTGTGTACTCCAATCATGGAAGTTTTGGAGGCACAATAGGTGGCGGTGGAGCAGGTGGGGGTATGTATAACAGTGGTGGACCTGCATGGATTTATACATCTTATGGAAATGCAGGAGGAGGTCAGGGAAAAACTGGCGGCTACTACGGGGTAGCTCCACAAGCCGATGGTGGTGATGGAATAGCCAATATGGGCGGTGGCGGTGGATCAGGAAGTTACGGTGGTGATGGTGGTGCTGGTGGTTCAGGTGTTGCTATTTTTAGTTGGGACCTCTAATGGCACATTTTGCTGAAATAGATGAGAATAATATAGTTTTACAAGTTTTAGTAATTAATAATACAGAAATTGAAGATGGTCGTTTCGCTTCAGGTGAGTCTGAACAAAAAGGGATTGATTTCTTAAAAACTTTATTACCTGATTCTAAAACTTGGGTGCAAACTTCGTACAACAAAAAGTTTCGAGGAGAGTATGCGAGTGTAGGTGGTAAATATGATGCGGGTTTAGATAAGTTTCAACCAATTAAAGTATTTGCTTCTTGGGTTTGGAATAACACAACTAATGAATGGGAAGCACCAGTTCAACCGCAACCTGCTGGTCAAGTATGGAATGAAGAAAAAGGTGAGTGGGAAATTCCTGAAAAACCCGATGATGTTTTTCCTTCATGGGAATGGGATTCAACGAACGGTGGTTGGATACCGCCTGATGGTATTGGTGCTCCTGAATTTGAAGAAGGCAAGATTAAAGAGTGGGATGAGGAGAACAGACAGTGGTCTGTTCGTGATGTAACATAGCTAAATGAACATTCCTACTACTAAAAGCAATATTCAGCTTGATTTGCTGCATCCAAAATTTGTTACAAGACTGGAAGCGTTCTTTTCAGATAGTCGTATTAAAGGAAAAGTTAAAGTCAATTCAGGTTGCAGATCGTATGCAACACAGATGGGTTACTACAAAGCGTATAAAGCAGGCAAGGGTAATCTTGCCGCTAATCCTGACAGACGGTTTGGTGTTAAAGGTTTAGATGGTCAAGGCATTTGGCGTGGTTCTTGGCATATGGAACAGCTTGACGGATATTGTTACGCTGTTGATCTAGCTCAGTGGAGTAAGAAACTTTCTAAACCTGACATTAATGGTATTGCTGTTGAATATGGGATAGTTCCAACGATTAAAGATAAAGAATGGTGGCATCATCAACCACGTTCAGGTGTTGACTGGTTTCCAGCTCCAGCATTAACAGGCGAACCGTCAGAGCTAGTAGACGCTTCTGAACCAGTAACAGATTGGGCGGGGATATTAGCCGCATTAGAAATGCAACGCAAAGAAGTAACAGCTTTCCATCTACGAAAAGGTGCTAAAGGAGCATCAGTTAAAACAGTGCAGTCGAGTCTTGGTAGACTGGGTTTTGATTGTGGAATAGCTGACGGTTTGTATGGTCGTAAAACAGTCTGGGCTGTTAAACAGTTTCAGAAAAAGCGAGGATTGCGTGTAACTGGTACAGTTGACGGTAATACCTTTAGCGCATTATTGAAATAAGGAGAATAATAAAATGCTACTCACCCACAAGAGGGCTGATCGTGTGTCAACTGTAAGAGTTCAAGAAGCTTTAAGAAATAAAGGCTACGCATCAGGTCATACAGACGGCAAATATGGGGTTACAACCATGCGTGCTGTAGTCGCTTTTCAGAATGACAACAAAATTGACCCAACAGGACATGTTAATGACGATTTGTTTGCAATGATTGTGGAAGGAGTAAAAGCTCCTGTTAAGAAAGCTCCTGCTAAGAAAGAACCAGCTAAAAAACCAGAAGCTAAAAAAGCTCCTGTTAAAAAAGCTCCAGCTAAAAAACCAGCCGCTAAGAAACCTGCGGCTAAGAAAGGCTAACAATGAATTTGAAATTAGATTTAGATCAACTTAAAGATGTAGCCGAACGTGCAGTAATGACTTATGTGCAATCAGTAGTCGGTTTAATCGCTGCTTCAGGAATGACAGATTTGTCAATGTCGAATGCTAAAGCAATCGCTGTTTCAGCGGCTCCTGCGGCGTTGTCAATTATTAAAGGTTACTTTGCTTCTGTTCTCCCAATGGGAGATAAGTCAGCTTCAGTGCTTCCTATGGCGAAACCATCAGGGTCAGAATACAAAGCCGAATAGTTAAGCTCTTTTAAGTAAACCCAATTTGGTTGCAGCTTCAGGATTATCATGTATCCATGTATGGCAAGCTCTACAGACTGCCATAGTGTTTTCGACATCAAGAATAGAACCACCTCTAGCTCTAGTTAAAGGCTCATGAATATCAACTGCCCTACCATCACAAACAAGTTTTTGGGCGTTGGTTTTAATAGCACGTTTTTGTGTTTGAGTTAATAAAGATAACAAATGTCTAGTTATATGAGAACCAGCTTCACACCACTGTCGGTGCTCCAACTCGTTTCTTACAAGCTCTCTTCTTTGCGTTTGAACACGTTGACGCTTTTTGCTGACAGGGCGTAAAGGTGTTTTGCGTTTTAAAGGAGTTTTTTGCTTTAAAGGCGTTTTTCGTTTAAGCGGTGTTCTTTTCATTTTTACAACTCCGTAATTGTTTTATCGAATGTGTTTTTGTCGCTTTACCACAATGACATATTATTGCTATGTCTTGTTTGAATTTTGTTCTTTCTCCTTGCCAGTTGCTAGAAAAATTAAACCCATCAAAACCCATTAAATGTTCCAAACATTGTCTAAACCCTTAAGTTTTCCACCTTGCCTAAGAAATTCTACAGCAGTAGATAACCTGAAGTGATATTTGTTAGGAGTGTTAGGTGGGTAGCGTTCTTCTAAAAGTTTTATTGTTTGTTCAAAAGGAAAGTCATTCCATTCTGCTTCAAACCATTTTTCTATCCAACTAGAAGAAGTTTGTGGTGTTGAAATTACAGGAGCAACTAAAGGTGGAATCACCTCTGGTTCTAAAATAGTTACAGTTGGAATAATTGGAGTTGTCACAATGGTGGTAGTTGTAGTTGGCACATTAGATTCCCAATTTCCATCTTTTATTTCAAACATTGGTATTGAGTAACCTAAATTAGCCATACACAATGTTGCCCACACTGTGAACGATGGGGACAGCGGGTTTACTTGCAACCAGTAAGGGTCATCGAAACGTCTTACTTTTTTGCTTGCATCTAACTGCCATTCAGCTACCAATCCTGAATCAAACATCAGTTTTTCCAACTCAGGGTGCTGACCATTAGCCCAATTACCTAAAGAAAGAATCTGTCCTTCTTCTAAGTCTCTAGCCCACACACGGCGAGGATCTTCGTTGCCTTTACCTCCATCACGTGCTTCTACGTAGCGTGAGATCATGCCTGATGGTATGACACCTTCTTGCTCCATGATTGAGATACGAGCAGACACTTCTTCGAAAGACATGTGTGTATGTCCTGATGTTGTGTCACAGGGCGTATATATCCTGTCATGGTGTGCATTAGCTGTGTGTGGTTCACAAGCTAACCACATGATTCCTGAAATTAATAGTCCTATAGCTACCACTGACCATAAGTGGATGTAGTGTTTCATATCACCGCCTTAAAACTTTCACATCTTGTGCATCTAAGCCAAAAGTCGTAGCGCAAAGATTGTTTGCTTTTATGTTTTTTACTTTTTAACTCTTTAAGAATTTCTTTTTCTTCTGTAAGTGTTACAGCGTCTTGCCAATCATGTTCACATTTACGAATATAAAAACGCCAGCCTGTAGGAATACACCACCTGCAGAGAGGTGATTGGTTGACACAAGTTGTAGCGCATTTCATCTGATGGTGCATTATTTCTTTTCCCAGCATTTACATCCGCAGTTAGTTTCTTCAGTGCATTCACAGCTAGTGCCACAACCGCAGTTGCAACCTATAATTTGTACAAGTGGCGAACAGACTTTTAATTCCTGATCCACTCTGCGCAAAAGTGTTGACCAATAATCTTTTTGGTAAAACACTTGCATTTTCCACCAGTCAAATTTCATTTTCCACCCCAACAACGTCTTGATGGGTACCAGTGTGATTTTCCACCCCAGCGAGTATTGGAATCCATGTTAAAGAAAAGCCAAGCTGCCATGCCTACGTTTGCAACAGGATCGAGAATATGAAACCCATCAAAAGTTTTACTTTTTCTAGTTCTTTCATCCCAAAATTTTGGCAAGTGCTGAAACCAGCCTGCGGCACCGCTAGATTTATTGACAGCCGTAGAATATTTGTCGGTTGGTTTAGCGCTTGATTCGCAAAAAGCAATTTTTAGAAATGCTTGTCTATCTGCCCATTTAGGAAAAAACCAATTTATTAATTCTTCTAAAGTTGGCATTTGTTCTATGTAAAGCTCAGGATCTATTTCACAAGGTTTGTTTATAGGGCATTCTTCAAGTTTGCCTTGAGCTTCTAACCACCTGCCGTAACCATTAAGATCTAATTCTTTTGTTGTTATTTTTTTAGCAGGAGTTCTTACTGGGAAAACTGTTTCAACTTTTTGAGGAATAATAACAGTTGTGGTAGTGGTAGTAGTCGTAGTTATAGCAGGTGCATGTATTTGAGTTTCAACTAGGTTTAAGGGTTCCTGAATGATTACAGCTTCACTTACAACTGTGCAACAAGTAATAGTTAAAGCAGTAATGATTTTCTCAATCATAAGTATCCCACTTTCCTGTTTCAGCGTTATAAGCCGCTGTTACATTCCCGTCATTATCTTTAATTACTGTTCCAATAAGTTCAGGATTGGTTATATGAGGTTTAGGTTTCTCAAGTACAAGTGTAGCCTCTCTTTCAAGATCCCTAAATTTTTCTATATGGTCAGCATCACGTAATAAAAGATTTAAAGAGTTATAAATCGCATTTCTATCATTTTTCCCACAATAAAAAGGTTCCCGTTTCCAACCAACTACAGCATCACAAACATCTTCAAAAGAGTGTGTTTTAAGCGCTTTTCGGATAGTTGATCTACGTTTTTCATCTAATTTTGTTCGTGTTGGATGCTTTTCAGTGGCTTCTATCCATTTTTCAAATACTTTTTCCACCAAATTTGGTTCTTCTTTTTGGTTATGTTCATTTATTAGGTTAAAAGGGGGATCAGTTTCGACCCCCACAAGGGGTACAGTATTGTCCTCCTCATCGGGGTCAGTTTCGACCCCCTTGTTTACAGGCACTAATAATGTGTAAAGAGGTGTTGTATCCCTACCATTTCGGGGATCTTTACGAAATTCAACTTCTAAAAGATCGGCTTTTTCCAATTCTGCTCTTGCCCTACGCAAAGAAGATTTTGCGGTGCCTTCAGGCATTAATTCCAACAATTTTCTACGTGATGGAAAGCATTGGCGTTTATCATTAGCAAATTGCGCTAATGCAATCCACAACCGTAAAGCAGTTGGTGATAATTTTTCGGCAAGTATTGCAGTCGGAAAAATAACTATCTCATTATTTGTCCAACGCCGCCGTAATTTAGTAGAATCTGACATGTATACCGTAACCCTTATATACAGTGGTCGGGGGGTTATTCCCTAGCCCCCCGACCAAAACTTTTCCCTTATAGAATTACCGATTGTAACTCCTCAAGTAACCTAAGTACATCGATTCGGAGTATTTTTTTAGAATTTGCAAATTCCAACTCCCAGATTTCCTTAGCTTCTTCTTTGTTACCACCGACTGCATCTAAAATAAGATGTTTAGCTTCACTTATTGAAATTTCGTCTTCAGAAATTTGTTCATCAGAATCCATTCCAACAACCTCACCTGTATGTGTTACTTCAGCACCAAGTTCCTCAGGAACATAACCTGCCCCTAAAACAACATCGGGAAACAACACACGGCAAAGTTTGGAAACTGCTCTCCAAGTCAACATTGCTTCTTGATATTGTTTCCAGTTTCTTTTATCAGCTAAACCAGCCGCTTCAGCATCTTCCATTGTGAAAGTTGCTACATGTTCATCACCTGTATCAACACGTTTACCTGTAGCTTCAGCATAAGTTTCTGTTGTTTCTAAGGTCACTGAATGCCCTGCTTGTCTAACGAGACCCAACATAGATTCGGGTCTTAAACTTGCAGAACCTTCTATAACATGAAACTGTCTCATGCTTGTCATTACATCCCACCCATAAGCTCGACCCGCAAGCCCAGCCGCTACAATATCAGCGGCTTTACGCCTATAAGAACTGGGAATAATAGTTGAATTAGCTAAAATATCTGCTTGTCTCATAATAAGATCAAACGAAGCCGTTTCACTAATAGGCATTAATTCTGACATTACAATACCCCCGCACTTGTAAGTTTTACAGATGCAATAAACTCACGTGAGCAAAAGTCATCATCATTGACCCCAAGATTTTTCAATTCAGTCCACTTAGGTTCTGAACGAAAGCATCTTTTATGCAACTCTAAAGCTGTTGCATCAGGTGATTTAAGCTCACCTGTTTCAGGATCCATGCGTAAATCTTCTAAGCGAGCACATTTAGCCACATATTTTTCTAACCCTTCACGGTCTATGTTTGTGCGCCGATAAGAACCAGTCTTTTCAGCTATTAGCCCACTTGGAAGAACTACTCTTTGCTCCCCACGTTTATCCATTTGTATATTTGCAAGCGTTTTTGCCGCTGTAAGGGCAAAACGAATATTGCGATTGGATCTATCAAGCTGATCTATAATTTCAATCAGTGTTGCTAAATCCTCAAAGTCAGAATCAGAATCTGAAAACTCGTTTAACAAAGCTTCAGACATATCATTTAGCTCGGAAGCTAATTTTAATGTTTCCAATTTTTCTCCTAACTTTCAGCCGATGGAAACCATCGCTAATACCATTTTATTTCGTAGGGGTGACAGGGCTGTATTAGCTGACTGTTTAAAACACGGATAACCATTGAAAACTCAACGGTCTAAAAAGTTTTAAAAAGTTTTCCGCCTAATGTATACATGGGGTTATATTTCGTGTATAGTAGTACTTGATGGGAAATACAAAAACAACCGAAGGAAAAAACCAAATGGAAACAAAAACATCTATGCCAAGAATGAATAAAGTTGCTAAAGGCTTCGCTATTCAATTCATAACAAACGGAATGCTTGACACTTATGGAACCGAATGGGCTGTAAAAAATTGCAATGGTGAAATTTACAGCAAAGAAATAATCAACCAAGTTGCTGAGGTTCTTAAAGAAATGGGTGAAATCTAACATGGAAACAAAAACAACACGAATTTATTGGAAAAAAGCCGAATTAACTAAAGAACAATCTCTTAATAAATGCGAAGCTGAAGAATTGTTCTATGACTTGCTTAATGACATCAAGGTAACTGACACAAAGAATCTTGTGGAAGTTTTAAACTTCACAAAAGTTCACATAGACAAATGGTTAAAGGAAAACCAATTAGACAATTATGGAGATGAAAGCTGATGGAGGGATTCTTGGATAGAGAATTTACTCCAGCACCTTTCATGGAGAATGCCGCTTGTAAAAATGCAGACCCTGATGTCTTTTTTGTCAATAAAGGAGATACAGGGCTTGCGGCTAAAAAACTTTGCGAATCTTGTCCTGTAAAACAAGTATGTTTGGATTTTGCTATTCAAACCCATGAACGGTTTGGAATTTGGGGTGGAATGAATTTCGCTGAACGAACCAGAGAAGCAAGAAGAAGAAGAAAGGCAATCTGATGCAAAGTTGGTTTAAAAATGCAGCCTGCAAAGACATGGATTCAAATCTTTTCTTTTCACAAAGAGGAGAATCAACTGACCCTGCAAAACTTGTTTGCCAAAGATGTCCCGTAAAGGA
>CEUA01004091.1_pt1 | contig 11806 bp, 7 predicted proteins | sample 361541 | NCBI WGS metagenome assembly CEUA01 (sample SAMEA2623079, study PRJEB7988) | marine metagenome | isolation source: saline water (ENVO:00002010), including
ACGCATGATGATGGACCTGAAGAGTGCGATCTGTTGGTCAACAAACTTCTCCATCTGAGGATTATGGATGATGAAAATGGCGTGATGAACAACTCCGTTGTAGATAACGAAGGCGAAATTTTGATTGTGAGTCAGTTCACGCTTTATGGTGATATCTCTAAAGGACGCCGACCTACATGGTCAGCGGCAGCACCACCGGAACAAGCTGAGCCATTGATTGAAAAGGTTGTAGAAGGTTTAAAAGCAGCGGGGGTGGCAGTGGAAACAGGAAAATTTCGACAGCACATGTTGGTTGATTTGACCAATGATGGTCCTGCAACACTGATGATCGAAATATAAATATTTCGAAAAGAGATTTTTATTATCTGTTGAAAAAGTGAGGGCGACGGCCTAATCCGAAAAGTGTTAAAGAAATTGCCAACATAGGCCAAATGCCTATTTTTGTGTACCAGGTGTTTCCTGTTCGTATACCTACATTTGCTTGCATTACAGCTTGTTCGCTGATTCCAGTCCGTTGTAAAACCTTGCCTGAAGGGTCGATGATTGCGCTGAAACCAGTGGGGGCAGATTGAAGAAACCAACGACCGGTTTCAATAGCTCTTAGCTGACTTGATGCGACTTGTTGGCTTTGAACCTGTGTTAACCAATAACTGGCTCCATTTGTTGGATTGATAATTATTCCAGCTTGGTGTTCTGCAGCTTCACGTGCTCGTTCCTCGAAGAAAACTTCCCAAGATATGACTACTCCGAGTTTTCCAAGCGATGTTTCAATTACAGCAGGTTCAGTTCCGGGTTGAACATCTCTTGCAGGAAGACTGTTTTTGGCAAAGCGTTCAACTAAACCCCTTAGAGGTACAAACTCTCCAAATGGAACGGTCCTAACTTTGTCAAATCTCCCCGCAACCTGCCCTTCGGGTTCCAGCACTTCTACATAATTTAAATTTGAGGATGTGTCATCTGGGTCTTTATGAAACCACCCTGCAGCGATAACTGTGTCAAAGGACTTAGAGAGACTTTTCAGAGTTAAACGAGCATCATCTGAATACAGACGACTGGGATTTTTATCATCTTCAGGTAAATCAGGGTCAGGATTTACTACATTTTCCGGCCATACGACCAAATCCACAGGAGTTGCAACATTGTTAGTAGCAGAAACTTGATTGGCGAAAACTATTGCAGCGCCTGTTGGGGTTGCTCGAGTGCGTTGTGGCCCTCCGCCTTGGACTACAGCGACGTTTATACTTTCAATTTCACGTCCATTGGGAGCAAATGCGGTTATCGCTCCAAGTCCAACAGTTAATATCACTGCTTTTGCTACAACTTTCACGGTCTTTCTTGGAGTTCTAATGATGGTGCTTATAAAACAGCCAGCAGATGTGACAACAGCGACGATGAGTAAAGGGCCGGCAACTTTAGACAAAGGAGCTACAGGACCTGAAGCCTGACCGATTGGAATTGATGCAAGTGGAACACCGCCAAAAGGAAATCTCCAACGAGCTAGTTCAACTAATGTCATAATTCCAACAAGTGCTAATTGACGTCCTTTTTTTGGCGGCACAAGAGCCATTCCGACGGCAAGGAAACTTGAATGGATAAGACCTGCTGCAATCCACCCGGGTGGGGTTAGGTCAATCATCCAAAAAGTAGAAGGTAAAAGCCAAGCTAAGCCGACTAAGAAACCTAGAACAAACCTCTTAATGGCACTTTTGTTAGCTATAGAGATGTCCAAAATAGCTATTCCTATAAAAGAACACGGCCAAAAGCCCCAAGGGGGGACCGAAGCTGCGATTAAAAGACCAGCAACTAAAGGTTTTAAAAACTCAGATCTAAATAGGAATTTTCTCAATTTATTCCGAACTTTTCTATTACCGAAACTGCAGCTTCGTTTCCTGAGCGAACAGACGCAGGTATTCCGACACCGAAATGGTAAGAACCTGAGATAAACACCCCAGGTGCTTCATCTGCTAATAAGTCGATAGTTCCTTCCATTCTTTGTAAATGCCCTATTTTAAATTGAGCTAAAGCTTTTGGCCATCGAGTTACACGGAATTCAAGAGGTTGAGAGTCTAAACCCAAGGTGACAGCCAAGTCATCGATTAAGTGTTTAACAAGTTCTTCGTCACTGAGAGTGTCGTGTCTTTGATCATCAATACGTCCTGAAGAAACTCGAATTAGTGTTTGCGACCCATCGTTTAGATGTGCCCACTTATTGCCTGAAAAAGAACATGCTGTCATTAGCATTCCGGTTGATCTAGGGACTAGAAAACCACTTTGATCTTTGGGGATATTTATATCTGAGTTTTTGAAAGCGAAGCTCACAAGAGAGACTGAAGCATGTTCTATATCGGAAAGCCGAGAACTGGTAGTGGGTGAAACTGAAGTTAACAGCTTCGCTGCATTCTGAGCAGAGGTAGCTAGAACCACAGCATCAGCTATTTCTGAACCAGCGTTGGTTTCTAAAATCCATTGTTGATTAGTGCGATTTATAGAAATGACATTTGAATCTTTTCTAATTGATTCGCTGACCTGTTCAGTAAGTTTTTCTACAATGTGCCCCATCCCATTGGGGTGAGTGTAGAAAACTGGTGAGTCAGAGTCAGAGTTTTGTTGTGTCTCTCTAAGTGCTGCAATCAGGCCTTCTTCGTGACGGGCAGCTTCTAGTAGTTGAGGAGCCATGGTCTCGCAACTCATATCATCGACAACTCCCGCGTTGATGCCTCCTAGTAGCGGATCAACGAAAAGTTCAAACACGGAATCACCGACACAGTCTCGAACTAAGGAACCTATAGAAACATCGGTTCCTTCAGGTACAGCTTTACTGGGTTTACCTCCTTGCTTTATTTTTAGAGCATCGCCAGAGTTCAACAATTTCGACGGTAATGAATCATGATCAAGAGGAATCCCGAGAACGTTAGGAGATGGTAGTGGTTCTAATGATCCGTTTGCCCAAATTGATGCAGAACGAGAACTAGGAGAAACAAATTCTTTTGAGATCCCAATTTCATCGAAGAGGTCTTTTGCCCAAGGAGCTCTAGCTAAGAATGCATCTGCCCCCTCGTCCAGTAATAAACCTGCAAAACGGCTTGTTATTAGCTTCCCACCAGTTTGTTTTTCACCCTCTAAAACAACTATTTCAAAGTTTCCTTCGCTCTTTAAAAGTCGATAAGCAACTGTGAGGCCTGTGATGCCTGCCCCCACCACGACAACTTTTTTCTTATCCATCTTTTCTTTCGAGGAGTTTATGAGAATGAACCATTTCAACTACACGTGAGAGTACCTCTGGATCAGTTTCTGGTAGAACTCCATGTCCGAGATTGAAAATGTGACCAAAATTATTGTTATTCAGTGTAAGAATTTCAGACACAGCTTTTTCCACTACTTCAATGGGTTCTAAGCAAATTTCAGGGTCCAAGTTTCCTTGGATAGCAATCTCATTTCCCAGTTTTGCTCTTGCAACATCTATAGGTGTGTTTGAATCAATGCCTACTACGTCTGCTCCTGCAGCGGCAATAAGGTGAAGAATTGGTTGTGTCCCTACTCCGAAGTGAATCTTTGGAACAAGAGAATTGTCAATTGATGAAAGTACTCTTTTGCTATAGGGGAAAACTTTTTGCTCGTAGATTTCGGGTTCGATCAAGCCTGCCCAGCTGTCAAATAATTGAATAGCTGATGCTCCTGATTCGATCTGATGGTTAAGGGAAGAAATTGTTATATCTGAAAGTTGATTCATCAGTGAGTCCCAGATTTCAGGTTCTTGTTCCATCAATGCTTTGGTTTTCTCAAGTAAGCGTGAAGGTTTACCTTCGATTAGGTATGAAGCCACTGTGAAAGGGGCTCCAGCGAAGCCAATTACAGGAACTGGGCATTCTTGAGAGAGTATTTTTATCGTTTCTCCGACGTAAGGAACATCAATTTCAGGTTCTAATGCTCGTAGCCGTTTTAAATCTTGGATGCTTTCAAATGGATTTTCTGCAACGGGACCTATGCCTGGTTGTATCTCAATTCCAAAACCGATCGAATGAACAGGAACCATGATGTCGGAAAAAAGTATTGCTGCATCAACTCCATATCTCTCAACCGGTTGCAGGGTGATTTGAGCTGCCCTTTCAGGATCTGAAGCTGCGTCTAAGATGCTTCCCGTTCCGCGGATTTTCTTATACTCGGGGAGTGATCTTCCAGCTTGACGCATGAACCAAACCGGTATTCGAGAGTGTTGCTCATTTCTGCATGCAGAAATGAAATCCGATTTCTTACCAGTTTCATCTGTCGAAAGAAAAGAGTTTTCCATGTTGGGATGTTACCCAAGCATTGACCACATCTTTTCTTTCTGTTGAGGGTTATATCTAGATTTGAAGAATTGCTTCCTCTAAAAGGCTTCTAGCTTTATTGGAATGAGGATTAGCCAGGCGGGCAAAAGCGGAAGTTTGCGACATTTTAAAAATTTCCTTAGCGGCGTCTTTAGTGGGTTCTAATTTTTCGCGTGCCTGCAAATCAGAAACTGTTGGCTCGAATACTAGAACTTCTGTTCCATTTGAACGGATTTGTTCAATTTCTTTATGAAGTGTTCTTGAGTTCCATACCACGGAAAGAGAGTTCTTCTCCTGTGATGCAACCAGTGTAGAAGACGAAGAAATAATCACTAGATCAAGTTGTAAAGCGGCAAGAAGATCAGAGTTGGTTACTGAATGAACCCCGCCGTCAACGTAACGTTTTCCATTAATATTCACGGGACTAAAACGACCTGGGATCGCTGAGGATGCTTGAACTGCAGAGCCAACATTGGTTTTTATGTCATCTCTACCAAACACCGCTCTTTTCCCGGTGTCAAGATCAACAGCACACAACCAAGTCGGCTTGTCGGGCCAAAGTTCAGGGTGAATTTGTGAAGTTCTTTCAGCAAAAGAAGAACCGTCAGCCTCTCCTAATGGAAGGAGTCCAGTGATCGCAACCATAGGTCGAGGACGGCCACCTAGAAAAAGTTCTTTTAAAAGAAGAGTCGGTTTGGAAGGTATTTTGCTGCTGGTGCTGAGGCCGGGATCAGGCATTTTAAGAGAGGTCGTAACACGGTTGACTATCTGTTGTCCTTCGGTGCTCATCGAATCACCTGTGTAATAACTAGCTAAATCTGATGGCGACATTCCAGCGCGTAAAGAAATTGCTGTAAGCGAACCGGCTGAAGTTCCAACTATGACTTCAGAAAGCCTTGAATCCCAGCCCGTGGCTTTGAAAATGGCGTCAATGACCCCACTATGGTGGGCGGCTCCGGAAAACCCTCCAGCGCTTAGAACAAGACCTATTGTTGTCTCTGTTCTATTCTCACTCATTGGTTACCTCTCGTAATTTCATGTATGACTGCATTTTTCTAATCTATTTGTCTTTTTCAACTACGCGATAGGATTAGAACCCTGTCAATTTTTGCTTTAAACCAAAAATTTAACTTAATTATTAGTAATACAAGACCTTTGGGGGCATTTATCTCAAATGAGTTAGAAGCTGAACAGGCTTACGTAGACAAAGCTTACGAATGTTTAGAAGCTGCTAAAGAAAGAGTCTTTGATCTCACTTCAATGGTTGAAGTGGGCAAAGGTGGAACAAACCAAGCGCGTGTTGAGAGAGATGCCATATGGGACTCTGTTTCAACGCGGTTGGGGCAATTAAACATGGGTGATGCGGCTATGGTTTTCGGCCGTATTGATCTAAATGTTGATTCAGAAACTTTTTACATCGGGAGAGTTGGTGTATGGGACGATAAGCATGACTCGATAGTGGTTGATTGGCGTGCACCCATTGCAGAGTCTTTTTATAGGGCTACAGGCTTGGACCCAATGGGGCTTGAACGACGAAGACATTTTGTAAGCCGCGGTAGAACCCTTCTTTCATTAGAAGATGAAATATTTGGGGACATTGAAAAATTTCGTGACAATGAAAGTTCTCCCCTTAAAGGCGAAGGTGCTCTTATAGCAGCGCTTGAGACAGCCCGTACTGGCCGCCTTCAGGACATTATCGGAACCATCCAAGGTGAGCAGGATCAAATAATTCGTGCCCCGATTTCAGGTGTGGTAGCGGTGCAAGGAGGTCCTGGTACCGGGAAAACGGTTGTAGCTCTTCACAGAGCAGCTTATTTGTTGTATACCCACAGATTTCCCCTTGAAGGACAAGGGGTTCTAGTAGTAGGACCTAATCGTTTATTTTTGGCCTACATAGAACAGGTTCTCCCATCTCTTGGTGAAGCAGGGGTTCAGATGGCTTCTTTAGGAGATTTGGTTGGGGGAGTTCGGGTTGGAGATCATCGAGACCCCGAAGAAGTTTCACGGTTAAAAGGTGATCTTCGCATGGTTAAATTTTTAGCCCGATCAGCAAAAATCCGCCAACGTCCTCTGCGCGAAGATTTCAGGATCGGGTACGGGGTTCAGTGGTTGCATATCACTGTGGAACAGACCGTTCAAATAGTTTCAGAAGCACAGAGACGTTACAGGACTCATAACGCAGCCCGGCGTTTTGTTGAAGAAGAGTTTTATTCCACTCTTGCTTTAAGTTCAAATGAGTCTCTTGATCACCGAACTGTAGAAGACCGACTTAAAGGCCAGATGGCTATAAGGGAGGCTTTAGATTGGATGTGGCCTGTACTTACACCTTCGCAACTGTTGAATGATGTGTTCGGTTCCCATGCGTTGATAAAGGCAGCTGACCCGAAACTTACAGAAGAGGAAGTTGAGTCCTTGTATAAAACTCGAGAGTCTGAATCTAAAGAAATTCTTTGGTCTGCTTCCGATGCGGCTTTACTGGATGAAGCGCGTGCGGTTTTAGGGCCACGACCAGGGAGAAGGGAAGAGGATTCAATCAGGACTTTCGGTCATATAGTCGTTGATGAAATTCAGGACCTTTCACCAATGGACTTGAGAATGCTTTCGAGAAGATCTTTAAACGGTTCAATGACCGTAGTTGGAGATATTGCACAAGCAACAGGAGCTTGGGCTCACGAGAACTGGGAGAGTATTCTGCTACACCTTCCAAAACGTAAAGAACCCCAGATGTGTGAGTTGACAATTGGTTATCGAATCCCAGCCCCACTTATGGAATTAGCTGCAAATGTTCTTCAAGAAGCAGCCCCAGGTTTGGATCCCCCAAGTTCTGTAAGGGCTGAAGGAGAGCCACCAATATTTGTGCAGGTTGAGGATTCACTAGATCTCCTTTCAGAAGTAGTAACTGAAGAACAGAAAAAGGCTGATTCTGGCAACCTTGCGATAGTTGCTGCAAATTCACAGATAGGAGAAATTGAATCATTACTAGACAACGCAGAGATTGTTTTCGGACGCCCCAACCGTCGAGGTCTTGATGAACAGTTAGCGGTAGTTCCAGTAGGACTTGTGAAAGGGCTTGAGGTTGATGTCGTAATTGTTGTAGAACCAAAGAGGATTATTGAAGAGCAGATCCAGGGGATGAGAGCCCTTTACGTTGCATTAACTCGTGCGACAAAACGAGTTGTTGTGGTTCATGCTGAAGAACTTCCCTCGAATATGCAAAAGTAAGTTTGTAATTAAGAATTACCTTTTTTAAGTTTCGCCATTTCGCCAAAGAGTTCGAGTGGAGATTGGACAGTTTGGTCTTTCTCAATTTCTCTGAAAATCGCATAAACATTTACCGCTATACGTTCCCACTCACCCCACTCTTTAAAATCACCTAGATCGATGTCAGCTATCACTTCAGCTGCAGTTTGGCCAAGGGCATGACGTTCTCGACACTCACTGTCTACAAAATTGAGGTAGTCACGAACAGCAGTTACTCCCGTGGCGTCAGTTAAAGGTCCGTGACCTGGGATTATCACTTCAGCTTCTAATCCTAAAATACGATCACATGCATCGATCCAGTTGGACACAGGACCGTCCCAGATTATTGGGGTTCCATGAATAAAAAGAATGTCGCCGCAGAATACTGTAGCGGCATCTGGTAGATGCACTAGCAGGTCACCGGAAGTGTGCGCGGGTCCGACTTCTATTAGTTCCACTGTGCGGCCGCCAACGTCGAGTTGCAGTTCACCACTGAAGGTACGATCTGGTGGCGGTAATTCAATGTTGCTGAAATCAAAAGATCCAAAAGCATCTTGTATATACGAATTAGTTGCCTCACCAAGATCTATTTGCATTAGCGCTTCCAAGACAGATGGTGGAATTGCTTCCATTTCGACTGCCGCTGCCTCAGTAGTTATGATCTGGGCTCCGTTTTCACCTCCGACTAAACTATTCCCATAGCAATGATCACCATTCGCATGGGTGTTGACCACAACATTTATTGGATGAGCCGAAGTGACTGAAGACATTGAATCAAGCATGTTCTTAGTGAGTTTTAGGTCAAAAAGAGTATCGACTAGTAACGATGACCATTCTGAAGCGATAAGTCCTGCGTTACTCCAACCCCAGCCACCATCAGGTTGTAAATATGCGAATACATTGTCAGCTACTTCATGGAGACCATGAGTGTAGGAAACGTTTTTAAAATCCTTGTTCACCAAATTAACTTTAGGCGAAATGAGTATTTAATTTGGTGTCAGTGGCTAGTTGTGAGAAATGGCATCGAGAACATTGAGTCGTGAAGCTCTGAAAGCCGGAAGAATAGAAGCCAGAATTCCAAATAAACCTGAGATGATCAGGTATTGCAACAGTGAACCGAAAGGTATCGAGATGATATCTACGAAGTCTGCGGGTATTGCTGCTGTAGCAGCTAAGCCAAAGAAGACGCCCATGGAGACTCCAAGAAGACCTCCGAACAAAGCGATTATGACAGCTTCCCAACGAACCATCCTCCGCATCTGACGTCTTGTCATACCCACTGCTCTTAACAGGCCAAGTTCGCGGGTTTGTTCATAAACAGAAAGTGCCAAAGTATTTGTTATACCCAGCACAGCTATTAACAATGAAAGAGCTAGAAAAGTGGTAATAACACTTAAAACCTGATCCAATTGTTTTTCAATTCCTTCACGATATTCAGCTCGATTCTCGACTGAAAGTTGTGGATATTCCTGGGTGTAGGTCTCAACGGAAGCTCTAGCCAATTCAGGATCAGCATCAGGATTGAAAAGAACGCTAAGGAAACTGTCTTGTGATCGTGGGAAGTAACGGTCAAAAGTTTCTATATCAATTACCCAGTTCCCCAACATGGCTTCGTTTCTAATAATCGCCGCTGTTGTGAGAGTAATTTCCTCACTACCTGGGAAAGTCACATAGACCGGATCTCCAATTTTTAAACCTCGTTCCGTAGCAGGATCTTCATGGACAAGAATGGTTCCAACAGCGTTGGCAGCTGCTGGAGTTGTAGTGGAACCCTCAATGGTGTCGAAGTCCATGTGTGAGTCGACCAAAGAAAAGTTGGTACTACCCACGTCTTTAAGATCTCCGTCAATTCCTAATGAGTCAAAAGTAAACCTGTATGAGACTACAGATTCAACCAAGTCCGGTCTTTCACTACTTAATGCTCGAAGGTCGTTACCCAAATCATTCGAAAATCCTTGAAAGTCACCACCGAAGCCATCAACCTGAATGACCAGGTCCATAGAAGTGCTGTCTTCTATCAGATCAATGAAAGTTGCTTTTAAGGAACTACTCACCACCGCAGCAAGACTTACTAGTGCTAACCCAATAGTAAGAGCAGCAGCTGTTGCAGCTGTGCGTCTTGGTCTACGTGCAGCATTTTCTCGAGCAAGTCGTCCAGGGATTTTAAATAAACGCTGTATGGGTCTTCCGAAAAGATTCGCCACAGGTTTAGTTGCGATGGGACTAAGCATATAAATTCCGGCAAAAGTAGAAATGGCGCCTGTACCCAAGAGCCAGAGAATTCCTTTTGTGTTTATTTCCAAAATCATCCCTAAAACCAATTCTGTTACACCAACTAAAGTGACAGCACCACCTATTAAAAGTCTCCGTCTGAGACTTGTGGGAGTAAAACTTATTTCTTCACGCATAGCAGAAACTGGTGCTATGGAACGCGTGCGTCTCGCTGGAAGTATCGAGGAAAGAACCGTCGCGCCGATACTTACAAAAGCTGCCACAATAATTGTTCTGGGTTTCATTGGTAATACGCCTGGAAGAGCCCCGAAACCTACTGATTCAAGTAGTTCTCGTAAGCCAAGGGCGAGAAGGTAACCGACTCCTAAACCAACTGCTGTTGCTATTACACCGATTATTACTGCTTCCAAAATAACCGATCGGAAAACTTGACGTGTAGTTGCACCGAGTGCACGTAGAAGCGCCAGTTCACGTACACGTTGCCCCAAAACTATTGAGAAGGTGTTATTGATTATGAAAGCACTGACAATGACCGCAATTATTGCGAAAGCTAATAAGACACCAGACAGGACGCTTAGAAAGGAGTTGAAATCATCTCGTTGTTCTTCAATCAGGGTGTCTTTGTCGACAACCTCGAGTTGAATGTCGCCGAGGAAACTTAAAGCGGCTTTTTGCTCCTCAGGTAGTGCCGACATGGATGCCATGAAATTCTGAGTGTAAGAATCCAAACGGTTTTGAATACTGGCAGCGACCTTTCCATGATCTGCCCCGGGTGTGACAGCTACGTTCAGGTAGTCGTATGTTCCCTCATAGTCCAGAAAAGTATGCGAAGTTCTTTCCTCAAAAGCAGCAAGAGTTGCTCCAAAGTTCTTGTTTTCTGTAGGAGATCTCCAGTTAGCAATACCAGTAAGAGTAAAAAAACGATTTCCTATTGGACCGCTAACTTTATATGTTTCACCGATTTCAAAATCAAAATCTTCGGCAGTTTTCTTATCGACAATAAATTCACCTACAACCGCAGAGTCGTTAATGTCACCAGTCCATTCAGGAGGTCGACCCTCGTATACAAAAAATTCTTGCAAAGGGCCAGAATCAGTGAAGTAGTTCATTCCAAACTGGGGAGCTCCACGCGTTTTAGTAGCTTTAGGGTTCCCATCATCGTCAGTCACAATCGGGATGACATTCCAAGCCATAATCTGCCCGCTTACAGCATCCACTCCTGGTATGTCATCTGTGACTACTTCAAGTAATTCTTCTGGAACCGGTAGTCGGTTAAATCTTTCTCCATCCTGTACGGAAGCACGAACATTAAAATCAACATCTCCGATTATGTCGACTGAGAGTTCATCAAAAGAGCTGCGGAGCTTGTCCGTGAGCACAAACGATGTGGACATGAAGGCCACACCCAGGACAACAGCGAAAGTAGTCAGCGCATAGCGGAGCTTTCGACCACGAATATTTCGGAGAGTGAGTCCAAACATGGATCAGTTAGAGGAGTTCTTTATGTTGTCTAGAATCCGATCGGCAGTTGGATCCGTCATCTCATCGACAATTTTTCCATCACCTAAAAAAAGTACCCTGTGAGCACGTGCAGCTGCTTGAGCATCGTGAGTGACTATAACCATTGTTTGATTGAGTTCTTCAACCGCACGTCTAAGAAAATCGAGTACTTCGTCACCGGTTTTAGAGTCAAGGTTCCCGGTTGGTTCATCGGCAAAAACTATTTCAGGTTTTGAAACTAGAGCTCTTGCAACAGCTACTCGTTGCTGCTGCCCGCCAGACAGTTCATCTGGGCGATGCTTTAAACGGTCGGCAATCCCCACTGCTTGTAAAACTTGATCCATCCATTCACTATCAGGTTTCATTCCCGCAAGGTCTAGAGGAAGAGTCGTATTTTCTTTTGCGGTTAAAGTCGGTAGAAGGTTGAATGCCTGGAATACGAAACCAACTTTGTTTCTTCTTAGAAGTGTCAGATCTTTATCAGAAAGGCTTCCGAGTTCTGTTTCACCAATATGGACCGTTCCTGA
>CEUA01233503.1_pt1 | contig 11790 bp, 2 predicted proteins | sample 361541 | NCBI WGS metagenome assembly CEUA01 (sample SAMEA2623079, study PRJEB7988) | marine metagenome | isolation source: saline water (ENVO:00002010), including
TAAAGGTGTTATTATGGGTGGCCCATTGACGACTGGATAAATAGGACTTGGAGCAAAAGCTTCCGGCGGGTCATTTACCGGAATTACTTCTACAGGCACCCTAAGCGAATCAGTTAATCCATCTTTATCAGTAACAAAAAAATCAACAAAATTATTTCCGAAGTAATCAGGCTTAGTAGTAAAAGTGACAATATTTGAAACGGGGTCAATCTTTACGTTCAAGCCATCACCACTCTTGGCCTCCCATATCAGATCTTCTAAGTTATCATCCAAATCAGTGACTTTACTATCAAGATCAATTGACTTATCCTCATCATCCTCAAGAAAATCTACCTTTGTTGGCAAATTTTTTATCGCAGGAGCTGAAAGTACATTTAATGATATTGTATCAGATACGGAGATCCCTTCATTTAATTCATAAGCGGTAAATATCATCCGTCTTTTACCAACAAATCCTTCGTCGGGCTTCATCGTTACTTGATTCGTTTCCTCGTCAATAAATGTTGATATTTCACTCAAACGGGAATGAGTCCAAAAGACATCTGCAAACAATGTATCTACATACTGATCTAAATCGAATACCAATTCTGATTTTCCATCTATAAGATCAACATTAGGTAAAGGATCCATACGAAAACCTGTGATATGAATGGTTACAGGTTCGATATGAGTTTCAAAATTCATTTCGTGTCCAGGAGCTCCGTCCATGACGTAATGTGTTATACGTTCACCATGTGCCTCTTGGACTACGATAGACGTTGTATCACCACTAGTCCTACGCAAAACCGTGAAATTAATATGAGCTACAATTCCCTCCCCCTTTATACCTTTTCTTGGGGCACCACCAACAGCTTCTACATAACTCAAAACGACCTTATCGTCTTTTTTCTCTGCCGAATTTTGAAGTATTATTCCATCTAAAAAATCTCCACTTAAAAAAGGCATTTCCTCACCACCTGGTCCCGTAACAGGATCTACGGACAATACGTTTGGATCGTAGGACAAATAAATACTATAACCATTGATAATTTCACCTCCCGTATCGATCACAACTTCTACCGGTAACGTTTGTCCCAACTCAACGCGATTCGTTTCGATCAAGATTGGACTACTTATTTTTATCTTAGCTGCCATGGAAGGAGAGGATGAGATAAGTAATAATCCGAAGAGTAAATATTTTAGCTTTGTTAACATATTTTTCATCGCAATAAAACCATACTTATAGTCTCGACTTCATCATTACTCTTTAAACGGCAAAGATATACACCGCTTGCTACTTCCCGACCATCTACATCTAAGCCGTCCCAACTCATTTGATACCAGCCCGATCCGATCCAGTCGTTATAAATTTCTTTGACAGGTCTTCCGAGAACATCATAGATAACAAGTGATATTGGACCATCAACATCAACACTGAAAGGAATATGAGTAGAAGGGTTGAAAGGGTTTGGATAATTAAGGTTTAATCGAAAACCTGAAGCTTTTAAATCAACAGTATTGCTATAAACTAAAGCTTTTATCGCGTTCATTCCGTCATCGACAACGAGTGCACTACTAACTACTGGCAACTCGGGATCACTAACACGTGCCTTCAACTTCCATTCTAATTTGGCAGGGACAGGTTTCCCGCCTAAGCTGGAGAACCCCCACAAAGTACCATATGATGTTTTACGTTGGACACTCATTCCTATGTCGCCATCAGAGCTTGTGACAGAAACCCACTCCCAATCAGTTTCGGACCATTGAAGCTCGAGTTGATAACCTATCAATAATTCTGATCCTATCTTTGTAATTGGAATGACGTAGGAATCTCCAACACCAACTGATTCTGTTTCTATCTCATATTCAAAACTAACTGAGGGTAAGTCCACAATAGTTTTGTATACAGGATCCAAACCACGTTTAGAAAAGTTTGAGCCGACAATAGACAAATCAACAATGTCAACCTTTCCATCTGCGGTTATATCAGCTTTTCGGATACTATCACCATCAGCGGCGTTTAAACCAAAATAGCTTGCTACATAATCCCAATCAGCTAAAGTTATTTCATTGTCAGCCAGTAGTTCACCATTTTCATCGACGTAGCCTACTACGTCTCCTCCCAGAATATAGCCTGCACCCTCAAAGGGATCGCTAACCGGCTGCAATCCGGATATAACCTGACCAGCATTAGCAGATAGAGAACGATAAACACCTGGCAAATATCCATCTATTAGGAGATATAGATCCCAAATACCAGCTGGAACATTAAATAATTCAAATTTACCACTTGTTTCTATCGCCGTTTGAATTCCAGTACGATTTGGATTTATATCGTTTGTAATCGCAAAGGTTGAGTCAGAGATAGGAAGATAAGAACCATTACTACGAATCTGTACTGTTGCTTCTGTCTGCATGTCCACGCGGCCTTCTAACTGTATAGAGCCACTTAACATAGCTCTACCTGAAATTAAAGACCCTTGCGACAACACTCCGTCGGATAGATTACCTATTTCTTTTCCATCCAATTCTATAAGAGAAAGTGGCTGATCTTTCTCCCCCACTTTTAACTCTAAGCTCGTTGGCCCAGAATAAAGCAACGTCTTCATTTCAAAATAAGCCAGTACCTCACCCGCCTTTAGGTCAAATATATTCCCCGTACCTGGCTCTAAATATTCCAAAGTAAGTACAGACTTTCCTGAGCCGTCTTCTAATGGGCTAACGCTGTTTTTCAACAACTTTGCTGCTGAAAAATTTGGCGACAAATAGAAAGGCTGTAGACCCTCTAATTCAGGATCCTGATCTATTGGAGAAAACGAAATATTATCAAAAAGAATACTCGTTTTAATCAGATCAACAGATTGCTCTGCAGTGATACAAAGTTCGAAAGTCTGAAGCATGCCTTGGTTTCCCATAGTAAATTGTTCAGGCCAAAGCGAAATTGGTAAATCAACAATTTTTTCTAAACTTTCGTTTGCTATTGTAATATAGCCAGGAGCCTGCCAACACCATGCATCAGTAAATTCTGATTCATCTGTTATCGCGACATACACGTTATAGGTGCCCTGCGCAGGTGGCGAATCAATATTTATTCCGCGTGCTAAGTGATCTATGGAAAAATCAATATAATCACCAGATTCATCTTCACTTAGGTCATAAATCGCATTAATTTCAGAATCACTATATCCATCAAAAGAATTTACCACGTATACGACATCTTCAATTAGTTCACGGTATTTTTCTACCGGACCAAACTCCGAGCTAACCAACAAAACACGAATCCGCGCATCATCATCAATATCAATAGCATCCCATGCAACTCTTCCAAGATCACCAGGGCCAACTTTTATTTCATCGACTGGCTGAGTTGGCATTAGCGTTGGAGGATGATCAAAAATAATTTTAGAACGATGATCATTTTCTTGACCACCATTTATTTGAACAAATCTCCGGTGCTTCCCATCGCTAATCAGCCCATAAAAATAGTAGGGCTGACCACCTACCAAATACGAATTTTCTTCACCGTCTAAAGACCACAAATCCCAAACATATTGGTTTTCTTCCCTCGCATCCCCATTTTCTTCTATACCTCCGGCAATCACCCATGCTTTATCTTTCAACAAAGCAGTAAATAGTCCATCAGTGCTGGGTAATTCAAAACCTGATTCTTTTCCTGCTGGCTCACTGCTATAATAAAGATCGATTAGAGCATTATCGTCTAAGTCCGAATCTCCATTAAATCCCTTTTCACCCCAAGTAAAAGTCAAGTAACGCTGAGGATTAACTCCCCCCGTGAAGATGGTATCCACCTTCCCACCACGACCGTCAGTCGGAGTATCAAAACGTAAATAGGGAGAATGAAAAACATGAACACGCCCCATACTTCTTTCCAAAACAATACTGTTACCGTCAGAAACAAGCGCGTAAACATAATACACTCCTTCGGCAACAAAATCATTTCCCGAAAATTCCCAAAAGAAGCTGTCTGTATTACCAATGGGTCCAGTTTTATTTAATAGTTCAGCATCTGCTAATTCAGGCAGACCTTCTGCGTTAAAGGAGTTGGCCGCCACAGTAAGAGTAGAATCTTGACTAGCAAAAAGATAGACTTCTGGGGTATCATCCGCATCATTTATCTCAAAGTCTACCTTAATCCTTCTCGGACCTTTACCGTCAGGTACGCCATTGACATTATACAACCCCCCAGAATCAAGGGTAACGTCATCAATGGGTCCCACAGAATTAATTTGAGGAGGACGAACAATCTGTATTCTTCGGCTACGACCAAGAGCCAAATCCTCTGTCATATTAGAAATAGCGTAAAGGAAATAACTTCCTTCAGCTAAACCACGTAAATCCAATTGAATATTCGCAGCGTGTCTTTCTGAGGTAGAGTAGCGAACGCCAGCACTCGTTAGTACGGGCTCTAAACTCAAGGTGTCTATATGAACTAAGTCTGATGATTTTGACCAAAAGAAGCTATACGCCAGATCGTTATCATCAATTTTGTCACCTAAGTCTAAAATATTACTGGTAGAGGTAATGCTGCGATCTACAACAAGATCCGGTAGAAATTCAACAATTGGTTTAGGCTCCTTGGGAAAAAAGTTTCCATCAAAAATTATTATAGTATCTGCACCGGCAGCATAAAGATTCGAAAATTGCACTATAGTTTCAGCACCGAGTTCACTCCATTGAGATTCATCGACAAAGCGAACCTCAGGACCTTTCGCATAACTAGGTTCCGCTTCATTAGCAAATAGCACTTCACCGTAAGCTGAGACACCAACAGGGGTATTTAAATCAGCGTAAACGGGAAATTGTATATAGATTTCCGAACTTTCTGCAATGTTACCCAAAGATCCTAAAACAATCGACCCCGAATCCGTTTGATCACTGACAAAGATACTGGGATCATCGAAACCAATTGCATCATAAGCAACCCTGACCTCGTCCCTAAACTGACCATCATTATCACTATCAAGTAATTTAAGGCCATCAGGCAAAAACATGGTCATTGATTCATCTGAGGCTGGATGAGACGTTGACAAGGTAACTAATAACTGCTGCCAATATCGTTGGGGCAGCAGTCCCCCAATAGGTACGGAAGAAAGCTGATCGGGCACGATAGTAATGTTTTGCGCATTTGCTTCGTTCTCTCCCAACCACACAGCAACAAATGCAGTAAACAGTAATCTTTTCATGAAGTAGCTTTCACTTGCAGATTTTTTTCCGCAAAGTACAGAAGATCTTTCCGTTTCACGTGTACCCTCTCACTGAACATCACAAAGAGTTCAATGGCCATAAACTCTTATTATATATGACATTTATCTCACTAAACGATTCGGCTGTATAAAAACGCTGTATAGTCAGATGAAAATCTCACGATACATAAGCAAACAGTGTTCCAACTTAATTATACTCACTTAAAATACCTGGATTACCGTAAGAGCATCATCCGGGCGGAAGCGAGAACCGTGCCAGACCTTACACGGAAAAAATAGATACCGCTACTCACGTTTCTCCCCTGATTATCCTTCCCATCCCATTGGATAATCGACGGACCGACTTCTCGCCAAATATTCTCAAAGTCACGTATTTTTCTCCCTAAAACATCAAAAACTCCAGTTTCTATAAAATCAGGTTTGCGTATCTCCAGTTTTATAGCAACGGTACTATTGAACGGATTTGGATAAACCTTTAATACAGATTCAGTAATGGTAGGAGCCCTACGAGAATCTATACGAACCCATCCAGACCTTGGAATAATAGCCCTTAATTGACCTGACCCATATTCTGTTAATAACTCCTGCCATGAGTTTGAGTTGTAGTAAGCTAAGCTAGAAAAACTACCGCCCACGTGCATAAAAACATGTGCCGCTCCTTCACGCAAAGAGACGCGATATCCCATACTATCCTGATAAATGAGAGCAAATGAATCCTTCCATTCCCCTTCAATTCGAAAATTCCCATCCGCGCTATATATACCGCGACCTAAACCAATTCTACCCATCGAAACATCATGGTTTAATTCAACTATTTCTCCATCAAAATCGCGAAAAATAAAATCAACATCTGCTCGTGAGACACCTAGCGGATCCCACAAAAACGTAGATTTTTCAAACTCTCTTACCTCTATTTTTTTTTGGTCAACCAAAATCTCAATCTGGGCTAATGGCTTATTGGATTTTAATTTCCATGCTACAGTATTGTCAGACTGTAAATCACCTTCAACAAAAACTTCGAGAGGCGCTACTTCAATACTACGCACCTGTATTTTTACGGCTATTTCGTCGGTCATCCCAGATTCGTCTTCTACAAAAAGAAATAGAGTATCTGGGACTGATGAACCATCAAAAAAAAGCTGTCGGTCTTGTAGAGAAAAACCTCCTCGTTCCCCTATTATTGAAAGAGTCAATTGATCCGGAGACGAATCTTTATCTTCTACCACGACTATCCACTTAGCCGAATCTCCTACAACTATTTCAAATTCTGGAGGCATATCAAAGATCGGCGCGAAGTATCTATTATCAATATTTTCGTCCATACTTTTTGTATCGTAATTACTACCAATTTCAATATTTACAAAACCACCTTTAATCCATCTGCCATCAACTAATCGTGCTTCTACTTCTATCCCGTATAATCCAGGATCTCCAGAGACGTACAAAAACCCATTTTCAACTACAACGTTGGTTTCCAAAGATCGAACGGCCCATTCTTCTACCTCACCTTCACCTATAAGCAAATTATTTAATGCGAAGCCGTCATTTGAGGCATTTATGTATTCAGTTTTTTTGTCTAGACGTACTAAAGATCCGTTAATATTTATCGTAAGAGGTATCTCATATAAGTTTTTTTCGTTTTCTCCACTCACCATAAAAAACTCACGACCTACCAGAGCATTTCGAGCATTTACAACAAGTCGACCATTATCATCAATCGTAACATCTATGTATGCCCCACCTCGAATACTCCATGAAATATTCGTGAAATTGGCAATATCTAATAATTTATCTAATGGTTCACTGATTACCGATTCACCAACCGTTACCGTAATATCTTCAAGGCCTTCAATAAACGTTTTGCTTGATTTTTCTACTGCTGATCTTTCCATATTTCCTTCTAATTGATATTGGCCCACAGTTTCCATCACATCACGACTCAACATTTTAACGCGAACTACATCCGTCCTCTCATTTCCAAACAAATCTGTAGCAGTAAAGAGAAGAACGCTTCGGGAAATGACTGAATCGGAATCGGAAGACGTAATTGTTGCCCCGCTATGAGCCAAGACAACATTTAGACCCTCTCCGCCCATATATGTCCATTCTACCGAGGAATTTGTATACCGACTTAAAGGAATGAATAGTGATTCTCCATATGAAAGGCTTACATCTGGAATATCACCTAACCAAAATAAGTCAACCTCTTGAGTTGACTCTGTCCTTGCTATTTTTTGTTCATGAAATTCGGACATCAAATAAATTTCTACGCAAATCTTTTCGCTATGGCCTTTTTCATCCAATGCTGAGAGTTCGAACCAACCCAAATTCTTCCCACCCAAGGGTGCGCTTATTTTAACAAAACCCTCGTAAATATTGGCACTAACATTTTCTTGAACCCCAATACTCCAATCCAATTCTACAGGGTCAATCCCCAGAGTAAAGGTGTCCAAAGGAATCAGCATAGAATCCCCTGGGAGCAAATTTGACACAAACGAGGCATTTAAATCCCAGTTATTAAAAACTTCTTGCCGGGATTTTGAAGAATCAAAATCACTAGGAATCTGGTCGTTAGTGAAGGAATGTTCTTTTTCAACAACCCAAGACAATAAACCTTCACTCTCATTACCCTCCGGATCCGCAACGCGTAATGAGAGTGTAACCTCACCCTCTTCATGAAACATCAATTCCACAATAGAGGATGACGATTTGTGCCAGTCCCAAATCAAACCCGATGAATCAATATTTAGCACCATCGATCCCCATGGCGAATCATCATCAGAGATATATTCGCGCAAATCCACTTGATACACATCGCCAAGCGCCCTATAGCCATTGAAAGCATTTTTAACAGTTGGAGCTAACGATTTAGCTGGATCTACCGTTACTATCCATTTAAATATAGCAGTGGCTCCACTTGGATCAGTAGCAATTAGAGTTATAAATTCTTCCCCCGGAGAAACTCCCTGTATTTGCACTTCATCCGAACCACAGCTTGTTAGAATAGACTCATTTGATTTACAATTAATTCGCAAATCATTTATGCTGTTATCTACATCAAATACGATGTCATCAATAGGCCAATTTAGAGATTCTCCTTGGCCTACGTTCACAGGTGCCAAATTCACAAATATCGGAGGATCGTTGAGTCCTTCGATCTCAACTTCCCACTCAACCGAATAGCATTCATCAGAAAAATCACAGACATTAAGCTCCAGAGTTTCCTTTCCAAAATAATTCGGCTTACCCTTTAAATACAGACTGTCCCCAACTATTTCTACCAACAAACCACTACTCATCCCCACATAATTCAAAACCGAAGGGGCTTCAGCGCCAATCAAATCATGCCAATTATAGACCTTAGGTAAATCATCTTCTAATAAAGACAATCGTCCACCATTAGATATAGCGTTTGTACTCTGAACATCATCACTTACAGCTTTAGTAGTAGAAATAGACAATTCTGGACGAATCGGAACAATTCCCCATTCTAATCCAACTTTATTAAAATCAAAAAGATGTTGAACGCCAGGCTTAGTCAGCAAAGTATAGGAAGATTGTCTACGACCTACCATTTGAATTTCAACCTTCGCTCGCTTGTTTAATTCAGTAATTTTTCTAACCTTGAAACGTACTTGAGCCAACGCGCCTGTAACCGATCTAAAAATCCTAGAGCCATTGTTATCACGACCAGTAATGGCCACGTAATTAAGTTCGCCTCGCTCTTTACCCAATGAATTTTGATAAACATTCGCTTTCCAAAAACTTCCATTACTAAAAGGTATTATTTCACGATCAGCATCAAATGATTCTGAAATAACTTCTAATAAATCGTAATCGTATCGGAGATACACACTGGCAGAGGTCAGTGAAGAAGATCTTGGGTCAATTTGGATGTTGACCAAAAGAGTATCCCCTACGCCGACTATTTCTGACGCAGGACTACTTAGAGAAAGTGAAGCATTATCTGCTACAAGCTCACTGGCAAGAATTATCATCGCGAATATTAATCCGCCCATTATACAAGCTCAGCGAAGTAACAGCATCTTGCGAATCGAGATTTGGTCCTCAAAACGCAAACGTAAGAAATAGGTGCCTGATGCTACATTTCTACCTGAATTATCCGTACCATTCCAAATAATTGTGTGGAAACCTGGTTTCGAGGCCCCGCTAATTAACCCACGAATTCTGCGCCCTAGTACGTCGTAAACACCAACATCGATTTCCCCTCTGTAGGGCAAATCGAAGCTTACTTGCGTCTGTGGGTTAAAAGGATTTGGGACATTAGGAAGCAAAGATACTTTCTGTTGCGAGGAAGAACTAAATTTTGCTCTATGACTGTCACCCAAAATATCCACCCATTCCATTCCCGAAATAACAACAGGTGATCCATCATCCCCAACTCGTTGGAACTCGAAATTCGCCAGATTAGAATTATTGTTTACTCCGTCAGAAAATCCAACCAATGCCGACGCCCAAGCTACATCATCATCAGATAAATGTTCAGCCACTACCGTTTGCCGGCCTGAAAATGATAAATCTTCGGCACCTATCCACTTCCATGCTTCTGAATCATAATTAAACCGAACAACATAAGCCCGCATACCCGAAACGCCCTCTACATCAACTTCAATACGAAGGCGTCCATTGGATTCAGAGGAAAGTACATTTATAGTAGCTATGCCGAATGTAGCCCCCGCCGTAGACGCCTTATATACCGGTGCAACGCCCTGCGAATTAAAATTCGCTGCTACCATATTTAAATCACCAATCCACACAAGGCTATCTCCATCAATATCTGCGAAAGCAACATCTCCGGCTTTCGCTACTGTTTGGCCAAAATAGGCCACGACATAATCAATATCGAGTTGATCTACTTCATTATCGGAAAATGACTTACCCTCTTTATCCACATAACCAGTAACATCGCCACCCAGTAAGTAGCCCGGGTTAGATCTGCCATCCATTTGAAAGGTAGGCTGAAGATCCGAAACGGTTTTACCATTATCAATATAAATCGATGGAATTTGACCATCTAAATAACCAGGTCTACTCACTACTAATTGGTACTCGCCTCTTGGTATATCAATCAGAGAATATCTTCCGTCAACAGACAATGAATCCTGTATTCCCGACAAAGTTGAATCAATATCATTCGCTGCAATAAAACGCTCATCGCTAATAGGTTCAAAACTATTTCGATTTCTTAAATAAAATGTTGTTATCCCACTAAAATCATTACGTCCTTGCAGGGGAACAGTCCCATTAATACTTCCCCTACTTCGGATATTTATTGTCATAGCATCATGCGACGCTATATGTGCCAAAGTCTCACCATTTCGATAGAATGCTGTTTTGCGTGTCCCATAATGATTGAACGAAACGTTAGTGGTTCCAACGGTATCTCGTGTGACAAATTGAATAGAAGCAAGAGCGCGCCTTCCATCATACCTTGTTGTCCCCACTTGTTCATAATAAACAAGGTCTATAAGATATTGCCCCGCATACATACTATCCTGACTCGAGAATAAAGTATCCCGTAGTACTATCCCGGTAGCTTCATTCGACAGTTGAAATGGCTGAATACCTGCCTGTCCTGGAATCTGGTCTACCAATCGAATTAAAGAAGTGTCAACACTGGCAAAAATCGACACTATATCGACTTCTTCACCTCCAGTATTAGGATAAATTTCTACTGTAATCGTATCACCTGCCGATCCGGCATTCACGGTAGCGGGTAAAAATTCTAAGTTTGGCTTCGGCAATCCAACTGCACCAGCTGGTCCCAACCCCGTAACCTTTACTCTACCTGCAGCACGACGCGCCAGGGCTTCATCGTTTGGCTGCTCTTCCAATCCCTCATCTAAAACTACGTATACATAGTAATCTCCATCAGTAATCGACATTGGCACACACGACATAGTTTTAATAAGTGCGGCTGGACGCACGCTAAATCTCTGTTGAGAATTTTCAGTCAATAAAAATGAGGTAGAGTTGCAACCGTCTTCAGAATTAGCTAACCAGTCATACATTCCATCAGACCGCAAAGCACCATAACTCGTTGAATCACCCAAAATTTCTGCCGCAGTGGCAGAAGTCAATATCACCCAAAACCTGGCTTCATCGTCCACATCTATTGCTTCCCAAGCTACATCAAACCCATGTCTACCATCAAATTCAAATGTACTTGCGGGTTCCATTACTCGAAGAAATGGATCGTGAATAAACTTAAGAATCCGCGACTGGCCGGATTCATTATCCCATCGAACCAGACGTCGTAATGAGTCAGTTTCAACTATGGCATAAATTCCGTAGTCAACGCCTTCCCGCGGCACGCCTCCATCGTCAGGATTATGATAAGTCCAAAGGTCCCATTCGTATTGATTGTCGATACGTCTATCAGCTTTTTCTTCAAGTCCATTAATAATCAAATGTGTATCGTCAGAAGGATTCGCAGCAGCAGATATAAGATCTTCTGCTCCATCAGGGATGGAATAATCAAATCGACTGCTATAGTACAACGAGATTTTTGCACTATCCCCTATTGCCCGGTCTCCCGCATGACCCCGATCTCCATTCCAACTGA
>CEUA01001201.1_pt1 | contig 11787 bp, 14 predicted proteins | sample 361541 | NCBI WGS metagenome assembly CEUA01 (sample SAMEA2623079, study PRJEB7988) | marine metagenome | isolation source: saline water (ENVO:00002010), including
ATCTCATATGTAAAACCTGTGGTTACCGTTGGGATCGGCATGACGGTCCATAGTCTCTTCCTCTAGCGAGACTTTTTACTATATTCACGTTTCTTTCTGACATGTTCCTGAGAGCGTCATACCTATTTCTGTGTGATAGAAATACGGCTTATCAACAACTTTCTTATCGAAATCATTCATATGAAATAATGCATATGTTTGATTATTCTTAAAGTGCGTGAAAACCTTTAACGAATTACTATTCTTATTCGATGAAATAACAACTGGTTTATTTTCTTCATTTTCATTACTTAATCTTGTTTTCAAAGCGGTAGTATTGAGTACTCTGCCAGTCTCATTATCTATTCTAAATTGCCTCTTAACATAATTCCCCTTCCATCCATGTGTGACGAAGTATCCGTTGTCGTTTAAGCCAAAAACATTAACTATTGAGCAGATATAAACCTCCGCTTTCGCATAGTGGCATGTTGAAATAAAAATAATAAAAACAATCATCTTGATCATGTTCATAGCTAACTCCATGAAATTTTCTAATATTAATAGAATCTTTTTAGAATCATCAATTATCTATCATAATCTATATGATAAAAAGAACTTAGATCAAGTTCCGCAAAATGTCTGATAGTTTTGGTTGCCATTCTCTGGTGGCATTATAAATTCTATATTTTCAGGTTTATAATCATAAGGTTTTTCAAGCAATAGAGTTAAGCGATCCATGTATGAATAGTCATAATTATTCAATGCTTCATATATCGCTTTTTCAACTTGATGATTACGGGGTATGTAAGCAGGGTTTACTTTTAGCATTGACTCTTTAATTTTAGTTTTTGTTTTTTTCTCTTGTTTTAAAGCCTTTTCCCATTTTATTAACCAAGAATCAATTTCATTATTTGATGTAAATTGTTTTTTTAAGTCACAGTTTTGATTTTCAATATATTCAGATAAATACCAAAAGGTTAAGGTGAAGTCAGATTGATTTTTTTGCATTAGTTTCAATAAGTCTTGAAGTAAAGCACGGTTATTTTTTTTGCTTCCCGGCAATCCAATTTTTTCGCACATCCCATTGAACCAGTAGTCTTCAAATTTTCTTCCAAAAGAATCGAGAATTTCCTCTGCTATAGTTATCGCTTTATTACTATCATTGTCTATTAGGGGCAGCAGACATTCACTTAAACGCGCTAGATTCCACTGCCCTATATTTGGTTGATTGCCATAAGCATATCTACCATGATGATCAATTGAACTAAAAACAGTTTCAGGATGGTAAGAATCCATGAACGCACATGGTCCGTAATCTATAGTCTCGCCTGAGATAGACGTATTATCTGTATTCATAACACCATGTATAAAACCAACTTCCATCCATTTAGCAATGAGCGAGGCCTGTTTATCACAAACTGACTCTAAAAAAATCTGGTAACGATTATTTGATTCATCAATATTTGAATAATGGCGATTGATTGCATAGTCTGCTAATAACTTTAAGTTTTTTTGATCACCTTGCGCAGCGAAATATTCAAATGTCCCAACACGTATATGACTGGATGCAATGCGTGTTAGAACTCCACCAGGTAATAAAGTTTCTCTCGATACTAATTCATCTGTTGCAACCATCGCTAAAGAGCGGGTTGTCGGAATATTAAGAAAATGCATAGCTTCACTCATAATGTATTCTCTAATAACCGGCCCAAGGGGGGCACGCCCATCACCACCTCTTGAGAAAGATGTTGGTCCAGAACCCTTCAACTGAATATCAAATCGAAACCCATCATGATTACTTACTTCCCCCAGTAGTACGGCACGTCCATCTCCTAATTGAGGAACAAAGTGACCAAATTGATGACCTGCATAAGCCAATGCGATTGGGTCTGAGTCTTTTGGTAAAACATTACCTGAAAAAATCGTCTCAAGATGGTTATTGTCTTTAATTGGGTCCAAACCAATCTCTTCTGCTAGTAGTTTATTGAAACGAATTAGTTTTGGATTTTTTACTGCAATTGGATCTATGCGTTCATAAAAATTTTCTGGCAATCTTGAATAGCTGTTATCAAACTTAAACATTTTTATTTCAGCAGATCTTTCAATGACCTGCTTTCCCCAATTTTAAAGATAATTGCATCATTTTCTGCAAAGCCATATTCTTTTGCGGCTTTTTTAAACCTTATTGGTGGTTCAAAAGGATCTCCTAAAGATAATAATACCGTGCCCCAGTGCATTCCTAATACTTTTCTACTATTTAGATCTTGACCAATTCTTAGCGCCTCCTCAGGAGTAGCATGATAAATTGATTTTTCAAACATAGGTCTGAAATTATATGCGCCTATATTAATAAAGGTGATATCCATAGGGCCAAACTGTTCTCCCAATTTCCTAAATATGTTTCCATAGCCAGTATCACATGAAAAAAATAGTTTTATACCTTTGTATTCTATAAAAAAACTTCCCCATAATGTTTTATTTTTATCGAATAATGTTCGTTTTGACCAATGAACAGCAGGTAAAAAAGTTATAGTAATGTCATCAATTTTTATTTCATCATACCAGTCCATTTCATTTACATCATCAAACCCATTGCTATTGAAATATTTGCCTAGTTTTAATGGCGCTAAAACCCTGGCATTTTTATATGGAAAATCTTTGATTGTTTTATAATCTAAATGATCATAGTGATTATGTGTTAATAACAATAGATTAATTTTTGGTAAGTCATTTAATTCAATAGATGGATTTATGTATCTTTTTGGGCCAAAGGTGAATGGTCCTGCATTTTCAGAAAAATAAGGATCAGTAATAATTATTGTATTACCCAACTTAATTAAAAAAGTAGCGTGCCCAATCCAAGTAATATAGTCATCATTAGCAATTTTTTTTAGTTTTTTAAGCACATCCTCTTTTTTGATGACATGATTGTTTGGTATATCTATTTGTATTTTTCTTTTTTCTTTATTAAATGTATAAAAAGAAAATTTTTTATTAGGATCGGGTTCAGGACTTCCCTCTGGATTACGGAATGTTCCGTCATCCATATGGTGGTAAGGTATTAATTTTATGCTTTCTGAATTAATATGAATAGAAAACAATAATATGAATATAGTAATATTTTTTATTTTTATAATTTTAAAATTACCTTTAGAATTTTTTATTGATTTATATTAATTATAGTTTTTTATATCTAGTACGGAGCACATACCATTCACCAGTTCGACTTTTATAACAGGTTCTGTCATATCTGCTAACACTAGCTTTACATCAATAGTAGTTGTACCAAAACCTTTATCTACATAGACAGTGCCCGTGTTCTTTTTTTCCGTTTCGTATGGTGTATAACTATTATTTGTATCATATTTAAACCCTGCACCACATTCGATATTAACATCTGCTATTTCAGTACATGTAGATTCAATGTCTACAATAAATTTTGCAGTGCATGATCCAAGACCGCTTTTTTCAATACTATTCTTGCATGGCATATCTGCATCTCTAATGCTCAGTTTTATATTTGATAATTTAGGTTTACATTTAATTTCGTCTACACTAATAGGATTTTCTCCAGTTGTAGACGTATCAATCATTTTTAGGTGTATCGAGGATACATACCCAATTAGATCACCTTCCAGTTTCGTTTTAACCCATTCAGTTGATGTTGGTTCAACTAAAATTTTTTGTCCTCGGTATAAAGAACCAATAATACGACCTTCATTATCAGGTATAGATCTTACATTTAGTGAACTCGCGATAACTTCAGCGGTGTACATGCTATTTGCTGATACAGGCAAAGTTACTTGTAATATTAATAAACTAAAAATTATAATTCTCATTTTCATTTGAATAGATCTTATTAGTTAATATATTGTTGCCAATTAAAAGTTAGGTCTGCAATAACTAAGAAAGAGGGGTTTATTAAAGAATCTTTTGTATTGTACTGAATCGGTTTAAAGTTTTCGTCGACAACACAACCCCCTGATTCTTCGACAATGCATTGAGCTGCAGCCGTATCCCACTCAGATGTAGGACCAAATCTTGGATAAACATCTGCTCTGCCTTCTGCAATAAGACAAAATTTTTGTGAACTACCAATAGAGAGAATATCTGCATTCTTAATATTTGAGATAAAAGTTTTTTGTTTATCATTACCATGCGAGCGACTACCAGCTACTGTAATATTATTTATATCAGCTTTTCTTACAGATATCTTTTTTAAATCATTTTCTTTAACCGATTTATGCGCACCATAATTTATTGTCGCAATATAACTCGTTTCAGATACTGGGACATAGACAACCCCGAGAATTGGTTTATTTCCATCAACCAATGCAATATTCACGGTAAACTCACCATTTTTTTTGATAAACTCACGCGTTCCATCAAGTGGGTCAACGAGCCAGTACTGAGACCAGCGACTTCTCTCCGAAAAGTCTATATGTGAAGATTCTTCCGATAATATCGGAATACTTGGTGTCAATTTAGATAAACTTTCACAAATTATTTTATGCGCCTCTGTGTCGGCCAGTGTGAGCGGGGAATTATCATCTTTTTTGACAACTGAAAAATCTGTCTCGTAGATTTCCAAAATTTTTAATCCAGCACTCTGTGCTATTTGATTAGCCTCAAAGAGAATTTCTGGTAGATTTTTATGGTCAATTGTATTCATTTATGTGACTTTGATATCCTATTACATATTATCTATTTTATATGTCTTTAGAAAACATGGAACCAAAAATTGATTGGAAAGAGATAAATACTGTGCTTCTGGATATGGATGGCACATTGTTAGATTTAAATTTTGATTATTATTTTTGGCATGAATATTTGCCTGAAAACTGGGCTAAACAGAATAATCTTAATCCTCAAACAGCCAAAATAAGACTGCTGGACTGGTATAAGCAAGAAGCTGGCACACTTTCTTGGTATTGCTTAGATTTTTGGGCCGAAAAACTCGATTTCGATATATTAAAATTAAAAAAAGATTTGACCCATCTTATTAAGTACCGACCACATGCTCAAATGTTTCTGGAGCGTTTAAATAGCACAAAAATTTCAGTTGCAATGGTGACTAATGCACATGAGGATCTGATAAAAATGAAAGCTGGTGTAACTGGCATAGATGTCTTTTTTGACAGAATAATTAGTTCACATTCAATTGGCCATGCTAAAGAGGAAAATGCTTTTTGGCATAAATTAAGAAATACGATGCCATTTGATACAAGTAAAACATTGTTGATTGATGATAATTTAAGTGTGCTTAGAACTGCTAAAAAATTTGGTATTAAACACTTGTTATCTGTTGCTAAGCCTAATAGCCAAAGACCAAATCAAAATACGGAAGAATTTGAGGCAATAGATTCCTTCGATCATATTATCTTCTAATTTTTTATGGTAAACCGTAACAAAAGTCATAAATCTTATGCGATAGACTTAGGCCACGACGCTCGTACTTAGTTTTGCTTCGCCATATTGGTCTGGGAGAAAAATTATTTTTCCCTGCTAGATTAATTAGTTCAGAATTATGATCGTTCAGCTCATTTATATAATCTGCATAATCTTTCCAGTCTGTTGCGATATGTAAACGTCCATAAGCAGCAAGTTTATTTTTCATTAATTTAAATATTTTTTTATTAATAAGTCGACGTTTATGATGCCTCTTTTTTGGCCACGGATCAGGAAAAAAAATAAATGCCTGACTTAGAGAATAATTTGGGATTTGAGTTTCTAATACATCAATAACATCATGATTGATTAACTTTATATTTTTTAATGAAAGGGACTCTATTTTTTTCAAAAGTTGTCCTAATCCAGGACGGTGTACTTCGACAGCTAAATAATTATTCTCAGGATGAGCTAATGCATGACTAACGGTTGAATCTCCGGTCCCAACTCCTATATCCAAAATAATAGGAGCATACCTTCCAAAAATTTTTTTAAAATTCATTACTCCCGTCTGATAGTCAACTCCATATTTTATCCAAAGATTATCTAATGCATTCGATTGAGATTTAGTAAGTCTTCCCTCTCGCCTTACATAACTCTTGATAGGTCTGCTATGATTTCTCGTAACGATCTTGTTGTTACTCATAATGTCCATATATGTTTTAAATAAAATGACTATCAAGAGGCGATGAAGCACTGGCATATGCCCGTTTTGGCATACGTCCAGCCAGATATGCTTCTCTCCCTGCCTGTATAGCTTTAGCCATAGCACTTGCCATCAGCACCGGATTTTTTGCTTCAGCAATCGCCGTATTCATTAGCACTCCATCGCAGCCAAGTTCCATTGCAATCGCCGCATCAGAAGCAGTGCCAACACCAGCATCTACAATTATAGGCACAGATGCGTTTTCAACTATAGTACGAATATTATAAACATTTTGAATGCCAAGACCTGATCCAATCGGAGCAGCAAGAGGCATGACTGAAGCACAACCGATTTCTTCAAGACGTTTTGCAACAATTGGATCATCGGTTGTGTAGACCATAACATTAAAATTATCGTTAACTAGTTTTGTTGCTGCTTCCATAGTTTGTGTGATGTCAGGAAAAAGTGTTTTTTTATCTGCCAATACCTCAAGTTTTACAAGATTATGTCCATCTAATAATTCTCTAGCTAATTGACAAGTTCTAATCGCAGACTCAGCATCATAACAGCCAGCTGTGTTTGGTAATATTGTGTATTTATCAGGAGAGATGATGTCAAGCAGATTTGGTTCTTTTTTGTCTTGCCCAATATTTGTACGTCTAATTGCAACTGTTACAATTTCGGCACCACTGCTGTTAATTGCTGATTGTGTTTCCTCAATATTTTTATATTTCCCAGTTCCAATTAGTAGTCTGGAAGAATAATTGATTCCTGCTATATTAAATTTGTCAATATGATTAGATTTCATAAAAATTTATTAAAAAATAAAATATTATTAACCACCACCAATGGCTTTTACGATCTCAATTTTATCACCCAAATTAATTTTTATTTTTGAATATTGACTCTTAGGTATAATATTTTTATTTATTTCAATTGCATATCTTCCATCAACACTTAAGTGTTCTATTAAGTTTTTTATAGAAGAATTTTTTTCAATCGAGTATGGGGATCCATTTATTATAACTTGCATTTTGATTACTAGTCTAAACTGACTTTTAATGATTCAGTCGAAATAAAGCACTTTAGTGAAGACCCTCTATTTTTTATGATCTTTTTTGAATCTTCAAAGATCTTTGAGATCATTTCATCATTATTATTTGGATCATGCGAAAATAAAAATAAATTTTTAACATTAGCATCGATAGCCATATTAATGACATCTGTATAACATGAGTGTCCCCAACCCCTTTTCTTTTCATAATCTTCTGGAGTGTATTGCGCGTCATGAATTAGGATATCTGTATTTTCAATCGTATTTGTTTCTGCTCTATACTCTTCGCGTGTCATTTCTTCAAGGATGGTAATTTCTTCATCTGAAAACTCCTCTGGATTTTCAATTGGTTTATTGGGTGATAAGCATTCATTATCAGGGATATATACTATGGTTTTATTATTAACATTAATCTTATATCCATATGTTATTCCTGGGTGATAAGCGCTGTAATAAGAAATTTCCATTGGCCCATATGTAATATTTTTTTCTTTCGGGTCTAAATAAGAAATATTTGCTACCCACTCTTCAGTGCCTACAGGAAAATAAGGTGCTTTCATTTGGTCATCAATATATTTTTTTATGATTTCTTTTGATTCTCCTGGCCCGAAGAAACTTATATTATATTTTGGATGGAAAGCTGGCCCGAAGAAAGGCAAACCAGAAATATGATCCCAATGAAAATGCGTTAAAAGAATTAGTATGTCTTTGTTTTTTTCGTTATTAAGTAATTTGTTACCAAGAGGGATGATTCCACTACCAGCATCACAAATAAGTGTGTGACCATCAACATTGATTTCAACACATGGAGTGTTGCCTCCTGTTTTAAGGCAGGTTTCAAATGGCGCCGAATATGAACCACGTACACCCCAAAAACGAATATATGATTTTGTCATGCTCAAAAAATCTTAGTTTTAATTATAACTACAATAAACAAATTATTATTTTATATAGTCGAGCATTATACTAGTAATAGTACGCATTGACATCGGTTTAACAATAAAATCTAGCACACCAAGCTCTGATGCAACTGTTCGGTCCTGAGAGTAATCATTAGATGTTAGCATAATCACTGGTGTTTTAGCATGTAGAGGTAATTTTCTGAGTTCTCCTAAAAAAGTAAGACCATTTTTATCTGGCAATATAATATTTAAGAAAAGTATGCTCGGTTTATTTTCGCCAAGAAATTTCATTGCAGTATCGGTGTCACGATATGCCTTTAAATCAATAGATAAATTTTCCACAGATCGTAGAAAAAATTTGTGTGAAGATTCATTGTCATCCACAAGAACAGCAGTTCGTTTATATTCACTCATTAATTAGATTTTTACTTTCCTAGCTTATTATTATAATAATGCTGTTCTCCAGCGTGGTTAACGCTAATAAAGTAGCAGAATTTTGTTATTGTTTGACCAATAGGTTTGAGATTTAGTGACGTAGTTCAACTAATTGCTATGCCTAGGTTTTATGAATTATACAAGCAATCAGCAATTTCTTATAAATTACATTGATTTACTTTCAATTGTTTGTTTGAAGGTTATTGAATTTACATTATTACTCGATAGTATTTTCTTTGCTTTTTCAAGTTCTTTTACATCTTCAAATGGCCCAATAAGTACTCGATAGCTGATTCCTTTTCCTAATATATCTTTTTTTTGTATGTATGATGATAAGCCGGAAAAAGCTAATGTTGCTTTTAAAGTATCTGCAGATTTTTGATTTTTGAATGAACCCACTTGTAGAATGTATATTTCATATACTTCACTTTCACTAACATCAGCTTCCAACTGATCATAATTCTTTTCAGCAATTTTTTCGACCTCTCTTTTCTCCAATATTGTCGGAAATTCGAATTCTATCTGAGGGGTAGCAATCTCATTAGTTTTGTCTTTTTGTTCAGAGTTACTCTCGATGGCCAATTCTGATTTTTTTGAGTATATTTTTTTATTTTGATTAAAAATAAAAACAGATGTTATAAATACACCTATGATTATTCCAACTGAAAATGCGAAAAAATTACCCGAATTTTTTCCTTGGGGGTTACTTTTACTTTTTTTTATATTTTTATAGTCTCTTGACATCACATTTTCTCAGGGGAACTTACACCTAGTTGCAACAACCCATCTTTTATAACTTGCCTAGTTGCATCTATAAGTGAAAGACGAGCATTTCTAAGCTTTTCATCATCTACAAGAAATTGATTAGCGTTGTAATAGGTATGAAAATAATTTGCAAGTTCTTTCAAGTAATATGCTAATTGATGAGGCTCATAAGTAATAGCTGAACTTTCAATTACATCAGGATATTTTGCGAGAGATGATAATAAGCTAATTTCTTGAGGTTCATCGAGCACAGAAAGGTCTGATATATTTTTTATTTTAGTAAAAGCATATTTCTTTTCTTTCATTTGGTTAAATACACTACAAATTCTTGCATGAGCATATTGTATATAATAGACCGGATTATCATTAGACTCAGACTTAGCAAGCTCTATATCAAAATCTAAATGTTGTTCGCTTTTTCTCATTACATAAAAAAAACGCGCAGCATCTTTACCTACCTCCATGACTAGCTCCTTTAAAGTAACGAATTGTCCGGAACGTGTAGACATTTGTAATTTCTTTTTACCTCTAAAAAGAGCAGCAAATTGAACCAACAATATTTCGAGTACTTTTGGGGAGTAACCTAACGCCTCAATGGAGGCTTTAACACGCGGGATATAACCATGATGATCAGCACCCCAGATGTTAATAATTTTTTTATATTTACGTTCATATTTAGATACATGATAGGCAATATCAGACGCGAAATAGGTAGATTGACCATTTTCTCTCATAATTACACGATCCTTCTCGTCACCATAGTCACTAGAGCGAAACCATTTAGCCCCATCTTTTTCATAAATTTTCGAATTAATCTCAAGTTTAGATACACATTTATTTAAAGAATCTGTTTTCATTAGTGAGTTTTCTGAAAACCATTTATCGAATGTTACCCCAAAATCTGATAAATCTTTTTTTATTGAAGTTAGAATAGAATCTAAAGAAATTTTATGTATTACAGTATATTTTTCTTCACCAAGCTCATTGATGCATGAATTAATCATACTATCTAGCATTTCCTCCTCATCATTTTTATTATTAGAGAGATTTAATGACTGTATATTTGAAATTAAAAATTCATCTGCATATTTTTCTTTTATTTCATGAGCAATTTTTTTGATATAGTCACCTTGATATGCTTTCTCAGGGAAATTAATTTTCTTACCCATGAGCTCTAAATAGCGCAACCAAATACTCAAAGTTAATATATTCATTTGTCTACCAGAATCATTGACATAATATTCACGGTCCACGTCAAATCCTATTTTATTAAGTAAATTAGAGATGGCATCGCCGTAAGCTGCTCCTCGTCCATGTCCAATATGTAATGGCCCTGTTGGATTTGCTGAAACAAATTCGATTAAGATAGGTTGATTATTTCCAATGTTAGAATTACCAAAGCTAGTTCCTTTTTCTAAAATATCAAGGACGACAGATAAATACGCATTTTGGTTTAGAAAAAAGTTAATGAAGCCAGGACCTGCAATTTCAGTACGCGCAATAAAATCCGTTTGCGGGAGATTTTCAGAGATTTTGTTTGCTAATTCACGGGGGTTACATTTATTTTTTTTTGCCAATAACATTGCGATATTGGAAGCAAAGTCACCATGAATTAAATCGCGAGTGTATTCAATTTTTATATCTTCTTTTTCAATTGAGATTTCCATACCTTCAGATTTGATAGCTTGAAGGGATTGGTATAATAATTTCTGGAGTTGTTTTTTCAATTGGGCTGTTCTATTTAACTACAGTAAACCCTAGAATTTCCCAGTTTTGCATACCACCACGGTACCATTTAAGCTTGTTAGCTGGGTATCCAAATCTTAGTAATGTTTTGATATTAGAGGGTGATTGCCCACACCACATGCCATTACAAAAAAGCACCAATGTTTTTGCGCTTGAAAAATTCCATAATCCTTCAATATTAATTACATTAAATTCCTTCTCTAAAATTTCAGCAATTTCAAAAGGATCAGCACCTGCTTCTGGTTTTAATAATTTCCATGGAATATTTACAGAACCTGGTATCGTTCCTTTCTTTACCCAATCTTTTGTTCTCGAGTCAATTACAATTATTGATTCATCACCATTAGATATTTTTTTTAAATATCCCAGTAATTCTAATTCTCCTACAGTTTCAACTCCATTTCCTAAATTCATTGGCTGTATGCAAAATGGCGGACATTTTCTTGATGTTCTACCAAACTCAGGATTAACCATATTTTTGGTATTTTGTTCTCTTTTTATTCGTATTTTTTCACCATTGTGAATAACATCAATAAAACTTATTTCTTGACTTATATTGACGTCTAGATCTTCTGTTAAAACAGGAGTTGTACTTGTTATAGCAAAGAAGAGAAGCGATAAGGTGATTTTTATTTTTTTGTTCATAATTAATTTTAGCTCATGTCTTGTGGGTCAATATCAAGTGACCAGCGAACCGTTTTTGAGCCTTTCATTGTTTCCAATTTTTGCAACCATTTATCCATGTGAGCATGCAAATTTTTTCTATTAGATGCTTGAATTATTAATTGATAACGAAATCGCCCGCTATGTTT
>CEUA01160146.1_pt1 | contig 11782 bp, 12 predicted proteins | sample 361541 | NCBI WGS metagenome assembly CEUA01 (sample SAMEA2623079, study PRJEB7988) | marine metagenome | isolation source: saline water (ENVO:00002010), including
TGGCTTTGTAAATATCTTTTGGGGATTTTTATTGGTCAATTCTAACCGATAATTTTCGTCGCACCGATGAAAGCCACAATGAATATGAGCATGTATGTGGCATGAACCCATCCTAGTGTTTTACTCATACCTCCACTAATTTCAGATTCCAAATCAGGGGAAGAGCCCTCTATTGCAAGCCTCTCAAATGATTGTCCTAAAGGGAAAAAAGCAATTTCAATACCTAAAATAGTCAAATTTACGATCCCATAAAGGCCAACCTTTAGCGCAATAGAATTGGCATCATAAGGGCCATTGCCCATGAATGAGGAGACAGAAACAATGACCAATCCAAGACCGAGCAATGCGACAATGTATCTATTGATCTTTGATAAGCTCTGCCCCCATGGTTTATTGAGGTTTGCAGCCCCTCCTACATTGATCACCAACCAAGTGAATGTAAATGCCCACATTAGAGCAATCGTAGCCACTGATGGATTTATATACCCAAGTGTCGATGAAAGGTGGACACCGAAAGGAAGCGCCATTACCCACATCACCCTGGGAAGTAATTCAATTTTTAATGCCATTTCTAACATTTGGAATCTGGTTTCTATGGAGAGGTTCGGGTCGACAGATTTCTTTGAACAAAGCATCACACCCACGTCTGTTCCCAGCCAAAACACAAACATACAAATGTGCAGAAACTTCCAAATCTCGTATTCGGCCATAATCTATCCTCTCTTAACTTCTGGCTCTACAGCCTCTCCGTCTTCCTGCCACGAATAAAGCTCTCCAATGTATTGAGATACTATGAATTGGAGCTCTTCTGAACTGCTATCGGCCTCCAGTGCTTCAAGATTCTCTTGGGCGAGCTCAATGGCTCTTGCAACTCTATAATCTCTAAATGCCTGACTTTTTTGCATTTCCATTGAGACTTTCATTTGTTCTAAAAATTCTTCAGTTACATTTACATTTACACCTGACCATGAAAGATTAACTTCGCTCACAATATTTTCCTCATTAATGTTTTTACTTAATAAGATTATCATTAAATCAGAATATTTTGACAACCCTTTATCTGGCTACCAGTTTCTCTTTATCCAGTAATTGTTTTCATATATATTCAAGGTTAAATAAAATTTACTATTTAAGGAGCTGCCAATGAGGCCACATGTAGAACTGATTCAACAAAGCGATCTTTGCTGGCATCCTGCTGAGCTTCATGGCGGAACAGGAAGAGCAATGCAAAGACATCTATCCTATGATGAAGAAGATGGATCTGCTTCAACAAAAGTAATCTTTGAAACCGTTTGGGATCGCCCCGGAGGCTATCATGAAGCGGATACTGAATGGTTTGTCCTTGAAGGAAAAGTAAAAATGGGTAACGAAATTTTCGGCCCAGGTATGTATTGGAGAGCGCCTGCAGGATTGAGGATTCCAGAAATAAGTGTGGAAAAAGGCACAGAAATTCTTATTTTCAGAGAATACGGCGATTGGGGCTTTTCTGTTTCCGAAACGGATAAAAGTGACTTCATTCCAGAAGGTGGAAACACTGCATCTGAGGAACCAGGAAAACTGACCATATGTGATTCAGCAAAAATGGATTGGATGGATAACATCTATGAGGGAGACTCTCAAAGATTTCTTCAGCTTAAGATCTTATATCATGATCCTTCTCCAGATGGAGAGAATGAAAAAGGATTCATTACACTGCTTGGCTGGGCACCACCCGGATGGTCGGATAATCGACTGATTCATCATCCTGTTTTTGAAGAAGCCTATACGCTCACAGGACATATGGAATATAACTTTGGACGATTTACTCCAGGGACATATTTCTTTAGGCCAGCAAAAGTAAAGCACGGTCATTTTGTCAGCGGAGAGGAAATGGGGGCTAGTTGGATTTTTAGACTCGATGGATCATTGATCAATTGGGTAACACTCAATTCGCAAGTGATTGTGAAAGGTGATGCTGTCAATTATGATCCTAAAACACAAGGGGCAGTCATATCTGGCTTGCCTGTTAGGTCAAAATCAACAGGTCCTTGGGATTTAGACGGTCAGTAAAAGCCATACTATTTGATCATTTGATAAATAGATTTATACTCCATCATTCAATATGAGTGGAATCATAGACATCGTCGTAAACCTTTATACACCTCAAGAGGTTGAGCTTGGACAAACTGGCCTTGATGACGATTTCAAGAAGCAAGTCCGCATGCCCGAGGAGATGAGGGGTGGCGTCAGTATTCCCGATTATATAAATAAAATGGATCAAGCAGGCATAGAGCGATCGCTCCTGATTGCCGTTCGTGCTGGCGATATTCGAGTCCAAGAATCATTTGAAGTGCCCTATGAGAGCGTTCACAAAGTATGCGAAGAACATCCTGATCGCTTTTCTGGATTAGCTGGCATTGATCCATTCAGAGGAATGGAAGGCCTCAAAGATTTAGAATATGCAGTTGATGAAATGGGTTTTGTTGGGGCACACCTATATCCTCACTGGTGTGAACTGCCGCCTAATCATAAGAAATATTACCCCTACTATGCAAAATGTTGTGAGCTAGGCATTCCCATAATGATGCAAGTGGGTCATAACCTTGTTTACTCAAGAAAAAGGCGCCTACCAAGTGTGGGGAGACCAATATGCTTGGATGAGGTTGCCATTGATTTTCCAGAGTTAAAATTGATCGGAATCCACATTGGGATTCCTTGGACAGATGAGATGATATCCATGTGTTGGAAACATGAAAATGTCTATACCGCGGGCGATGCCTATGCCCCTAAATATTGGCCCGATTCATATGTTCACTATGCAAATTCATACGGCCAGAAAAAAGTACTGTTTGGAACAGACTGGCCTGTCATTGACCCTGTAAGAGCAGTAGAGGAATTCAATGATCTAAACTTCAGAGAGTCTGCGTCTCAAAGAATATTGAGAGAGAATGCACTAGAAGTCTTTAATTTAGACTAAGGGTTTTTTCTTATGAACATTGAGCTACCTTCTAGATTTAAGCACACCATTATCTCGGATGGCATACGTTCAGCCTGTCTTGAAAACCCTTCGAAGGTTGCATACAAACATGGTCAAAAAACAAGAACTTATCATGAATTGATCCAAAGAATGGATTCAATCGCTGGAATTATATCTTCTTCAGATATTCCATTGAAATCAAATATTGCAATCGTTGCATCCAACTCAATTGAGTACATGGAAATAGTTCTTGCATCTTCTCAGTTGGGACACCCCATCGCAACAATCAACCCAAAATTGACAGCGAGAGAGATCGTTTCAATTTGCGAGGATGCAGAAGCAAAATTGATATTTGTTGATGAAAAGGTCTCCTCCTCGCTTAAAGGGATTGAGATTAAGGGAATGAAGAGAATTATTGATATAGATAATCAAATGGAAGGCCTTGTTGATCAGATTGATTGCCAGGAAGAGTTTCCAACTGTTAAAGAAACTGAAACCTTTACAATCCCTTATACATCAGGAACAACAGGGAAGCCCAAGGGTGTTTTAGTGCCGCACCGATCTAGGGCATTAACCTTATATGGGATGGCTGATGCATATGGCTGCTTCTCTTCCGATGATCGCTTCTTGTCCATCGCTCCAATGTGTCATGGTGCAGGCATGATCTTTTCTTTGGCCCCAATCTTTTTTGGTGGTTATGCAGAAATCATGGACGGGTTTGAACCTCAGCTCGTGATAAGGACTCTTGAGGAAGAGGAAATTACAGGGTTTTTTGGCGTGCCGACACATTTTTATGGAATGCTAGAATGCGATCCTTCGGTTCTTGATGATTGTCGCGGAAGTTCTCTAAAGAGCATTATCTCGAATGCATCGGCCCTTCCGCAATCCTTAAAGGAAAAGATTGTTGAACAATTTGGAGAGGGATTGCTCTATGAATGTTATGGATCCACTGAAGGCGGGATCATCTCAAACCTGGCTCCAGAGGATCAATTGATAAAGAAACAGTGTGTTGGTTTGCCCTTCCCTTATACGGAAATAAGAATCCTGGATAACGATGGGAATCAATGCGGTCCCGATGAAGTTGGCGAAGTATTCACCATGAGCCCATATATTTTTAATGGCTACTGGAGAAAAGAAGAAGAAACCAACAATGCCTTTGATGGAGAATGGCTGACAGTGGGTGATCTTGCAAAAAAAGATAAGGATGGCTACCTATATATTGTTGATAGAAAAAAAGACATGATCATATCTGGCGGAATCAATATTTATCCAAGAGAAATTGAAGAAGTGCTTTTAGAGCATCCACAAATCAATGAAATTGCAATTGTTGGGCATGCAGATGAAAAGTGGGGGGAGATCATTAAAGCATTTATTGTTTTCAAAGAAGAAGTGCTGTCTCTCGAGGAGATTCAAAATTTTTGCACTAACAAAATTGCTTCCATTAAAATACCAAAGCTTATTGAAAAAATTGAAGCACTGCCGAGAAATGCGAATGGAAAAATACTAAAACGAGAGTTGAGAGACAACAAAGCATGAGCCAAAAAAGAATCGCCGTTGACTTTTATTTCGACTACAGCTGTCCTTGGACTTACCTTGGGTTCAGAAGGCTTGTTGATACCTCTACACGAACAGCATCAGATATTCATTGGAAGCCAATCAATCTTGAAATAGTGAAAAATATTCTTGATAAGCCAAAGCTAAATACTCCGAATTATCAAAAAAATTACCGAAAAAAGGATCTTCAAGACTGGTCGAATTACTGCAGCGTCAAAATAAATCCTATGGACAATATTGATCACAACATCTCGATGACTGCATCAAGAGGTGTGGCGTACGCGGAAGAAAAAGGTCTTATTAAAGAATACTCTGAACAAGTTTTTAAAGCATTTTTCAGTGACTTGAAAGATATATCTGACAGGAAAGTCTTGATGAATATTGCTGCAGAAATAGGACTGGATGAGGAATTCCAAGATCACCTAGATGACCAGTCTCTCGATCGTGTGGTTGAAAATAATTCTAAAGAACTTGCCCAACGAGGGGGTTACGGAAGCCCAACAATGTTTGTGGAAGATAAAATGTTTTTTGGGAACGATCGAATGAATTTAGTTGAGTTTGCAATTGGCCAGGCAAGTGGAAGGATTCTGGTTCTTCCTGGGCAACATAACACCTAGCCTTTTTTGTGATACATTATTTCAATGATCACTAATTCAAAACTTAACCGAAGGAGCTTTCTAGCAGGCTCAGCTTCAATGGGTCTTGCCTTGAACTACTCTTCATCGGCTTTGAGTGCAGATAGTCAAAGCCAGTATCGCTCATGGGAAGATGTTGCCAGAAAAAAATGGACCTGGGATAAAATCAGCCGATCAACACACGGAACAAATTGCACAGGGCAATGTGCATTCAACATCTATGTCAAAGATGGAGTTGTCTGGCGGGAGGAGCAACAAGGAGAATATGGCTCTTCTGGCGATGCTCCTGATTATGGACCCAGAGGTTGTCAAAAAGGCTTGAGTCATTCACGTTACATGTATGGAAAACAGAGAATCCTTTATCCTCTCAAACGAGTTGGCGAAAGAGGCGATGGAAAATGGGAAAGGATCTCTTGGGAACAGGCAATGTCAGAGGTGGCAGATAAATTTATCGATCATTCTGTGGAACATGGTCCAGAATCGATCACCTGCGGCTTGGGAACTCAAATGGTTATGAAAAGAGCTTCTTATGCCAGTATTTTAAGATTTGCAAACATCACTGGAGTTCAGATGCCTGAAGCATTTGCTGGAGTCGGTGATTTGTTCTCTGGGGCACAAATTACATTGGGTCACGTCACTCTTGGTAATACCATGGCAGAAATCTATAAGTCAAAATGCTGTCTCGTTTGGTTCTGCAACCCAGCAGTAACAAGAATTCCTGATGCTCATTTTTTCTGGGAAGCAAAATATAATGGGACTGAAATCATTTCCATCTCTCCAGACTTTAATGCCACTGCAATGCATTCGAGTAAATGGCTCAACCCAAAACCCGGAACCGATATTGCACTCGCAATGGCAATGGTTGAAACAATTATCAGTGATAAAAGCTATGATGAGGAGTACATGAGGGAGCAATCTGATCTTCCGTTTCTGGTAAGAAAGGATAACCTAAAATACCTTAGAGAAACCGATCTATCAGAGGCATCAGCCAATGCCAAAGATAATAGATTTTATATCTGGGATGAAGAAAACAATGCACTGACAGAAGCGCCGGGGACAGGCACGCCTCCTCCGCCGCCACCCGGAACTCCCGAGCACCTAATCCCGCCCATGCCCTCTATTGATCTTAAGGGCTTAAAGCCAGCAATTGAAGGGTCGTGGACTGTTGAAACCAAAGATGGGCCTGTTGAAGTTACCACTGTCTTTGAGCTTGTAAAACAGAGATCATCTGAACATACCCCAGAGTATGCTGAAGAAATAACAGGCGTGAGTGCAAACGTAATTAGAGACGTTGCAAGAAAGTTTGCAAGCTCTAAACCAGGAATGATTTATGCTGGTTATCGAGCATCAAAGTATCTTCATGGAGACCTTTTGCAAAGGGCTTTGTTCTTGCTTCTATGCATTACGGGCAATACAGGAAAAGAAGGCGGCGGACTAACAATCACTAATCTTGCAAAAGATGAAAGTGCACTCTTTCCATTTGCCATCAAAAATCCAATCGCAGCCTTTCGTGTCGCAACCCTCTCAAGATGGGACTATGTTCACGCAGATATGAAAGAGTTTAACGAAGAAATATACGGGAAGAAATTGGCTGAGGAATATGATCACCATTTTAATGAGTCGGTCAAAAATGGATGGTTTCCAGATTATTCAAAAAAACCATGGAAGATGGGCCTCTTTTCAGGAACCAATGCCGCGAGCTGGAGATCATCGGGGAAAAGATGGCGTGACAACGCCTTTAGTAAGCTTGAAACCATTGTCACCTTTGCAACCGATATGGGCGCAACGGCCATGTATTCGGATTATGTTTTGCCGATTGCACATCACTATGAAAGACATGACTTTCATCTAGAGCCAAGAACACCATTCATGCAGGTCATAGATAAAGCTGTAGAGCCCCTGGGTGAATCGGTTGATGATTGGACCGCCTATGAGAGACTTACAAAAGCGATCTCCCTAAAAGCAGAAGAGAGAGGCACTAAACCAATCAATGACAATGTGGTCGGGGTTCCTTTTGCCAGAGATTTTACAAAATATCATGATGATTTCACTGATGAAGGGAAGATCAAGTCTGTGAAGGATGTGATTCAATTTCTTCTAGATAACACCACAGGTATCCAAAATGTAAAATACGAAGAGCTTGCAGAAAAGGGGTTCTTGAGAAATAAAGGCTCTGAAACAACATTGCACTCTAAAGAATCTCCATATTTTTCTGAGATTTATGACAATGTTAGAGAAAAGACTGGCTATAAGACACTGACCCATAGACAGCAGTTCTATATCGATCACGACTGGTTCTTTAAATTTGACGAAGCATTGCCTGGACATAAAGATGCAATAACCAATGAAGGCTACCCCATGAAAATGCTAATGGGCCACGCCAGGCATGGTATACACAGTATGTGGCGCGATGACAGTTTTCTTCTGAGTCTTCAGAGGGGAGAGCCAGATGTTTATGTGAATCCTGATGATGCAGAAAACAGGGATGTGAGTGATGGCGAACTGATCAAAGTTTATAGCAAATCCGGCTCATTCATTGCTCAGGCACATGTCACCTCGGCCATGGGCCCAAGTATGATTTATATGTATCATGGGTGGGATCCAATGATGTTCAGGGGCCGCGAAAATTTTGGTGCCGTGGTGCAAACCGGGGGGCTGATTAAACCAACCTCATTGGTCGGTGATTATGAGCATTTAGGCTGGAAACCATTTGCCTACGAGCCAAACCATACCTTCCACGACTTTACGTGTGATTTTGAGAAATATATAGAGGCCTAAATCTAAAACACTTCCTCTCTTGGAACCGGCTTAAGAAACATAAATATAATTGCGGCGAGAATGATTGGGATTATACCCACATATGTGTAGCCCATATTCCAACCAAAAATAGTTGCTGCATAGGTGATCGCGAGTGGCCCCAATCCAAAGCCTAGGTTAATTGCCAGAGTGCCAGAAAAGCTCGCAGCGGTAGCTCTGAGCTCTGCTGGAAAATTCTCTGCAATAAAAGTTGCCATGACTGCGTAAGCCCCATAAAAAAATAATGTCATTAGGCCGTAGACAATTAGAACTTGTGTCCATCCTTGTGCCCACCAAATAAGCATGATAAAAGCGAGACTTCCAGAAAGTGCCCATAGGATGATTGTGTTTCTTCGAATCAGAAAAAACTCGCCCACAATCGCAGCTGCAATGTATCCAAAAGCACCTATCCCATATGAGTAACCGACAATCTTAATGGCATCGACAATATCCCAGCCTCTTTCTTGAGTGAAATACAAAACCAGCATCAATGTGCTGCCATATGCGAATGCGTATAAAAATTGTCCGGTGAAAAGCAGCAACGTTTTCCTTCTCCATTTCTCTTGAAATAAAACCATGGTGCTGATGGATGGCTCATCAGAAGGTTTTGATGCTTGAGATTTTAACCAAGCCTCAGATTCTGGAAGGTATTTGTATATTATCCATCCATATGGAAGAAAGAGTAAGGCAAGCAAGAAGGTGTATCTCCAATTGATTCCAAGTTCCTCAATCATAAAGGCGACCAATATTGATGCAAAAAACCAACCAAGAGGGAATCCAATCTGCAGTATGCCAGTAAAAAGTCCTCTAAATCTTGGCGGAGAAGACTCGGTCACAGTCGTCAAAGTAATTGGTGATTGAGCCCCTGCAGCAGTAAAACCTAATGTTCTGGCAATAAGCACCGATATGGTATTTGGTGCAATAGCCAAAAAAGCGACGAAGACAGGAGTCAAAAAAGTTGACCACAATAAGGATTTTCTTCTTCCAATGCGGTCTGTAAGAACCCCAACTTGGGTACAAAGTATGCCGGAAATGAAAAACGTTATGGCAACAAACCAGCCCACATCCGTCAATGACCAGCCAAAATCAGTTTGAAATTTTTCACTCACCAAAATAAATATTGAATGGTCTAAATTTGCAAACGTCACTCCGATTAAACAAATAAAGAATATTTTGTATGAATTAAAAGGGATATCTTTAAAAGATATTTCACTGGATGTTGGATTCGATTGTTCGTTATCGCTCATGCTTTCCCCTTTCATTTAATTTGTAAATACTCAATATACTGTAATATGTTATTGATTGAATCGATTTTTTCGATATAGATTTTAATAAAAAAGGTGAAACCATGACACTCCAATATTCTGCTGTTGGGATTCAGAATGAATCACATATGGCAACCAGTATCGACGATTACTGGAAAGATCTCGAACGACTCCAGACCAGCATTGCCTATTCCGTGTGGAATTGCAGCTTGGATTTGCCCGTACAGCTTGTCTCAATCTCAGAAGGAGGAATTGGAGGCTGGTGTCTTGGCGGAGGGGATGAACATCTCCGGATATACAATGATGTTGTACCGGAAATCCCTGGGAAGGAGACGGAGTTTCTTGGTGAAATATGCAAGGAATTCAACATTTACCTCATTGCTCAGATGGTTGCCAAAGTTCCTGATCTCATGCCCGATAGGATTTTTAATGTTGCATTCATTATCGACCCAAAAGGTGAGCTGATTCATACCCATATAAAAACATCTTTCTATCAAAAAGAAACTAATACAGCTCCCAGTGATATTTGGGATATTTACCTTGAGAAATACGGAGATGATCCGGAAAAATTACATCAAGCACTATACCCTGTTGCCAAAACTGAAATTGGGAACATTGGAACCTTAATCTGTGCAGAAGGCAGTTACCCTGAGGCAGCTCGAGGATTGGCCCTGAACGGTGCTGAGATTATTTATAGATCGCAGTATCCAGAGCCTTGGATGGGAAACAACATGAACCAAATACAGAATCAATCTCATGCGATTTTTAATACTTGTTATGTTCTTGCCCCAAATATTGGCGGAATCTATATGCCTGGCGGAGAAGACTTTAAGTTCAGCAATGGCAAAAGCCAGATCATTGATTACAGGGGTCAGATCATCTCTGAGTACCTCAGCGGTGGTGAAGCCCTGGTTAGTGCAATTGTGAATATAGATGGATTGAGAGATTTTAGATTGAGAGGACAATGGCAAAACCTTGCGAAAGACATGAGGGTTGAGGAATACAAAGTAATATACGATTCGATGATTGCAAAAGGTGGGATATATCCAAAAAACTTGTGCTTGGATGAACCTCCATTTACAGAAGAAGATCAGCTCGAATTGGTCAAGCATCAAGTGAACAAAATGGTCAAACTTGGCATTTATTCTGCTCCAAAAAACTGGGAGCCATATGATGTGAAAGAATCTGTTCTCGAAAGAATTAAAAAAAGCGAAAGCTAATCTTAGATAATGATTTGGCGAGTATTTATTAATCCGATCATGCTCTTTATTTTAAGATCGCCTTTTCATTTCCTTGTAAGCCATAGTGTTGTTGTCCTCCATGTGATTGGAGCAAAGAGTGGGAAACAATACTTTATACCCGTCAGCTTCTTTGAGCATGCTAAAGGCTTGTTGACCTGTGTGACCGATAAACCCAATATTTGGTGGAGAAACCTTATTGGCACAGAAAAGATAAAGATTCTCTTCAAAGGAAAAGAAGTTCAATCAAAAATAAACATTGAGCCTGAAAACTTTGATTACATTTTTCCCAAGCTCAATGCTCTATTCACCCATAGCCGCATTGACGGCTTTTTTGGCAAAGTCGGGTACAAAAACGGAAAGCCTATTAAGGAAGATGCAAAAGGGGCTGCAAAGCGGATGGTTCTGATAGAGCTAAACTTCACTGAATCTTAATTGAATTGGACTCTTCCTTGGAACATTGTCTTGATCTAGCGGATTTGGGGCTTCAAATTCATCATTCAGCTTAATCGGATTTTTTGAAAAAGTAAGCTCAATGCACTCTGGGTCGCCATCTTGATCGAATCGATTGTTGTTGGGGTGAATATGAATAAGCTCCAAATCAATTTCGTTTATAAATTGTTCAATTCTGTTTCTGTTCTCTGAGACTTTATGAAACTCGATAACCAAACCAGAAAGATCATCTTTAAAGCTTATAATTTCTTCTAAGATTTGATACTCATAACCCTCAATGTCTGCTTTTAAAAAAAATGGTTTTTTACCCAATCTGGATACTGTTTCATCAAGATTTGTATTCTCATTGGAAGTGCTTCCAATCTTCTCAAGAAAGAGTATGGCCTCTTCATTGAAAAACTTTCTAAATTCCAAAAACAATATTACAGCATCATAGGGAGCATTCAGCCTTCCAATGAGTATCGATAAGAACCTTTTGATAAAGTGTTTCACCCAAAACATCGTTCCGACAGAGTAGTCGTAAGCATGGACAGTCACGATTTTTTTATCTAAGAAATCCTTTTCAAAACTCCAATTTTTTCCAATCCCTAAAGCAAGAAGGGCTTTGGATTCTTGAACAGAATTTGGGTCAACAAGATAACCGCCATCGTGATCACTGCCAAGCCTCATCAGATCATATAACCCGTCAGGTTTAAAGTTCTTTGGAAGCATGAACTATTTTGACTTTTTAGTAAAAGTTCCAGACTCAATCAGTTTTTTAATTGTGTCGCCAAAGACCTTTCCCGCATCCTCATGATTCATTGGTGGGAGGTTTTTTGGCCATATGGGTTGATCGTATAGTTTGCTAAAAATCTCGGTTTTTAGATAAGGGATCCAATTTTGAAA
>CEUA01010888.1_pt1 | contig 11778 bp, 6 predicted proteins | sample 361541 | NCBI WGS metagenome assembly CEUA01 (sample SAMEA2623079, study PRJEB7988) | marine metagenome | isolation source: saline water (ENVO:00002010), including
TTTTAAATAACCTTCGGTAGAATGATCACCCCATCCATGTGCTTCATCCCAATTAGTTACTTGTTGTGCAGTAATACCCTTTACATGAGATGGAACAGTAGGATCTGTTTCTGTATATCCAGTTATAAATCCAACATCATTATTAAGTTGACTTAAATTAGAAGGTACATCTGCTGGAGTAAATGTAAATTGACCACTTACATCATTATAAGTAAGATCACCATTTCCAGAAGCAGCAGGGTTTGGTTTAACAACACTAATATCTGTTAGAGCAATTCCACTACCACTAGTAGATGTTGAGTCAGGTGCTGGACCCCATGTAGTTCCATCCCACTTAAGAACATGACCCGTTGTAATAGTTCCAGGTATTGTGGTATCAGTTAAAGCAGCAAGTGTTGTTGCACCACTTCCACCAGTAGATTTTATAGTAACATCAGAACCATTTGCATTTAAACCCTCAAATTCAATACCAGTTCCTGCTTTGAAACTAATAATATCAGTTCCACTACCAGAACCACCAGCAGTTAATTGTAATTTAAATTCGTCTGCTACTGGAGTATTACCACTTTGAATAAGATCAATTGTGTATGTGGTATCTAAATCTGTAGTTAAATAACCTACTTGACTATGATCACCCCATCCATGTGCTTCATTCCAGTCTGCAATATTTTGTGTAGTAATGCTTTTTACATGACCAGGAACAGTAGGATCTGTTTCTGTAAATGAAGTTAAGTATCCAACATCATTTGTTAGTTCACTAAGTTTTGTTATACCATCAAACCATTCTAAAGAACTCCCAGACGAATCTACCCGTATCCACTTATCTGCTGTGAATGTTATAGGTGTATCTGTAAGAGCTACGAAAGCAGTAGCCCCAGATTGAGTTTGTAAATTATAAACGTCTGCTGCTAGATTATTAATCTTTGTCCTTTGTTCTTCAAAGGTATCAGTTTTCGCAACATTAATCAGCTGTGGCATTACTTTATTCCATCCCTATGATGATATTTAGTTTAAGATGGCTCGGTAGGCCATGTTGGATTTGATGAATCAACAGTATTAGATGGGAGATCCCTCAATGCTTGTCTATAAGTCTGCCATGCAGAATCATTAGATAAGGTTACATCTCTACCCTGAGTCCAATCTGATTTTGCTAATAAATCATTTCTTCTATCTCTAAGAAATTTAATATTCTGCTCATTAGTAAATCCAGGTGGTGTATATGAAAATGTAGTTCCATCATAACTAGAACCATTTTTAATATTTTGCCCTTCAATATCTACAAGAGTTTCTCCAGTCTCAGGACTATAATCACTCTCTTTTTCAAGCATAATTTTTTTTATTAATTTGCCATCTTTAACAATAGCAAAAGTTTTAGTGTCTTTATTTGAATAATCAATCATAATACCTCCTAGAATTCGTAGATGTCAATACGTCCACCAACACCACTGTTACCATTATTTGTATTTCCGCTATTACTTTTAATTCCTCCTCCACCTGAACCCCAGTTAGCACCAGAACATCCTGGTGCATTAGTAACTCCTGGTTCTCCTTCTTTAGCATTAGCACCATACCCTGTTGAATGTCCTCCATTATTACCAAAACAAACATGATGCGGCCATGCACCACCACCATAAGGATGTGATCCACCAACACCACCATAACTATAGTTACCTGGACCTGTTCCAGCAGATCCCTTACCACCAGAAGCTCTTAACGTAGGTCCAGTTCCCGATACCTGTAGGGTACTTTCATTTCCATCATCCCCATTATCATTTTGACCAACTCCTCCTGCTCCACCTGAACCACAACTATAATATCCACCTTGGTTCTGTGCATTTGTATACTGGTCTCTAGTATAGAAATAAACAGCAGCAGCAGCACCTCCACCTCCACCAGTACCAGCACTATATGAAGAATTACCTGTAGCAGATCCAGATCCACCTCCACCACCAACAAGTACAACTAATAAACCTTTGGTTTTTGCATGAGGATAATGATAACCTGTTCCAGAAAAAGATTGCATCTGCAATACGAGCATTCCATTTATAGTAAAGGTATTAGTAGTAGTTTCAATATCAATACCACCACCAGCAATTAGATCAGCAATAACCCATTCGGTTCCATCATGTCTAAGTATCTTTCCATTTAATGAAGATCCTCCTTGTGGAAGTCCTTGAGGTTCATCAGCCCAAACAAGATTACTACCATTGGATTTTAACCACTTACCATTATCATGTGAACTAGGAGTATCACTAAGATCTGTAAAACTACCACCAGCAGTATTTTCTACCCAAGCTGGTGCATTACCTGCACCTTGACTTTGTAAAACCCATCCTGATGTTCCAGCAGGTAACATTCCTGTACTTGTTCCATCAATCTGATATAGTAATTGCTTACTTGCACTGCTCTTATTCAAGTTAGTTGCAGTATCAGCATTTCCTTGAAGATCACCTATAAACAAGTTAGCAGTAGCATCTCCAGTAACTTCTAATTCACCTGTTACTTTACATCCAGATTGAGTTGTTTTAAATCTTTCTGCTAATCCACCATAAAGTTTTACTGTTGTTGGTCCAGCATAATTAAATTCTGCAAATTTATAACTACTTGACCCATTAAAAGTATCTCTGAAAACAATATTGTATGCATCAATATACATTGTCCCAGTAGGACTAGTAATTGATTTTCCATTTACATCAAGATTTCCACCTAACTGAGGAGTTGTATCTTCTACAACATTATTAATACCACCTCCACCTGAAGTTACATTAGCATACTCTATACCATTCTCAGTTGCATTTATTTTCAAGTACATGCCAGCAGCACTTGACATGGTAGATGGTGTGTCATTTAAATCAGTAAATTTAGATACACTACTACTAGCAGTAGATTTGATAGTAATTTCACTACCACCACTTGCATTTAAACCCTCAAATTCAATATTATCTCCTGCTTTTAAACTAACAACATCAGTTCCACCACCATTATCAGTCAATACAAACTTAACTTCATCTGCTACTGGAGTATTACCACTTTGATTAAGATCAATTGTGTAAGTTGTATTTGCATCGGTAGTTTTGTATCCAGCATCATTAGTAAATTCACTAACATTAGTTGGTTTGTTGAGAATTTCTGCATCACCAGAAGTTGCGTCCCAATCAGACTTAACATTGTCCTCTCCAGTAGTAGGAGCAGCAACCCATTCTAAACCACTAGTAGTAGATCTCAACCACTTCTCATTATCCCATGAATTTGGAGTATCAGTTAATGCTAAGAAAGTAGTAGAATTACTAATAGAAGTAGCAGTATGTTTGATTATATAAAATAATGAATAATATGGAGGTAGGTTTGCATCAGTACCAGACACACCCTCAGAATCCATATTGAAGACAGTAGAATTGTAAGTACCAGCACCACCATATGCATAAGAACTACCACCGTTACCTGGAATAACATGACCACCATCAATGTTTGTAGAGTGTTCGTGTGCTACAACTACTGCATCTTTACTACCACCAGTAGCATTTTCACTGTATGTACTACCTGCTCCAACAACAAATCTATCTCTTAGATCTGGTACAACACCACCAGTAATAGTTTGTAGTTCAGTTGTAACTGGTGTAGAACCATCACATAATTGGTAATCAGAAGGGATGCTAGAAAGACTTCCACTCCAAGCAACAATAGTTCCTACTGGGTCAGAAGAATTACCTCCTCCTCCACCTCCACCAGTAGGAGCATCAATCCAATTTAACTGAGTTCCAGTAGAAGAAAGAATTTGTCCAGGATTACCTAATTGACTATCCTTATCCTGTATACCACCAGTAATTTTTATACCATCAGTGGTAGTTCTGATTTTCTCATTATCAGCATGATTTAAAATACTCTCACCATCTAATACAAAAATGGCATTGTGATCACCCACTGCACCTATTTTGATAGATGCTCCTGCTGTTCTGTCTTGCTGAGCTCTATTATGTTCTATATGAAAATCACCATCACAAGAAGCGTAAAGATATGCATAGGTATCTGTACTTCTAAGCTGAATCTTCTTATCAGAACCATTAGGAGATGAACCACCAATTATGTCAAGATAACAATCTCCATCGTTACCATCACCTATTGTTAATAGAGGTTTACCATATGTATTAGATCCTTGCTTTGTGTATGTTAAACTACCATCTGCACCAAAAGAACCACTATCATTAAATTGTATCTGTGTATCAGAACCAGCAGGAGATGTAGAACCACCACCGCCTGTTTGAGCTGTCCAACTTAACTGACCAGATCCATTGGTCATAAGAACTTCATTTGGATTCCCTGTGCTTATAGGGTACTTGTTTCCACCAGCTTCTAATTCACCTGTTACTTTTGCTCCAAGTATAGTGGTTTCAATTCTTAAAGAAGATACTGGATTAGCAGTACCACCACTCTTATGATAGAGTTTAGTACCATTATCTCCAGCAACAATCATCTCTGTTGATTGATAACCATGAATCTTAAATGATCCATTTGGTGTAATTTGTATTAACCAATCATTCCCATTATTGACTTGTGTTATAAATTCTGACGTAGACTGCTGATAGAAGAAAGTACCCTCAAAATTATCACCTAATGTAATTTTATTATTTGCACCATCAAACGATCCCATAGCGAGACCTTTAGTGGTTATACTATTAGTAGTTGTATTTCCGTTATCAGTTACTTGTTGTAAATTACCTACCCCTGATCCACCACCAGAAACATTATCAGAACCTAATATCCATCCACCATTTCCAGAATTGGAACTAGAATCATACTTTATTACTGCACCATCAACAGGGGTTCCAATAATACTAACGTCACTTAAATCATTAAGACCAAGTGATGAAGAAAATTCTATAGTATGAGGATTTGTATTAGTACGAGTTACAGTTATCCCAGTACCACCATCAAAAAATACTCTATTAGATGGTATCGCAACACCATCCTCCAACAATTCTATTCCAGGAGATAATAGTGCTGCAAGAGTATAAGTAGAACCTCCACCACCAGTAGGTTCATCAGTCCATTCTAAAGCAGTACCACCTGTATTACATTTTAACCACTTACCTGCTTGAAGTGTATTTGGAGTATCAGTTAAAGCTAAGAAAGTAGAAGAACCAACACCACTTCCACTAGAAACTATCTCAATCTCATTGACGTTTCTATTCAAAGTAATATTTTGTCCAGCAACTAAAGTTACATCATAAATATCAACTGTGTTTGATAACCTTATATGTTTTTTAGTACTACTTCCATCTTGTGCTGATAGTGTATAGTCATTATTAAGTCCTTCAAGTTTCCATGTAATTCCATCCCACTTCCATGTCTTTCCGACAGCTGAAAAGGTATCTCCTGGATCTGGAGCACTTGGAAAATCTAATGCCATTCTAATACACTATTTTTGTTATTTATTGTAGTTTCCTCTGGGATATTTAAGACCGTAAGCAGGTCTTCTTCCTTGTAGAGGGAATCTGACAGCACTACCTAACTTATTGAAAATATAAGTAGTTCCTTCGGGTGGTACTCCTACAGCTCTAGTCACAGAACTAAAGACTGGATCAACATTATTATTAGTAGTTGCTAAAATATATTTGGAAGTATCAAATACATCAACTGCTCTATCTATAGGATTACCATTCCCATCTACTATATCTCCTGTAAGGTCATGATGTGATTCAACAAAAATCATATCATCTTGTAAGATAGTTGTACCATTAATTCTAATAGCACCCAATCTTGGAGCTTGACTATTATTACCAATTAATGTTATAGATTTTAGTTCTCCATTAAAATCAACATCAGACCAAGTATCAGCAGTAACACCATTTTGTAGTGCTGTTCCAGTACCACTTACAGCAGTACCAGTAACAATATATCCAGTAGTAGCACCTGGACAATATACTTCAAATTTCTCTGCTACTATTCCTTTAACATAACTAGAAGGTGAGGTTAAAGTAATCGCATCAAGCTTTACAGATGTTGTGCTATCAATAACCGATCCTCTAGCATAAGATGTTGTAGTACCATCAAATATATGCTCAAGGGGATATGTAGGAGAAAAATCTTGATAGGTAGTCCAATCATTATTGATTACAAAATCTCTTGAAAAATTACGGGAAATTAGTAACATTAGATTGCTCTCCTAGCACAGAATAACATTCCTCTAGATGTATTACCACTAATGGAATCTAATCCTTGTTGATCAAATGTTTGATCCGCAACAATAACAGTATATTTTTCTGAAGTAGAAATTTCAACAATATCACCTGGTCTAAAATGAGTTTTACCAGGCTGTACAGCAGCTTGTATCATCACAAAACTATCTGGCATATAATAAGGACAAGGTGCAAATCTATTTGTTATAGGTAATCCTTTGATTGGTCTATAATAATCGGTATCTGTTGCCAGTACTGTTTCTCTATCACCAAGAAACCAATTATATTGATCCGTCCAAGGTCTATTAATTTTATCAAAATCACTATCTCTAAAATAAGTCTGTATGTGAGGATTGTCGCTAGAAGTACAATCTATATTACATTTATAATATGTCTTATAATCAATTTCATCATCTTGGTTTCTTGTATACCCGTAAGAAGCTTCTCTTGCTCTTGAACTAGTCACTACTGGTTCTTCTTGTGAAGTATTATCGCCATAAGTGTAAGAGTAATCAGGAGTTATATACGAAGTATAAACATAATCACTGTGTGTTGTACTATTGCTGTTATCTATATTTGATGTTCTGTAGTTGGTCATTGTTCCATTCCACACATGATCCAAATCCCAAACATTTGCACCAAAATTTAAACCTTTGTGTAAAGTAAAAGTCCACCAAGGAATATATCTCTGATTAACTAATTGAGTAAATTGTATAACTACAAAATTATCATCATCTGGTGCTTGTGCTGCATAGAAATTAATTCTTAATGGATAATTTGTTGTAGATGATGAGTATGCAATCCAATATTGGTCAAAATGTGTTGTTGAAGTATTATTTGATGTATAACAATAATTTGATCCATTTTGAATATCTAATCCCACATCACCATGAAAATAACCAAGTTGCGAATTACCACCAGCACTTCCTATATCACCAGTAGCATTAGTACCAAGTCTATTCACATAGTTCCAGTCAGGACCACAGTTTATTCTAATCCTATCTAATTGATCAGACATAGAGAATCCCCAGTAAGTGATTCCAAAATCCTTGGTTACTGCATTTTGTGTTGCGGATCTAGTATCATTTTCTAATCTTAAAATACCAAATCTACCATCTGGATGCTTTTGGTACATATTACTACCAGCACCTAAACTAGTTACTACAATGCTAGGAGTTCCATCGTAACCATTAGTAGTTTGCTCTGCTTGATTAGTACCAAATGTAATATCATTTGCAGGAGTAGCACCACCTATTTGATCACCAGGTATTGTAAATTCATCACCATTCTGCCAGTTAACTGCTTTATTTTGAATTGTTATTGCAGATACTTGACGTTCATTAGTACTGTAAACAGGACGATGTATTCTTAACTTTAAATCTGTTCTTCCTGTACCAGAATTATTTGGATTAGCATCAGCAGTTGCTCCACTGACCGTGTATTTGTAGTAATTCTGATAACTACTAACACTAGTTGGAGAAGGATTGATAATTACTGTTCCTTTCATTGTAGCAACAGTATCACTAGCATATCCATAACTGTGTAATCCCTGATACCCTATATCAGTCCTATTAGGGTGAGGTTGTTCATCTTCTGTTTGATTCCACCAAGCAGTAGCCCACTGAAAAGATGAAGCTTCAGTACCGTCACCATATGGTAAACCATTTTTATTTTGACTATTTGCTACAATTGAACAATTGTCAGCATTTAAAACTCTGTTAGCAGCATAATCACTACCTCCTATAGTATTTAAAAAATTAAATGTACCTGCTCCAGCACTAGTACCAAATATTATATTGAATGTATCTCCAACATTAACAGTTATAGTTGGATTTGCTACAGCTACTCCTCTAAATCTTTTATTGGAATTTCCTACATATACGCTTGTAGTTAAATCAATAGCAGTTCCAGCTGAAGCATCTGTTGGATTTGCTGCTAATTTCATATTTAAAGCATCAATTTTAATTACATAATATGTTGCATTCTCAGTAAGATCAGGAAATACTGATGTTCCTACACCTCCAGTAGGTGCATACACCACTGCATCTCCTGTTTCAAATGGGATAGGACTAGTACAATTTATAGTATCATTACTAGTATCAACCCATTGATTATTGGGAACTGCTTCTGGTGCAAATAAATAACTGGTTCCATCATCAGTTAAATAATAATACTTTGTTGTACTTGTAACTTCAGTAACCGCAGCACCACCACACTTAGTCCACTCAGTAGAATTGTTTGGATAATTTACAGTTGTATCAGTAAATGGGAGTGCATCAGCAGTAGTTTGACCTGGTGCAATACAAGCAACAGGAACACCATCTTCTTGTGTTCCAGAATTCCATCCTAATTTTTCAAATACTTCTTCCAGAGCGTCCATAACATGACCTCTGTTCCAACCAGTATCTCCATTATATACATCAACATGTTCAGTACGCACAGACATTTTTTATTCCCCAATTTTTAGTAGTGTTAATGTTACGGTAATAGCAGCTGCACTACCACTTCTATTATTTATTGATAGGTATATTGTATTAGCTCTTGGGTTATCATTATTAAACCCCATAACACCAGGAGTGATTAATTGACTCATTCCTGATCCATAAGTTCTAACTTCAGCAATCACACCACTACCAGGAAGAGGATCGTTACCTTCACTCCTATTAACATCTGCTTGTCTAGACAAATCATCACAATAAACTCTAACCCACGACTCAGCAGTAGCAGCAATTTTATAAAGAACATATCCTGCATAACCAGTTATTTCCAATTCACCACGGTCATTATCATCAATAGAAACACTAATACCTTGCTTATCTTCTATAGATGGAATAGTAGCAGAAGCTACATTTTCCCATTTAGTAGTAGTTGTATTGTACTGCAATGCAGTCTCAGTTCCATTTGCTAAAGTAGCACCATCAATATCAGTATCATCAAGACCACTTAGAGTAGATGATCCACCTGATCCTGATTCATCAGCACGAGGTTCCCAGTTATTATTAGCAGCAACCCACTTCAATACATCACCGCCATTTGGTGCAGTAGTTACAGTATCAACATCATCAAGATCATTAATACCAACTGGTATAGTAGGTTTGTTTGATAAATCATCATAATCACCACTCTCAGCAACAGTTGAAAGTGTTGGTTTTGCCTTAATGAAATCTAATTTTGTATTATCGGTCTGAGACCAATCTGGTTGTATTGGTGCAGTAGTTCCAATAGTTATCTTGGAATCATTAGCATCCCAACCAATTGTAGTTGTATTATTGCTAGTAGAATCAAACGGATTATTTCCAGCAGCAATTTCTACAGTATCAGTTACTCCTGAACTAGGTACTAAATTTATGGTAGCATTATTTGAATTTGTGTTACCACCTTGAAGATCATAAGTAACACTACCACCACCATTATTATTGTTACTAGCGTTAAGGTTGACTACTCTATTAACAGTATCATAAGTAACCTGTACGTTGGTATGACTACCATTGAGCAAGGAAGCAGCAGCAGCATCCTTTGCCATAACATCGGTATACTGAGTCACCGTTTGTGTTGGTGCTCTAAATGTTATAGTACTAGCATCAGTTCTTTCTACTGATATACCGCCAGCACCAGCAAATTTAATCTCGTCTGTATCACCAGATACAGTTTCTGTTAATTTGAATATAGTATCGTTGGGTGCAGCATCTTCTTCAGCAGAAATTCCATAATCATATACTATACCAGTTAATGTAATTTCATCTTTATTCCACTGGTTCTGTGCTTTTCCTATTGTTAATCCTGTAGAAACACGTAATACAAATGTATTAGTATTACCTTCATTGTCAGCAAGTTTTATAACTTTTCTTGCAGCATTTTCAGTAGTACTACCATCACTATGATCTTCTGTGGTTAATGTATATGATAACTGATAATTTGAAAGTAATGTTTGGAAATCTGAAGAAGTTCCACTATTAGTTGTTACTAATCTATTTGTTGTCCAACTGTTACCATCAGAATAATATAAAGCTGTGTTAGCAACTGAATAAGCTAGATCACCAGCGTTCTGAGAACTTACAACTGGGAAAGAACCAATATCAGGATATTGCCATGAAATAGTTAATGCAGTTAAATCTGGTGGAGTATATGTAAACTGACCATTTGAACTATCGTATGTAACATCCCCACTACTAAAAGCAGTTGGGTTAGGTTTAACAACTGATAGATCTCCAAGACCTATTCCACCACTACCACCAGTTCCAGTACCTCTAGAACCTCCTGTGTCAATCCAAGCAGAACTATTTACATCTTGATACCAGATCTTTAATTGACCCTCGTTTGATTTCCACCAAAGGTCTCCATCATTAGGATTTGTTGGTGGAGTATCATCAGTAGTTACTTGAGCTCCTTGAGAAGAACCACTAATAACACCAGTAGTGGCATCTATAGTTATTGTTGTTCCATCAACTTTAACTCCACCAAGTGTACCAGCAGCAGTAACACCAGCAACAGGTAGATCATATTGTTCTGCTGGCGTAAATTCAAATATACCAGTCTGTTGATCGTAATTTAATGCACCTCCAGCATTAGGTGTATTTGATGTAGTAACATCAAAACTTGTTAATGATACAAAAGTGCTATCTAAATACCAACCAGCTCCCGTTGCTCCAGTATCAGACCACCTTATAACATTTCCTGCCGAAGGAGTACCTGTATACTTAACATCAAGAAGTGCATTCAGATTGAACGCACCAATTCCTTTTATATAACCTTCTAATGAATGATCACCCCATCCATGAGCTTCATTCCAATCAGTAATATTCTGTTGGGTAATACTCTTTACATAACCAGGAACAGTAGGATCACTCTCTGTAAATCCTGTCAAATAACTACTAAGGTCTGGTGGTGTGTAGTCTAATACACCAGTCTCAGCATCATATGTAAGATCCGCAGTACCTGGATTATTTTTATTTACAGCAATATTTACATTAGACTGTTGAAGATTAAATACATCAACTGCTAACTCATTAAGTTCTACCCTTTGATCTTCAAAGGTAAAGGTCTTATCAACTTGTCTAAGAATTGCTGTCATTGGACTTCACTATCTGCTTGAGTAGGAATTTGATCTCACTTATCTCACTCTTCACATAGTCCAAATCTTGTTCCATGCTTTGAAATTTCTGTTTGGACTTTTTATATTTTTCAAAGGAAGACCTATCGGTATTTATGATCGCACCAGTGTTTGTGTCACGGTACAGATGATCATTGTCCTTGACTTTTAAATGATTCATTAAACTTGGGAAAAGGTCATGTTAGTTGCAGACCAAGTGTTAGTTCCCGAAGCGTCCGTGGCACTTCCTGTTAAACCATCCCAAAGACCAACTGTACCTGAAATGTTAGTTAAACCTCCGTTTATACTAGGAGGGGTAAAGTTGCTTGTATAAACTTTATTAGTGTTAAATCTAAACCCCCTATACTCACAATTAAAGACTCCGTAGGTAGTATCTTGCCCCCATAGAGTGTTTTTACTTTCGGGAGGCGTAGTAATAAGATTACCAGACGTTCCTGCACTAACACCATCTTTAAAAATTGTCACTGTACCATTACCGTTTGCAACAAACGC
>CEUA01234286.1_pt1 | contig 11771 bp, 8 predicted proteins | sample 361541 | NCBI WGS metagenome assembly CEUA01 (sample SAMEA2623079, study PRJEB7988) | marine metagenome | isolation source: saline water (ENVO:00002010), including
AACGCATGGAAAACCCCACCGGGAGCAAGACCAAATAGAGATGGCATTACTTTATATGTATATATAAAGTGAAAAACAGTTCTTGGTTAGCCATCAGGGTTGGTTGCTTGAGCTAAAAAGCGATTTTTAGCCCAGATAAATGACTATTTTAGATGACAGAACCCGGCTTACAGATTATCTGGCAAAATAATATACACACCAATTAAACAAGCTAATTCAAATGTTCTCGCTTTGACTCCATATGGATTCTCTTTTGGACTCATTTTTCAATTATTACGCTTGTCAGAAAATACACCAAATGCCTTTAAATTTGATAAAAATTGGGTATTGACGCATAGGTTGAAAACCCATATGATCCCATGATATCCCAAGGAGGGTTAGATAGTGCTGAATAATAGAAAAATCGACTTTTTTTCAGATTTACTAGGACTTCTGCGCGAATTTATTTGTATGTTTTTATCTAGTCATGAAAATAAGATTGATAGAAAGGGTCGTGTATCTGTACCGGCCAGCTTTAGATCGTATATAACCAATCTCGGGTATAATGGGTTTATTTGTTATCCGTCATTTAATTATTCTGCAATTGAAGCTTGTTCTCAAAATAGGATTGAACAAATAGCAGATTCAATCGATGCACTTAATCCTTTCGAAGAAAAAAGGGATGTTTTTGCAACTTCTGTATTATCTGAAAGTTCCAATGTTCAATTTGATAGTGAGGGCAGAGTCACAATTCCAGAAAAATTACTGGACCACGCTAAAATTAAAAACTTAATGTTATTTGTGGGACAAGGAAAAACATTTCAAATTTGGGAACCCAAAGCATTTGAAAGATTTAAGCTTCAAGCTCGGAAAAAAGCCAATCTAATTAGATCGAGTTTTAAGTGGGAAAATAAATTTAACAAGGAGGGAAAATGACAATTAATGTAAATGTAGCTGAATTAAGAGAACTTAAACCAAGAATATTAGTTTTGGGCGTGGGAGGTGCAGGCGGAAATGCAATAAACGGAATGATAGAATCAGGTTTGCAGGGTGTAGAGTTTGTGGCTGTAAATACTGACGCTCAAGATTTAAGAACAAATAAAGCTCAAGCAAAAATCCAAATTGGTCACAACCTAACGAGAGGATTGGGTGCAGGATCAAGAACGGATGTTGGAGAAGCATCAGCAGATGAATCTTTAAACGAAATTATTAATTATCTTCAGGGCAGCAATATGGTTTTTATCACTGCAGGAATGGGTGGAGGAACTGGAACAGGTGCAGCTCATGTTATTGCCAGAGCCGCTAAAGAATTAAACATATTGACGGTAGGCGTTGTTACTTTGCCATTTCTTTATGAAGGTCCTGGAAGAATGAAAAGAGCTATGGTTGGTTTGTCTGAGTTGAAAAAACATGTTGATACAAACATAGTTATTCCAAATCAAAATTTATTTAAAATCGCAAGTGAAAAAACTACATTTGAGGAGTCATTTGACTTATCAAATAGAGTTTTAAAACATGGAGTGCAAAGTGTTACTGATCTTATGGTTAGACCTGGTTTGATTAATTTAGATTTTGCTGATGTTGAAACTGTCATGAAGGGTATGGGCAAAGCTATGATGGGAACTGGAGAGTCAGGCGGCGACAAGAGAGCAACTAAAGCTGCAGAGCTTGCCTTAAATAATCCTCTTATTGATGAGTATTCTCTTAGAGGAGCAAAAGGTTTGTTGATTAATATTACTGGTGGAAAAGATTTAACTCTTTTCGAGGTTGATGAAGCGGTCAACAAAGTTAGAGCCGAAGTAGATTCAGAAGCAGAATTAATTATCGGTGCTATTACAGACCCAGCGTTGGAAGGCAAAATGAGAGTATCAATAGTAGCAACTGCTTTAGATGGTCAAGCTCCAGAATCCAAATCTGTTGTCAGTATGGTAGGAAGAATTAATAATAGAAGTCTGGGCTCTACCAATCAAGAAACAAAAACCAACGGAAGCATCATTGATGTTATTAACACCAAAGTTAGTTCTGCAACCGAAGGAGCTACCGCATTAAACTTAGATCCAATCGTTGAAGAGCAAACTGAAACAAAAGAAAATTCTGAAACACAAACAATCCAACAAAAAGAAGAGGAACAGAGTGTTCTTGGAAATATCTCTATGGAAAATGCTAGTTATTTTGAAAGCAAAGAAGAAACAGAACAATCAAGCGATGGAGAAGATCTTCCAGAATTTGAATTGGAAAGCATTGAACAAGTAACTCCAGCTCTTTTTAGCGAAGATGAAACGGTTAACTTAGCTAATACTAATAAAGAAACTGAATTCGAAGAAAAACAGGAGGAAAGCGATCCTAGTCTTTTTGATGATATTGCAAGTGAAGAAGAACATTATGAGATACCTGCATTTTTAAGAAGACAAAAAAACTAAATGAGTGTGAAAAAAAAATTATATGAATGCCACCATGTCACCAGATGTAAAACACTATCCGGTGATGCTGAATCAATTATTAAGCATATTAACCCCTCAACATGGTGGCACTTTTATTGATTGTACATTCGGTGGCGGAGGCTACTCGAGTGCGATTCTTAGCTATCCCAAAACAAAAGTGATAGCCATTGATCGAGATAAAAATGTTTCATCATTAGCAGAAAAAATTAAAAAAAAATTTCCAAAAAGATTTAAATTCATCAACGATAAGTTCAGTAGTTTAGATCAAATCAAGGATCTAAAAATCAAGCCCAAAGCAATAATTTTTGATTTAGGTTTTTCAACACATCAAATTAAAGATCACAAAAGAGGATTTTCTTTTGATTCATCAAGCCCTCTGGATATGAGGATGGGGAAAAATGCAATTTCCGCATTTGATGTGGTTAATAATTTTACCGAAGAAAGTTTAGCTTTGATTTTCAAAAAACTTGGAGAAGAAAAAGATTCTAAGAGAATAGCTAAAGAAATAGTATTTAAAAGAAAAAATAATCAGATAATTTATGCGAATGATCTAGCAAAAATTATTAGTCGAGTAAAAAAAAATTATTTTTACTCAAAGACAAACCCAGCAACAAAGGTTTTTCAAGCGCTGAGAATGTTTGTAAACCAAGAAGTTACAGAGCTAATAACAGGTTTAGTGTCTGCTACAAAATTATTAGAAAAAAATGGGAAGATTATTGTGGTTAGCTTTCATTCCATAGAAGATAGAATAATTAAAAAATATTTTCAAACTTATTCAAATTTAAACTCTAATCCATCAAGGTATGTTCCTTCAGAAAAAAAAAATAATTCAAAAACATTATTTTTTCTTAAATCAAATTCTGCATTAATTCCTAGCAAAGATGAGATTATAAAAAATAGAGCATCAAGATCAGCAAAAATGAGGTTTGCTGTTAGAAATGAAAATAATTTTTTTTACCCAGATTTATTTGCCGATTATTTTAGAGATTATCTTACTTTGGAAGGATTGAGATTATGAAAAAATATATTTTTTTAGTCTCTTTTTTTATTTTTGGTATTTTTTTTATTTCTATTATTAAAAATGAAACTAGAGAAATAGAAAAAAATATTAAAAATATTAATATAAAAATATTTAACTTAAATGCAGAACTATATGAGGCAAGATTAGATTATAACTATTTATCATCACCAGCCAACATATCAATTTTATCAGAAAAAGTTTTTAAAGATGAGTTAAATTTTTATAACTCTAAGCAATTTTCTTATATTAAATTAGAGACAATTAAAAACAATAATAATCAAAAAGTTGAGCTGACTAAATGATAAATTTTTTTAAAAAAAAAAATAATGATATTAATAAAAATAAAAAAAGTTTTTACTACGATGATTATTCTCACGAAAATAATATAAAAACTAAAAATAATAATTCAATTGAAATTTCAAAAAACAGAATGGCATTTACTTTTTTTGTAATTCTAAGCATTGCAGTAATATTAGGGATAAAAATTTTATATCTATCTTTTTTTGAAAAAGAATCTTTTAGTAATATTTATAGTAAAAAAATTTTTTTACCCAATAGACTTGATATCGTGGATAGAAATGGAGAAATTTTAGCAAGAAGTGTTAATGCGTGGGCTGCTGGTATAAGTCCAAAACTTATAAAAGATGAAAAAAAATTACTGATAAATTTAAAAATAATATTTCCTGACTTAGACTTAAAAAAATTAGAAGAGAAAATTTCTAAAGGAAAATTTTTTTATATTAGCAGAAGACTAAACAATCTGGAGAGAGATAAATTGTGGTTACTGGCAAAGAAATCTGTAATTATTGAAAGAAAGCAAATTAGAATTTATCCTCACCAAGATCTTTTTAGTCATGTTATTGGACAAATTGACGAAGACAACTTTGGCATTTCTGGCATAGAGAGGTCGTACGATTTAAAGTTAAAAGACAAAAATGAAAAAAATAACAATTTAAAGCTTAGTTTGGATTCTAACCTTCAGTTTTTAATTAGAAATGAATTGTTTAACGGACTTAATACTTTTTCAGCTAGAGGAGCCGCTGCTCTTTTGATGGATGTTACAAATGGAGAAATACTATCTCTTGTGTCGCTTCCAGATTTTAATTTAATGGAAAGACAAAACATTTCAGATACAGAATTTATGAACAAAATTACCTTAGGCGTTTATGAGCTCGGATCGGTTTTTAAAACTTTTACTGTTGCCGCAGCTTTAGAAGAAGGAATTGTAGATACAGATACAAAGTTTCAAGATTTAGAAAATAAAATTAAATGTAGAGATAAATGGATTTCAGAACATGATGAGCTTCCCAAAAATTTAAATGTGGAGCAGATTTTAGTAAGGTCCTCAAATATTGGATCAATAAAAATTGCCAGAAAAATTGGATCCGAAGATTATAGTAATTTTCTACACACGCTGGGTCTGCTAGAAAAAATTGATTTTGATATATCTGAAGTTGGAACTCCTTTGCCATTTCAATGGGAAAATTGTGCATTAGAAACTGCATCCTACGGTCACGGAATAACTACTACCCCGCTTCAGTTAGCAAGAGCATATGCAATAATTGGAAATGGTGGGTATGAAATTCAACCGACTCTAGTAAAAAATAAAAATTTCCAATCCGGAAATAAAATTATTTCGAAAATAACAAGTGAAAAGATTAACAACATTTTGAGTAAAGTAGTTAAACAAAAAGAAGGAACAGCGAATTTAGCCAATATTAGTGGTTATGATATTGGTGGAAAGACCGGAACCTCTAAAAAGATTAATAATGGAGAATATACACAAAAAAAACTCAATACTTTTGTGTCTCTTTTTCCAATAAAAAGTCCAAAACATCTTCTTTTGGTTTTGATGGATGAGCCCAAGCCCGCACCAAATTTGGTTTATTCATACAATGGAATCAAAATATCAAATATACGTAGAAACGAGTCAGGTTGGAATAGCGCTTATATTGCTGGCAGAATTATAGAAAAAATTGGTCCAATTTTAGCCACAAATAATTTGAATAGTTTCTAAACTTAATGCTTCTATCAAACTTAATGCCGACAGTTCATTTGCGAAACAAAAATGTTAAGATCAATAACCTTTGTTTTAACAGTAAGGCTGTAAAAAAAAATGATATTTTTTTTGCAATACCTGGAGTAAAAAAAAATGGAGAAAAATTCATAGGCGAGGCTATTAATAGAGGCGCTTCGGTTATCGTATCTAAAAAAAAATTTGATAACCAAACTAAGTCTAGAAATTTTGTTCAAGTCAACGACGTTAGAAAATCACTGGCTTATGCATGTTCAGCTTTTTACAAAAAAAAGCCAAAAAATTTACTGGCTGTTACTGGAACTAACGGAAAGACATCGGTAGCTTATTTTTTTAATGAAATATTAAAATATAATAAAGTAAAATCAGCGTCTACTGGTACGCTTGGGGTAAAAAGCACAAGTTTTAATCAATCAACATCTCTTACCACAGCCGACCCTTTAACTTTACACAAAACTTTAGAAAAAATTAAAAAAAACAATATTGATAATGTAATATTAGAAGCGTCAAGCCATGGATTGGATCAAAAAAGACTCGATTACTTGAAATTTAAATGTGGTATATTTACAAATCTTAGTCATGATCATTTAGATTACCATAAAAATTTATCTTCTTATTTCAAATCTAAACTCTATTTATTCCAGAATTTATTACCCAAAGGATCAAAAATAATTTCAGATTCTGAAATTAAACAAATTTCAATTTTGCGTAAAATTGCAAAAAAAAGAAAACTTAAAGTTCTTACCGTGGGATTCGAAGAAAAATCGACGATTAAAATTAAAGAAATTCAAACAAATTTAGATTTTAAAACTGTTAGTTTTATTTTTGAAAATAAATTTTATAAATTTAAAACAGATATAAGAGGAGACTTTCAAATAAAAAATCTTTTAATGGCTTTTTTAGCAGCAAATGTTTGCGGAGTTAAAGTTGAAAACATTATTAAAATTGTTCATAAAATCAAATCCCCACCCGGTAGATTAGAAAGGGTAAAAAAACTTCCTTTGAAATGTGAGGTTATAGTAGACTTTGCTCATACTCCCAAAGCTTTAGAAAAAACCCTTAAATCTTTGCGGGAAGAATCTGACAAAAATATTTCTATAGTTTTCGGATGTGGTGGTGACAGAGATAAAAAAAAGAGATCTATAATGGGAAAAATAGCCAATCAATATTGTGATAAAATATACGTCACGGATGACAACCCAAGGTTTGAGAATCCAAAATTAATTAGGAAATCAATAATCAAAAGTTGCAAATTTAAGGCTAAAGAAATTCCAGAGAGAAGCAAAGCAATTTTTACGGCTATAAATGAAAGAGAGCCCAATAGCATTGTACTTATTGCTGGAAAGGGGCATGAGTCATTTCAGGACTATGGTTATAAAAAATTTAGTGTTTCAGATCAAAAAATAGTTAGAAAAATTTTTAAAAAAAACAAAATTAATCATAAATATATTTGGAACGAACATTTATCACGCAAAGTATTTAAGTTGAAAAATCCAATTAGTTTTAATTCTGTTTCTATCGATACAAAAGAAATTTCAAAAGGAGATCTTTTTTTTGCATTTAAGGGCAAAAAAACTGATGGTCATAATTTTGTTAAAGATTCATTGAAAAAAGGCGCTGTTGCGGCGGTAGTTGAAAAAAAAATTAGGATAAAAAAATCAAGAAAAATTCTTAAAGTTAAAAATGTTAAAAAATTATTGAATGATTTATCAAGATGTACCAGAAATATTTCTGATGCTCAATTTATTGGCATTACCGGAAGTTCTGGCAAAACTACCACAAAAAATTTAATCGCCTATTTGTTAAAAAATTTTGGAAAAGTAGTTAAGTCTCCAAAATCTTTTAATAACTTTCTCGGTGTTCCAATCAGTATTTCCAATATTAAAAATTCTACCAATTATGCAGTTTTGGAATTAGGTATGAGTCGCAAGGGAGAAATTCACAGACTTTCAAAATTAACATCGCCAGATATAGGCTTGATAACAAACATAGGACAAGCTCATTTGGAAAATTTTAAAAATTCTAAACAAATTGCCAGAGCCAAATCAGAGATGATAGGCAATATTAAAAAGAAAGGGTCTGTCATATTAAACAAAGAGGATAGATACTTTGATTTTTTAAAAAAGTGTGCTGAACAAAAAGAAATAAAAGTAGTTTCATTTGGTTTCCAAAAAGGTGATTTATTTATTCAAAAAATATCCAAGATTAAAAATCATTATAGAATAAAGATTTCAGTTTTTAATAAAAAAATGATATTTAAAATTTCAAGTATAGATAAAATTTTCTTAATTAATTTAATGGCTTCTCTAAGCGTTATTTACGTTTTAGGGCTTGATATAAAAAAAATCCTGAAATTGATTAATAACTTTCAAATCCCAGAAGGAAGAGGCGATCAGAAAAAAATTATAATCAACAATAAATTAGTTTCACTAGTTGATCATAGCTATAATGCTAATCCTAAATCAATGTCATTGGCGATACAATCTTTTGATGAATTAAAAATTAAAAGAGGTAATAATAAAATTGTTATTTTGACCGATATGCTTGAGTTGGGAGAAAGATCATTAATTTTTCATAAAGCTATTTTAAAACAGTTAAGAAAATCTCATATAAATCAAATAATTTTAGCTGGGGAATTGTTTAAAAAGGCAACAAAAACGATTCCCAAAAAAAATAACGAAAAAGTTTTTAATAAACTATCAGGGGCTTTAATTTACCTCAAGAAGGTGTTAAACAGTGGAGACGTGTTGATGATCCAAGGATCAAACGCAACAGGATTAAATGATTTTGCAAAAAAATTAAAAAGGAAAAAAAGTGTTATATAGTTTTTTAGTTTCATTAGTTGATCAATTTACATTTTTAAATGTTTTTAAATACATAACTTTTAGAATAGGGCTAGCATTAATGACATCGATGGCATTGATTTTTATTATAGGCGGCCCTCTAATTAATTTTTTAGAAAAGAAAAAAATTACTGGACCTATAAGAGAAGATGGGCCAGAAGATCATATAGTAAAAAAAATTGGAACTCCTACTATGGGAGGTGCTTTAATACTAATTGGGATATTATTTGGAAACTTTTTGTGGGCTGATTTAACCAATCCTTACATTTGGGTTTTGTTGTTCGTATGTAGCAGCTTTGGCTTTCTCGGTGCATTTGACGATTATCTAAAAATTAAAAAAGGCAATTCAGCCGGCGTTTCTTACAAAGTTAAACTTATTGTTCAAATTATTTTGTCTCTAGTCGCCATATTGTTCCTTTTTAAATATACAGACCATCCATATCTTGAAGATTTATATTTTCCATTTTTTAAAAATTTAATTTTAGATTTAGGAATATTTTTTATTCCTTTTATGATTTTTGTCATAATAGGCTCTTCCAATGCAGTTAATTTAACAGATGGTCTTGATGGTTTGGCAACGGTTCCCATCATGTTAGTTGCACTAACTTTTTCTATGATTTGTTATGTAGTTGGCAATATGGTTTTTTCGGATTATCTTCAAATTCCATTTATTCCAGATGTAGGAGAGATTTCGGTATTCTGTGGTTCAATTGTTGGAGCTTGTTTGGGTTTTTTGTGGTTTAATGCTCCACCTGCAAAAATTTTTATGGGTGATACGGGATCTTTGTCACTAGGAGGATCATTAGGAGCTATAGGAGTTATTTCAAAACACGAAATTGTTTTAGCGATAGTTGGAGGTCTTTTTGTTTTAGAAACAGTTTCGGTAATTATTCAGGTACTTTCTTTTAAAATTTTTGGAAAAAGAGTATTCAGAATGGCTCCTCTTCACCATCATTTTGAAAAAAAAGGATGGCCAGAATCAACGGTGGTCATTAGATTTTGGATAATATCTATAGTATTGGCACTAATAGGATTAGCTACTTTAAAGCTCAGATAGCGAAAGGTGAATTTGCGCAGATATCAAAATAGATCAATAGCTATTTATGGAATGGGTGTTACTGGTTGTTCGGCTGCTAAAGCCTTCAGCAGGCTAAGAGCGAAAGTTTTTTGTTGGGATGATGATATAAAAATAAGAAAAAAGATAGCAAAAAACAAAAATTTTGTTTTGCGCAAATTTTGGTTAAATTCCGCCGCATCGTATCGAATTGATAATATTGTTGTAAGTCCGGGAATAGATATTGAAAAATGTAGAATAAAAAATTTTTTAAAGAAAAACTTCAAAAAAATAATAACCGATTTAGATTTATTTTTTGAGTTTAATAAGAAAAATTTAATAATTTCAATAACAGGAACTAACGGAAAATCTACAACCTGTAAAATAATAGAAAAAATTCTCAAAACTGCCAAATATAACGTGAGGACTGTAGGAAACATAGGGAATCCTATTTTGTCGTCAATGCATTCAAAAAGAAAATGTGCTTATGTTTTAGAAGTCTCATCTTATCAATTGCAATATTCAAAACTATTTCGCTCAAAACATGCAGCAATATTAAACATTTCTCCAGATCATTTAGAGAGACATAAAAATATTAACAATTATACATTGGTTAAGTCCAAAATATTTTTAGCACAGCATAGTTCCGATTATTCATACATAAATTCAAACAATAAATACCTTAAATCAATTAAAAATAAATTTAAAATTAAAAAATTAAAATCAAAGTTGTTTTTAATAAATAAATCCGATTATAATTTTTTATTGGGAAAAGTTGAAAACAAATATTTTGAAAGTGAAGGAAATTTTGAAAACATGGTTTTTGCATATAAGATTGCAAAAAATTTAAAAATTAATGAAAAAATTATTATAAAGGCACTTAAAGAATTCAAAGGCCTTCCACATCGACAAGAGTATATTTTTTCAAAAAAAAACATTTTGTGCATTAACGATTCGAAAGCAACAAGCTTTGATGCTTCTTTGCAATCTTTAGGAAATTACAACAATATTTTTTGGATAGTTGGTGGTCTTCCAAAATTACAGGATCGTTTTTATTTAAAAAGATTATCCAAAAAAATAATCAAAGCTTATATCATAGGCAAACATCCTTCTTTTTTTGTTAGACAGATTGGGAAAAAAATACCTTATAATATTTCACACAATATAAGAGTAGCCATTAAAAATATCATTGATGATATAAAAAAAATAAAACAAAATAAAAAATGTACAATTTTACTTAGTCCAGCTGCAGCGTCATTCGATCAATTCGAAAACTTTGAGGAACGAGGAAATTTATTTAAATTTTTGATAAAAAATAATTTTAAAAATGATTAATTTTTCTAGATCAAATACGGGCTTACTAGCCAGGTGGTGGAGAATTTTAGATAAACAAATTTTTTTTTGTATAATAATTTTGCTTTTTTTTGGTCTTTTAGTCTCTTTTTCATCCACATCTTTAATTGTAAGCGAAAGGTTAGAACAACAATCATATTATTTTTTTATAAAACATCTCATATTTGTACTATTTTCTGTATTAGTTTTATTTTTTATTTCAATTCAGGACATAAAAACTATCAAGAGGTTTTTAATACCTACTTTTTTATTTCTACTATTTCTTTTGTTGCTTGTTCCATTGGTTGGAGTCGAAGTTAAAGGATCAACACGATGGCTTGATTTTGGTATTTTTCCAAGATTTCAGCCAATCGAATTACTAAAGCCATTTTTTATTTTGCTTATTGCTAGAATTTTGGCTTTAGAAAGTACTTCCAATTTATATAAAAGATACATTTACTCAATGTTGGCTTTATTTAGTGTAATTTTTTTATTAATAAATCAACCCGATATAGGACAAACGTTACTGATAATTTTTACATATGGTGTAATGATTTTTATTTCAGGAATAAATTTAATTTTTTTAACTACTGTTTTTTTAGTGGCAATTGGATTTGTTATTTCGATTGTTTATTTATTTCCAAACAAGTTCGGGTATATTGCATTCAGAATCCAGTCCTTTTTTGACCCAAACAAAGGGGATAATTTTCAGTCACAAACTGCACTGAATGCAATAAAACAAGGGGGACTAACTGGACAGGGAATGGGAGAGGGAATTTTAAAAGAAAAAGTTCCAGAAGCTCACACGGATTATATCATTGCGGTTATATCGGAAGAATTTGGGACAGTTTTAATATTCTTAATTATTGCTGTTTTTATTTTTATTTGTATTAAAGTTGTAAATAAAGTTATTGAAGAAGAGGATGAATTTATTAAACTATCATTAATGGGCTTAGTGTCCATGTTAGTTTTTCAAGCTCTAATTCATATCGGTGTAAATATTAGATTTCTACCAACAACCGGGATGACTTTGCCCTTCCTTAGTTATGGTGGATCATCATTACTA
>CEUA01463364.1_pt1 | contig 11770 bp, 12 predicted proteins | sample 361541 | NCBI WGS metagenome assembly CEUA01 (sample SAMEA2623079, study PRJEB7988) | marine metagenome | isolation source: saline water (ENVO:00002010), including
AGGTATAAGTGTTGATATAGTAAAAAAGTGTATAGATTTTAATATACCTCTTTTAGGCGTTTGTCTTGGACATCAAGCAATTTCTTATGCTTTGGGTGGTAAAATAATTAATGCAAAAAACATTCAACATGGAAAAATAAGCACAATAAATAATGATGGTAGAGGCGTATTTAAAGGCTTACCCAGTAAATTTATGGCCACAAGGTATCATTCATTAGTGGTAGATGAAAAAAACTTATCAGATCAACTAGAGGTAACCGCTAGAACAGAATCTGGTACAATTATGGGAATAAGGCATAAAAATAATTTTATTGAAGGAATTCAATTCCATCCAGAAAGTATTGCTACTGAAAATGGCCATGAAATATTAAATAATTTTTTGAATTTATAAGATGTCAAAATTTAATGAAATATTATTAAAAATTAATTCCTCTAATAATTTAAGTAGAGAAGAATCAACTTTTGCTTTTAATTTTATACTTGAGGGCAAAGCTGAAGAAAAACAAATAAAAGAATTTCTAATTAGATTGAAAGAAAAAGGCGAAACAATAGATGATATAATTTCAGGAGTTACAGTTCTAAGAAAAAAATCTAAAAAAGTTGAAGCCCCAAATAATGCTATTGATACTTGCGGAACTGGAGGAGATAAATCTGGCACCTACAATATATCAACTGCATCAACTTTTGTTGCAGCGGGAGCATCTTGTTATATAGCAAAGCATGGCAATAGAGCGCTGTCATCTAAATCTGGGTCATCACAGGTCTTAGAGGAATTAGGGGTAAAAATAGATCTCTCGCCTGAAAAAATAACTAAATGCATAAATAAATCAAATATAGGCTTCATGTTTGCCCCTAGTCATCATACCGCAATGAAACATGTAGGAGAAGTTAGACAAAAGTTAAATATGAGGACAATATTTAATCTATTAGGTCCATTAGTTAATCCTGCTGGAGTAAAAAGGCAGTTAATGGGTGTTTATAGTAAGGAATGGTTAACCCCTTTAACTGAAACATTAAAACAATTAGGGTCAGAAAGAGCAATGTTAGTTTGTGGGTCAGACGGCTTAGATGAGATTACAACCACAGGAAAAACATATATTACTGAATTAAATGATCAAAAAATATTTTCCTATGAACTTAATCCAGAAGATTACAACATAAAAATTTCTTCACAAGCTGATTTAAAAGGGGGATTGCCAAAGGAAAATGCTGAAAAGATTATTAAATTACTTGATGGAGAGGAAGGTCCATTTCGAGATATAGCTATTATAAATGCAGCAGCGGCAATTTATATTTCTGGTGAAGCTATTAATATTGAAGAAGGAATTGAACTAGCAAATCAATCATTAAATTCAGGAAAAGCAAAAGAATCTCTTAAAGAATTAATTAAGGTATCCAATGAAGAATAATATCCTAGATAAAATATTAAAGTATAAGAAAAAAGAAATTCAGCAGGCAAAAATTAATTTTCCAAAGGAAGATTTGATAAATTTATTAGAAGGAATTAGTAAACCAGTTAGTTTTCTAAAAGAATTGATTAAGAGAAATAATAACAATTTACCAGCTATTATTGCTGAAGTTAAAAAGGCGAGTCCATCAAAAGGTATTATAAAGGAAGATTTTAATCACATTGAAATAGCAAAAGACTATATAGATGGTGGAGCGGCATGTATTTCAGTTTTAACAGATTTTCCTTCTTTTCAAGGACGTCTTCAATATATGAGAGATATTAAGGATAAAACTAACATCCCATTATTAAGGAAAGATTTTATGATTGATCCTTACCAAATTTATGAATCAAGATTACATGGAGCTGACTGCATCCTTATTATAATGAAAATGATAAATACTGATACTGCTGGTGAGCTTTATGAGCTTTCTAGGAAATTAGGCATGGATGTTATTTTTGAAGTAAATAATTTAGAAGAGCTTAATAAAGCTTTGGAATTATCTCCTAAGATTATAGGAATAAACAATAGAAACCTTAATGATTTCTCAACCGATATAAATAACAGCATTCAACTTTCAAAATCGATTCCAGAAGAAATATGCGTCATAAGCGAGTCAGGTATTGCAAATAGAAAGGACATAGAGATTTTAATGGAAAATAAAATTAGAAATTTCTTAATAGGCGAAAATTTAATAAAATCACAAAATATTAAAGAAGAATTAGAAATATTAATAAATGGATAACAAATGAATAATTTTAGTCATATTAATAACAAGGGTGAGGCTAATATGGTCGACATCACAAGTAAAAAAAAATCTAAAAGAAAATCATCAGCGCAAGGCTTTATTTTAGTTAGCAAGGAGGCCTTAAGGTCTATAGAAACAGATAATCTAGAAAAAGGTGATCTTTTTAATACAGCAAGAATAGCAGGAATCTTAGCCGCTAAAAAAACTTCAGAATTAATTCCTTTATGCCACCCTCTTTCCATAAGTAAGATTGATATCAATTTTAACATAAATGATAATGGTATTGAGGTAATAACTAATGTTTCGATTGAAGGAAAAACTGGAGTTGAAATGGAAGCCCTCACAGCTACAAGCATAGCATGTCTAACAATTTATGATATGATTAAAAGTATAGATAAAGAATCTGAAATTACTTCAATAAGATTAATAAGTAAAAGCGGAGGAAAATCAGGAAATTGGAAAAGAAAGTAAAACTATTAAAAGTTGATGCAGCTGTAAAAATTATTTACAGGAACATTAAACCTATAAAGTTAAAAAATAAAATTAGCATCGAAAAAAGTGCTGGAAGAATATTAGCTAATACTATCACCTCAAAAAGAAATCAACCTTCGCAAAGTTTATCATCAATGGATGGATACGCGGTAAGAAAGGTTGATTTAAAAGATCTTCCTAAAGACTTTAAAATTATAGAAGAAATTAAAGCAGGTGATAGCCCTAAATTAACATTAAAGAAAAATCAAACCTCAAGAATATTTACAGGAGCTCCCGTACCAAAAGGATCAAATAAAGTTATAATTCAAGAAAATTGTACAAAAAATAATTCTAAAGTATTGATTAGAAAGAATAATATAGAAGACTATATAAGAAAAAAAGGTAGCGATTTTGACAGCTCTTTTAAATTAGAAGCACCAAAAATAATTTCGAATAGGGATATAGCTTTAATAGGCGCAATGAATCATAAAGAAATAAATGTCTATAAAAGACCTAAAATTGCGGTATTAGCAAATGGTGATGAATTAGATGAAATTGGTGTAAAATATTCTAAAAATAGGCAACCAGCATCCTCTAAACCTGCAATAATATCTCTTATCAGAAATTATGGTGGAGAAGCTATAGATTTGGGAATAGCAAAGGACAATATTAACAACATAAAAAACAAAATTAAACAGGGAATGAAATGTGACCTTATAGTCACTATAGGAGGTGCATCAGTTGGTAAACATGATCTAATAAGGCAATCTTTAAAAGAGCTTGGCTTTACTTTAAATTTTTGGAAAATAGCTATGCAACCTGGTAAGCCATTAATGTTTGGGAATCTAAAAAATTCTCCTATATTAGGTATTCCTGGGAATCCCGTATCAGCGCTTGTTTGCACTCAAATATTTTTAAAAAAAGCAATTTATGCTCTTCAGGGTTATAATTTTAATGAAACACTATATTCATTCAGAACTTCTAGAGTTATAAAAAAGAGTGAAAAAAGAAGACAATACATAAGGGGAGCCATATTAACTCCAAAGAAAGATGGAAAAATTTATGTAAAACCTTTTAAAGATCAGGATAGTGCGGCATTATCAGTATATTCAAAATCTGATGTATTAATAATAAGGGAGCCAAACTCCCCAAAAGTAGCAAAAGGTTCAAAAATTAAGGCAATTTTAACTGATAATTAAATTTATTGACCTTTAATGAGAACAAAAGTAAAACAATGTTCTACTTAAGTTCTATTTTAATTATTGGGGGTAGATAAAATGCTAACAAAAAAACAAAATGAGCTATTAATTTATATCCATCAGAATCTTAGAGAAACTGGCATAGCGCCATCTTATGAGGAGATGAAAGACGCATTAGATCTAAGATCAAAATCAGGAATTCATAGACTAATTCATGCCCTCGAAGAAAGAGGCTTTATAAGAAGATTAGCTCATAGAGCTAGAGCCATAGAGATAATTAAATTACCAACAGCAAGTACAATCGGTTCAAGAAGTACTTTTAAACCTGAAATAATAGAAGGAAAAAAAGAAAGTGATTTATTTAGTTTGGATGAAGAATCTATTGAGATCAGAATGATGGGTAAAATAGCCGCAGGAACACCAATAGCTGCTATCGAGTATGAAAAGAATAAAATTTCTGTTCCTGGTAATATGGTTGGAACAGGGGATCATTACGCACTAGAAATCGAAGGTGATTCTATGATAGGCGCAGGAATTCTAGATAATGATAAAGCTATAATAAAAAAAGTAGATAATGCTTTGTCTGGTCAAATTGTTGTGGCTTTAATAGATGGTGAAGAGGCAACATTAAAAAGATTAAGAAAAAAAGGAAACACTATAGCCTTAGAACCTGCTAATTCAGCATATGAAACTAAAATTTACGGCCCAGAAAGAATACAAATACAAGGAATTCTTGTCGGCATATTAAGGTCTTATTAGTTTTTTATTGAAATGTAGGTGCTTTTCCTAAAAGATTGATATATCAATTCTTAAAAGGAAAAACATTGATAGATAAAAAATCAACTATTACAAGATTTGCCCCATCGCCTACTGGATTTCTTCATATTGGCGGAGTTAGAACTGCATTATATAATTGGATATATGCAAAGAAAAATTCTGGTAAATTTCTACTTAGAATTGAAGATACGGATAGAAATCGCTCTACACCTGAAGCTATAGAAAAAATAATAGAAGGATTAAAATGGCTTGAATTAAGTAATGATGACGAAATCATTTATCAACACAAGAATAAAGAACGTCATATCGAAGTCGCTATTAATTTACTAGAGAAAGGTAAAGCTTACAGGGAGTGGGAGGATAAATTGAGAGATGGAGAGAATTTAAATTTACCTCATGCAATTAGATTTAAAACTCCTGATAAAGGAGAAACGGTAATTAATGATATGATTCAAGGTGAGGTTAAATTTAACAATAAGGAAATAGAGGATTTTGTATTAGTTAGGTCTGATGGAACACCTACTTATATGTTGTCAGTAGTAGTTGATGATTATGATATGAATGTAACAGATATAATCAGAGGCGATGATCATTTAATTAACTCTGCAAAGCAAAAATTATTATTTGAAGCCATAGGATGGAACACACCAACATTTAATCATATTCCGCTTATCCATGGCGAAGATGGAACTAAGCTATCAAAACGACATGGCTCTTTAGGCATAGATCACTATAAATCTGAAGGCTATTTACCTGTTGCCGTAAAAAATTATTTACTAAGATTGGGCTGGAGTCATGGAGATCAAGAAATATTCACTGAAGAAGAAATATTAAAATACTTTTCAATTGAGAAAATTAGAAAAGCACCTTCAAGATTTGATTTAGATAAGTTAAAAAATATTAACTCTTTTTATATTAAGTCTATGGACAACGATGAGTTAATGAAGAGCCTTGGATTAGATGAGAAGAAATTGAATACTGAGAAAAAGACTGCAATTAAAAAAATAATTCCTGAAATTGTAAAAAGAAATAAAACTTTAAATGAAATAAAAGATCATTTAGATTTTATTCTACAAAATGTCCCTATTAGTATTTCAGATGAAGCATCAAATCAAATTACAGAGAAATCTAAGAAAACCCTTAAAAAGCTTCTTATAGAGTTTAAAAAGCTTGATAAATGGGACATTAATGAGATAGAAAAGATTGTGAAAAAATTTTCTGAAGAAGAAAACTTAAAATTTAAAGAAATAGGCTTACCTTTAAGAGCTGTTTTAGTAGGTTTTTTATCTCCAATCGGCCTATATACTATAATCGATTGCCTTGGAAAAAATGAAGTACTAAAAAGAATAGAGGATATTATTTAATAGTTTTAAAAATGAACGATAAAAAAAATGATAACGCGAAATTAAATTTAAATGGTGAGAATATTAATTTTAATATTCATGAAGGAACAATCGGTCCAGATGTAATTGATATTTCTAAACTTTATTCTGAATCAGGAAGATTCACCTATGATCCAGGATTTACTTCAACAGCAAATTGCAAATCATCAATAACATTTATAGATGGAGAAAAAGGAATACTTCTATATAGGGGTTATCCGATAGACCAATTAGCTGAACAAGGTAATTATCTAGAAACATGTTATCTGTTGTTAAATGGAGAACTTCCTAATCAAAATCAGTATACAAAATTTGAAGAAACAATTAACGAATACACATTAGTTCATGAACAATTAAATAGATTTTTTACTGGCTTTAGACCAGATGCTCATCCAATGGCAATAATGTGTGGTGTTGTAGGCGCTTTATCAGCATTTTATCATGATTCAATTGATATAAACGACCCTGAACAAAGAAGAATAGCTTGTCATAGATTGATTGCGAAAATGCCTACTCTTGCTGCAATGGCTTATAAACATTCTTTAGGTCAGCCATTTATGTATCCTAAAAATGATTTAGATTATGCGTCAAATTTTTTAAATATGTGCTTTGGGCTTCCTACAGAAGATAAAGATGTTGATTCTACCCTAGCAAAGGCAATGGATAAAATACTGATACTTCATGCAGATCATGAACAAAATGCCTCAACATCTACTGTTAGATTAGCGGGGTCTTCTGGCGCAAATCCATTTGCATGTATAGCATCAGGGATCGCTTGTCTTTGGGGTCCTGCACATGGGGGAGCTAATGAGGCTTGCATAAGGATGCTAGAAGAAATAGGTAATGTAAAAAATATACCTGAGTACATATTAAAAGCAAAAGACAAGAATGATTCTTTCAGACTGATGGGCTTTGGTCATAGAGTTTATAAAAATTTTGATCCTAGAGCAAAAGTAATGCAAAAAATATGTCATGAAGTCCTGGATCATCTAGGTATCAAAGATGACCCTCTTCTTGCAATTGCAGTTGAGTTAGAAAAGATTGCCCTTGAAGATGATTATTTTGTTGAAAAAAAACTATATCCAAATATTGATTTTTATTCAGGCATAGTAATGAAAGCCCTAGGATTTCCTATGGATATGTTTACCGTTTTATTTGCTGTAGGAAGAACAGTTGGTTGGGTTTCACAGTGGAATGAAATGATTGAGGATTCTAGTCAAAGAATAGGAAGACCTAGACAATTATATATTGGTAATGAGGAAAGAGAATACAAAGGTATTCACAAAAGATAATTAACCTATAATAAACCTTTTATAACCTGACTAGCTTTTTTGCTTGGGTCTTTAATATTCGTATTTATAAGATCTTTAAATTCCTTTAAGTCTTCTTTTTGTTTTTTTAGTAAATTATTATCGTTTAGTAATTTTTCTAACTCTTTATATATATTTTCATGATTAAATTTATCTTGAAGTAACTCTATAGATGATAACCTCCCTAATAGAAGGTTAACTAATGAAACAAACTTTACCTTCACAAGCCTGGATATAAAAAACCATGTAAAACTATCCATTTTATAAACAACTATCGTTGGTGTTTCCGCTAAACCTAACTCTAAAGTTACAGTTCCGGAAGCAGCACAAGCAAAATCTGCTTTTTTGAATAAAGCAAATTTATCAACTTCATTGGTAACTATTTTATTTTTTGGAAAAAATTTTTCAACTAACGATAATTGTTTTGAAGAAGTTATAATTAATACATTAATTTTAGGATGTTTCTTTTCTAAAGTATTAATAACCTTAGACATTTCAATAGAATGACGATTTATCTCACCACTTCTACTGCCGGGAAGAAAAATAATTAATTTTTCATCTGTTAAATTATAATTATTTTTAATTGAATCTTCTTCAACATTATCAATAATTTTTGCTACAGGATGACCAATATATGTTGCTTCTAGTCCAAATTTTTTAAAGAAATCTACTTCAAAAGGTATAATGGATAATAAATGATCAAAATATTTAGACATTTTTTTAGCCCTACCTTGTCTCCATGCCCAAACTGAAGGAGCGACAAGACAAACGATAGGGATATTAGGTAGCTTCCTTCTAACTTTTTTTGCAACCCTATGATTAAAATCTGGACTATCGATCAACACAACCAAATCAGGTTTTTTATCTACAATATCTATCGTAACTTGATTAATTTTATTAATTAAGAAAAATATTTTCTTAAGAACTGGAAAGATACCAAAAACAGTTATTTCACTCATTTTGAAAAGAGAAATAAATTTATTCTCTTCCATTTTTGGACCTCCAACACCATGAAAAATTGGCGAATTTAAATCTTCATTTAAAGATTTCATTAATTGATCCCCCAATATATCTCCTGAAGGCTCTCCTGCTACTAGATATATATTTGGATTATTCAAATGCTTTATCCTTACTTAAGCCATAAATAAATAGATTATTACTATTAGCGTATTCAATAACTTTAGTTTTTTCTGAAATAAAAGCAGAATTTGACTCTAAAGCTATACCCGATAATCCAATTTTATTTATTAACTCTAAAGTTCTAATTCCGATAGCAGGTAAATCAACTCTCCTATCCTGAAAAGGCTTTGTCATCTTAACTAAAACTCCCCTTCCTTTATAATTATTATTTTTACAAATAATTTTTTTTAACATTTCATCTGTGCCACCAATATCTTCAGATAAGATTACTTCGCCATCTACTACTACACACGCTTGACCAATATCACTCAAACCAATCTCATGGCATTTTTTAATAGCTAGCTTAATATCACTTCGATTATCTGCAGTTAATGATCTTTCTGACAAAAGGCCATCTGAAATAAGCAAATGACTTATATATTTTTCAGCTCCAATAATATTAAAATGATGGTCCTCTTCTAGAAAAGATATTAACTCCTTTAAAATAGAAGCATCTCCTTTCTTTGATAAAGAAATTAATCTAAAAAATAATTTTAAAGAACCAAAATCAGGAAATAATAGCCAAACATTTGGTTTTCTTACCCCTCCTATTAAAATGAGATCTCTACAATTATTCTTTTTTAAAATTTTAATAGCAGAGCCAATTTGGCCCATTCTAATCCAAGAATGTGGATAATTTTCAATTTCTTTAGAGGCTGATCCCTTTACCCCAATAACAAAAACATCTTTTTTTTGATTTCTAATAGACTTTATGACTTCCAGAGGAAAACCTCCATCGCCAGCAATTATCCCTATTTTAAAAGACATAATATTATAATTTTCCTAAGTATTAGATGGGCTTACATAAGCTCTGTTAGTTACAGAAGAAACGAAATCAGATATAGTTTTAACCGTTTCAGTTTGCATCTCCAATTTCTTAAGCTTTTCAATCCTCTTAACAAATTCAATTGACTCATCATCAAACAAAATAGCATAAGCTTTTTTAGCATCAGAAATATCTTCTTTAGAAAAACCTCTTCTTCTCATGCCTACTAAGTTTATACCTTCAAGATTTGCCCTATTTCCAACAGCCATACCAAATGGAAGCAAATCCCTTGTAACAGCAGCTAACCCTCCAATAAAAGAATGGCAGCCCACTCTTCCCCATTGATGAACTGCAGCTAATCCTCCTAAAATTGCCCAATCACCAACCTCAACATGGCCTCCTAAAGTTGCATTATTTGCAAATACACAGTTACTTCCAACCTTACAATCATGAGCTATATGAGAACCCACCATAAATAGGTTATTACTTCCAACTTTCGTTAGCATTCCCCCTTCTTTGGTGCCAAAGTGCATTGTAACATGCTCTCTTATTAAGTTATTTGATCCTATCTCCAACAAGCCATCCTCGCCATCATACTTTAGATCTTGTGGTTCAGATCCTATGACTGAAAAAGGCCAGATCTTTGTTCCTTCACCAATTACAGTTTTTCCAGAAATAGTTACATGAGAATATAGTATAACATTATCAGAAATCTCAACATTCTTACCAATAATGCAATAAGGGCCAATAAAAACATTTTGGCCAATTTTTGCTGAATTATCTACTATCGATGTTTCATGAATATTAGTCATTTTCAGACTCATTAAGTCTTACAACCATAGCAGAAAAACTAGCTTCACAGGCTAGTTTATCATCTACAAAAGATTCTCCATAAAATTGCCAAACATCACCTCTATTTTTTTCTTTGGTTACTTCCATTTTTATTTGATCGCCAGGAGTAATTGGTTTTCGGAATCTAGCCTTATCAATTTTCATCAGGAAAACAGAAAGATCACTTGCATCGCCTCTTTCATTTTCTAAAACTACTAAACAGCTAGCAGCTTGAGCCATTGCCTCAACAATCAGTACGCCAGGCATAATTGGTCTATCAGGAAAGTGTCCTTGAAAAAATGGTTCATTAATAGTGACATTCTTAATAGCTGTAAGTTTTTCTGTAGTATATTTTAAAATTCTATCAACAAGTAGAAATGGGTATCTATGAGGTATTAACTTCATTACTTCTTGAGCTTTTTCTAGTGGATCTTTTTCTTTCATATTTTTCTCAATCTTTTTTTGATAATTTCCTAATATTTATTAAATCTTTCTTCCATTCATCCATTTCCTTTGCTGGGTAACCTGCCCACTTCTTTCCTGGAGCTAAATCTTTTGTAATTCCAGCTTTTGCAGCTATTTGGGATCCTTGCCCAATTGTCAGATGACCGGCTGCACCTGATTTTGCGCCCATTACAACAAAATCTTCTAAAACTGTAGAACCTGCAAGGCCAACCATACCAGTTAAAATACAATTTCTTCCGATTATACAATTATGCGCAATATGGACCATATTATCTATTTTAGTTCCCGTTCCGATTATAGTATTTTCTGAGGCCCCTCTATCAATTGTGCAATTAGAACCAATTTCAACATTATTATCAATTTTTACTAATCCAATTTGAGGAATCTTTTCATGCCCAGATGATGTCATTGCAAAACCAAAGCCGTCCTGCCCAATACATGTGCCATTATGAATTAATACATTATTGGATATTATTGAATGTGTTATTGAAACATTTGCCCCTATATAACAATTTTCACCTATTTGGACATTAGCAGCAATTACAGAATTAGGGCCTATAAATGTATTATTACCAATATTAACATTATCACCTATTACAGCACCCTTTTCAATAACTGCATTTCCCGTAACTGCAGTTTTAGAAACACCTGATTCTTGATTATCTTTAACGCCAGAAAGATAATCTTGACTTAACTCTTTTGGATAAAATTTTTGAGAAACTAAAGCAAATCCTAAATAAGGATCTTCCACAAATAATAAAGGCATTTCTTCTGGAGCAAGATCTTTATGCTCTTTCTTAATTATGCACGCACCAGCAGAGCTATTTTTTAATTCTTCTGTTAAAGACAAATTAGAAAAAAAAGTAATGTTTTTAGAATTTGCCGAAATTAAAGATGAAATATCATCAATTAATATATCCATAAAATTAGATGAACTAATTTTTCCTTTTATAATATCAGATAATTCTTTTAATTTATAAGGCCCAGATTTCTCAAAAAATCTATTATCGCTCATAAGAAAAATTTTTAATCTTCGTCAACAATAACATCAATTTTAGGAAGTCTTTTATTAAGTTTCTTAATAACTTCAGCTGAAACATCTAACTTGGGGTCAGCAAATAAAAGAGCTTGTCGTTCTAAAAGGATTTTTGCTCCTTTTTCATTCACTATTTCAGTAAGAATTGGACTTATAAC
>CEUA01063670.1_pt1 | contig 11769 bp, 15 predicted proteins | sample 361541 | NCBI WGS metagenome assembly CEUA01 (sample SAMEA2623079, study PRJEB7988) | marine metagenome | isolation source: saline water (ENVO:00002010), including
CTCTGGATAATCTCCTGTGAATATAAGCAATACTGTCGATGCGGCAGACACTCCTACTGCGAAAATTGCCCTGACTATGTAGAGCTGATAAATATCATTCATTAAAGGAAAGCAGAAATAAGCGATACTCATTATCAGTAATCCCATTGCAAAAACGGGTCTTCTGCCCACCTTGTCAGCCAATACTCCCATGGTGGCAGTTAACAGAAGAATCATGATCTCCTGCATTGTTGCCACAGAACCAACCACTGCACCTTGTACTTCTCTAGCTATGCCTAGATGCTCCTCTAATATATAAGGCTGCATAAAATTCATAAGCGTAAATACGGAATTATTTAGCATCGCAACTGGGAAAAAACTCAGTGCATTGATCTTTCCCACACCAGGCATCAGGTTGATTGGACCCAGTTTAATTTTATCTGTTTGATTCACTTTGTGATTGACTTATAGTTACTTGAGATAGTTTATTTCTTTAATAAAAATTTAATGTAATTAAATGTATCAAGGGTAAATATAGATGTATACAAACGTATGGTACGTAGCAGCTCGCAGCGATGAACTGACCGATAAACCACTTCATGTAAAAATGCTGGGTACAGATTTTGTACTTTTTAGAGACACCAAAGGAGAGGCAGCTTGCTTAAGCAATGCTTGCCCACATCGGGGTGACAGCTTAGCCAATGGAACTGTCAGTGAAAATGGTGAGATTGTTTGCCCATTCCATGGCTGGCACTTTAATCGAGAAGGGGTATGCACACGAATACCTTCTGTGGGTGATGATGATCCTCAAACTGCAGCTCCTGGTGCGAGGGTTGATGCCTATCCAGTGATCGAAAAACAAGGTCTTATTTGGGCATTCCTGGGCGATGAGCCAGAAAAAGCAAAGCCCATTATGGATATACCTGAGCTTAACGATCCGCAATATACAATGATTCCATACGATGTCATCTTTGAGTCAAACTTTCATACCGCAAAGTTCAGTAACCTGGATTATGTTCACTTACCGATTGTTCATGGAATTAGGTTTGAAGACAATGAAAACCCGTATCAGCCTCCTCCTCATAATGTCGAGAAAACAGACTACGGTCTTACTGCATTTATTGAAACAGAATCAACGTACAGCAAAGGTGCATGGTCAAATGTTCGAGAAAAAGGCTCAAGAGTAAAATCTGTTCTGAAGTATTTCATTGCAGGTCAAACCTTAAGGGGACAAGTTGAGATTGGTGCCATTGGATCGGGTAAATTCAATTGCTTCTACGAGTTTTCCACTCCAATTGACAGAACCAGAACGATGATGCGGTATTACTTTTTTAGAAACTTTATGACATCCAAATGGATGGACAGAATGGCACTAAAAAGAAACCTTAAAAATATTTATGAAGACAAGGTTATTGCCGAAGCTCAAGTTCCTAAATTTGGGCCCGATGGCATGTCAAAGATTGTCGGCAAGCACGAAGATACGATCATTAAGGTGTATTGGGAAATGATGCACGAAATGCGAGACCAAGGATGGCAAATAGATTTTAAAGCCTGGAATAAAATGATCGATGATGGAGAACACTGCGTTATCCCTTCAGTCAGTCGACATAAGGACCAAGCTCAGTGGCAATATCCCACAATTCCAAGGATTCAGTCCAAGTGAATAAAAAGACTTCAAAGACAGTGCTAGTCACAGGATCAAACCGGGGCATTGGCCTTGAATTCATCAAGCAGTATGGAGAAAATGGATGGAATGTGATTGCCACTTGCAGAAACCCAGACGGTGCTGAAGCACTAAAAACGGTTGCAAAAGATCATTCAAACATACGGATAATGGCTGCAGACATCACAGACAATGCCAGCATTGATCATTTATCCAATCAGTTGGATGGAGATCCAATTGACATTCTCATTAATAATGCAGCATATCTTGGTCCGCCGGAACCACAAAAGTTCGGCAAAATAGATTATGAGATGTTTGCCAGAAGTTTTGAGGTGAATGCCATAGGGCCCATAAGAATTACTGAAAAATTGATCGATAATATTAGATCAGGAGAAGACAAAAAAGTCATCTTCCTTGGAAGTGCCGCAGGGTCCATTGCTCAAATTGCTCCACCGGTTACACTCTATTCATATCGAGCCAGTAAAGCAGCATTGCATTTAGCGGTTCATAACCTCTATCACGAAATGCTTCCAGAGAATGTGATCGTTTCATTAATCAATCCAGGGTTGGTCGATACAAGAGGATTCCTTGAGCTAAAACCGGAGGATCCCATCCCAGAAGAACTGAGTAAAATGGTGCCTGAAACTCTGATTCGAATGATACAAGAAGGAAAAATACCGATGACCACCACTTATGAATCGGTCACGAATATGCTCAGCTATATCGATGAACTAACCATTGAAACAGAACCACTCTTTGTGAACTCCGATGGCACCCCAATGCCTTGGTAATAAAAGGAAAATAAATGGAATACAGGAATCTAGGAAAATCAGACATAAAGCTGCCCATCATTACCCTTGGCGCACTCAACTTTGGCTTTTTTTGCGATGAGAAAAAAAGCATCGAAACCATAAAGGCTGCCGTGGATCATGGCGTCAATTGCATCGATACTGCACCGACCTATGGAGGAATGAAAGGTAAATCAGAAGCGATCACAGGAAAGGCAATCAAAGGGATGAGAGATGAGGTGATTCTTGCAACAAAATTTGGAACAGATCCGGCAACGGGCCGAAATTCAATCAAAGGCGGTGGGTCTAAAAAATACATAGTTGAGGCTGTAGAAAACAGTCTTAAAGCCTTGGATACGGATTACATAGATTTGTATCAAATGCATTTTCCAGATGCTGAAACACCCATTGAGGAAACGCTCAGAACGCTCGATGATCTTGTGCAGAGTGGAAAAGTGAGATACATCGGTGCATCAAACTTCAATCCCGATCAACTCAGTGAGAGCGTTAAGGTTTCAATTGAGAATAACCTCAATCAATTTGTGTCGATTCAATCAAGATACAGCATGTTGACCAGGCATATGGAAGAAGATCTACTTCCGGTTTGTGAGGACAGCGATGTATCCATTCTCCCCTACTTCCCATTAGAAAGTGGATTCCTGACAGGGAAGATAAAACGAGGGGAAGATCCAGAAAAAGGAACACGATTGGCATTATGGAAGGGAGCATTTACCTCTGAAGAGTGGTTCAATTTAATCGATCAAGTTGAGGTCTTTGGAAAAGAAATCAATAGATCTCTGTTGGAGATTTCTCTTGCATGGGTTGCAAAAAGAAAGATGGTTTCATCGGTACTGGTTGGTGCGACTTCAGCAGAACAAATGATTCAAAACATTGAAGCAATTTCATGGGAAATGTCGGATGATGAAATGGAGAAGATTGATCAAATCATCTTGGGGTAGATCAACTGGAAAGAAAATTAAACATTCTGTCTGAATCAAAAACCTGCACTTTCACCACATCGCCTTCATTGATCTCACCGGCAACATCCACGATGCCAACAAGTCCCCTTAATTTCTTTGCTGCTTTAAGAAACTCTAATTTGCCAGGATAATCCCCAGATTTTGTTTTTCTCGTCCTAGAAATCTCTTCTGACATGTCATGGCACGGAGGATTGTATTCCTCGACAATCAAAGTGGCTCCAGATGGGAATGATAGCTTTGATCCTTTGGGTAACTGAGAAAGCTCAGGTATGCCGCTGAAACAAAGATTGGCACCTAGGATTCTTGCGGTTAGGTGTTCTTCCAGACCCATCGTTTCTGAGATGCTTTGAAGCTCTTCAATTGAGACGGCCGACCACTGACGATTATTCCTTCTGATCGTCCCAGGCGGGTATGCCTCGCCTTCATAGATGCCTCTCATATAACTTTTGTGTTTGTCGCCGACAAAACCATCCAATTCAACGTGAGCGGTCCCCATCGATTCTTTTATAAACTCCACGGTCTTGCCAACATGAACCGAGACAAGCTTTGCATCAAATGTTTTTGAATATTCACTCATTGTTACTTTCTAGACTATACCCTGCTTCATTCCAAGCCAACATGTCGCCGTCTACATCAATGATCTTTTCAAATCCTAACCCCTCCAGTGTCTCAATCACTTTTCCTGCCCTGACGCCACTTCGACACAAAACCACCATTTGACTGTCTTTGTATGCAGACACCAATTGAGGCTTTTTGAGTATCTGATCGTGAGGAATATTGATGGCATCTTTGATGTGGCCATCGATGTATTCAGATTGAGTTCTCACATCGAGAAGCACTGGCTTATGATTAGGCTCACTCATCGCCTCTTGAAGTTTAGTCACGTTCCATAATTCGGCAGATAGTGCATCGAAACTCAATAATAATATGAGTGGTGCTACATAAATTCTTTTCATCACTTGATTGGGGTTAATAATTGGTTTAATTCAATCATGTTTCCGTCGGGATCGTAAATGATGGAGGGCAAAAAGCTCTTCGCATTCATTTTTTATTCCAGTTTTCTAAAAAGTAGGGTGAAAAAAGAAAAGCAGGAAAGAAGACAATCAACTCTAAATAGAATGTTTTAACAAAGTCGAGCGGCCCTTTAAAACCCTCAAACTGCTCGGGCTCAAACTGATGACCAATGGCTTGCATGGATATTGCTATAAAGAGCAATGAAAATCCGATAATCATTTGAGTGAAATCAATGAAATTCCACAGCCCAATCAAAATCAAGATGTTTCCTACGATAAACATAATCGATCCAATAATGTGTATAACCAGGTTTAATCGATTCTGATGCAAACGCTGATAGTATCTGTATTCTTTTTCACTGATCATTGAGAATTGCTACCCCCTCTTCCATTCTTTTCAGCTGATCGAGCTGAGTTGAGATTGAATTTTGTATTTCCAATGATACCTCAGGGTTGTCAACGAGTCCCGACCATCTTTCGATCGTAAGCTGGACATCCCCTCGCCCCATCGCAATGAGTCCAGAGAGCCACAATATTTGAGTATTCTCAGGATTCATAATGAGTGTCTCTTCAATCAATTGATCGATGTCGTATGGAAAATCATTGGGCCTCACCATCAGTGTCGATTCAATTAAGCCTAGATTGATATCGAAATCATTTTGCTCGCCTTGAATTTGATAAGCCTTGAGAAATTTTTCATAAGCCAGTTCAAATCGTCCTATCTGAATATAGTGTGAACCAAGCGCCTTGAGGACTCTTAGATCACTGGGGTTGCTGATAAGAAACTCTTCAAGTTTATCTACAGAGTCTATAATTTGATCGTTTGATGCCTTTTCGCTTTCTTTGAAATTGGATGCCATCTCATAATTCAAATATACAAATGATGAAATCATTATAAATGCAATTCCGTAGGCAGAGCTTTTCCATAATTTAGGGCCCTTTGAATTGATTAGAATACTCACACAAAAAAGCAAACCCAAGCATGCCAGTAAAGCAATAAAAATAAATACAGGATCACTAAGCATCTAATTTCCTATTTTCTTAAACCATCCAAAAAACATCAGTACCAAAATAATTGGTGAGAACCATAGAAACATTGTTTTCTGAGAAAACGCTGGCTCGTAAAGAATAAATTCGCCATAACGTTGAAGAAGATATGTTTTGATTTCACTGTCTGTTTTTCCGTCTTGGATTTGCAGTTTGATTTCGCGACGAAGATCTTTTGCTAGTTCAGCATTTGATTCGGCAACCGATTGGTTTTGGCACACCAAGCATCGAACTTCTTCAATCATTGACTGATATCTGATCTGATCATCTGAGTTCAGATCATTGGCCTCAATGGTTGAAGAACAAAGCAGAATAAAAACAAAAGCCAGCGTTTGTTTGATCAATTTAATTCTCCAATGAGAGGGAGAATATCTTGCTCATATATTTCTCTGTCTAAGGGACCAATATGCTTAAAATGTATAATGCCATTCGAGTCAATCAAGAAGGTTTCCGGTGCTCCATAGACTCCAAAATCAATCGCTGTCTTGCCTTCGGGATCCTTGAGTACAAGCATATATGGGTCTCCCAATTGTTTTAGCCATAATTTTGCCAGTTGTTCATCGTCTTTCCAATTGAGTCCTATGATGGGCAAATTAACATTTCTATCTTGGCTCAATTCAACCAGAAATTCATGCTCAATTTCACACCCTACACACCACGTTGCCCAGACATTGATCAAGGATATATTTCCAATAATTTGATCATTAGTAACAAACTCTTCGGTGATGAGGTTTCTCAGTTTAAATTCTGGAATTGGCTTTCCTATGAGTGGAGATGGGAGTTCTGTTTCGGACTCGTATAGACTTTGAGCTAAAAAGCCCATTAACACAAAAAAGATGATCAATGGCAGCAAACGTCTAATCACTGGTAATTCTCCAAATTTTTCTTGCTCAAGAATACTCTGATGAATCCACCCAGCATCATGACAATTGGGCCATACCAAATCAGTCTTAATAGGGGCTTATATTGCAGATGCATACTCCAAGAACCGCCACCGATATCCTCCCCAACTGCAATGAATAGATCTCGAAAAAGATTTGCCTCTATTCCCGCCTCTGTCATTCCCATTGAGGATGAATCGTAGACTCTTTTTTCTGGGTACACAGTCTCGATGTATTCTCCATCCTTGCTTATTTCAATGGACGCATACTGTGCGAGATAATTGGGCCCATTTCTTCGCCCGATTTCAGTCAGTTTAAACTCATAATCCCCAACATTCGATGACTGCTCAATGCTCATGCTGTCATCAAAGGTAATGCCGTATGAACTTGTGACCGTTATGCCAAGAATCATTAATCCCAATCCAATGTGTCCCAAGATCATTGGCATATAGATCAAATTTTTATTTATCGAGAATCTATTTTTAATGAGCGGTGATACACCTGTGAGGATTGTCCAAAATGCCAGAGAAACGCCAACGAGTGTCAACAAAGATGCCCAACCATAGACGAATGGGACCATTGCACCGAGCAGAATCGCAATGAGAATAATGGGGGACAGTTTTTTCATTAGATTTTTTGGACTTTGATTCCAATTTGAAAATACTGCGACGCCAATCGTCATGAGTAAAGGAATAAATGGAAATAAAATTACAAAATTAAAATACGGAGGGCCAACAGAGATTTTACCGAGATCGAGCATTTCAAGGATCAATGGATAGATAGTGCCTATTAGAACCAAGCCTGCAGATGCGCATAGAAAAACATTGTTTAAAAGCAAAAGGGATTCTCTGGATAGAGGGTGAACTGTTTCTTGTTCGTTTTTCTTTTGCTTGATTGAATAAATGATTAAGGCGGATCCTGAGAAAAATGCGAGCAAGACTAAAATGAAAAGTCCTCTTTGAGGATCCGATGCAAAAGAGTGCACCGATATCAATACCCCTGAACGAACCAAAAAAGTCCCTAGAAGACTTAAAGAAAATGCAGTGATGGCAAGCAGCGTACTGAAGCCATTAAAGAGCCCTCTCTTCTCACTGATAATCAGAGAATGCATTAAGGCCGTTGCTAAAAACCAAGGCATCAAGGATGCGTTCTCAACTGGATCCCAGAACCACCATCCTCCCCAACCCAATTCATAATATGCCCACCAACTGCCAAGCGCGATCCCTCCTGTGAGAAACATCCAAGAGAGCACAGTCCAACTTCTTGCATGCTTTGCCCATTGATGATTGTTTATAGTCAATAAAGAAGATACGGCAAGCGAGAAGGGAACCGCTAAACCAACATAGCCTGCATAAAGTGTCGGAGGATGAATCACTAACGCAGGGTCTTGTAAGAGAGGATTAAGCCCTCTTCCTTGCAGAAGGCTAGGCAGGATTCGATCAAATGGATTTGAAGTGTAGAGAATGAAAACAAGAAATCCGAGACTGATTAAACCAAGTATAGATAGAGCCATAATTCTGAGCTCTGGTGATGATTTCAGTGCAGTATCTCTTGAAAGGAATAACGTCCATATTGAAAGTATCAATACCCAAAGCAATAGTGACCCTTCATGGCCACCCCATACGGCTGCAATCTTATAACCGGTCGGCAGTGCTGTATTTGAATTTGAGGCGACATACAGAACGGAAAAATCATCCTGAAGAAATGCAGTCGTTAGCAAACCAAAGCAAATCACCAAAGATAACGTTTGAAAAGCGGTAATTCGTTCAACAAATTTTTCAATGTTTTCAATGTTTATAAATAATGAACTGGTGCCACCGAGGAACTGAAGAAAAGCAGACGCAAGAGCTGCCACCAAAAAGACTTGGCCTAACTCTGCAATCATAAAGCAGGCTCTTTTGCTGCATGGATTTTAGGAGGCATATAATTCTCATCGTGTTTTGCAAGCACCTCGGTAGCGATGAAGAGTTTCTTATTATCAAAACTGCCTGTGACTATGATGCCCTGTCCCTCTCTAAATAAGTCAGGCAGTATCCCTGTGTAATTGACTTCAATGCTCTCAATTCCATCCGTCAATACAAATCTAGACGTTAGACTGCCATCTGTTCTTTTAAAACTGTCTATTTCAACCAATCCACCGATTCGAAATGATCTTTGCTCATCGATGTTTTGTGCGATTGCCTCACTAGGCGTTAGATAATAAAGCAGATTACTTTGAAAAGAGGTTAGAATCAGATAAATGGCAAAAGTGACTCCAATCAATGTAGCCAGTATCCCGAGAAATCTCTTATGTCTAGGCAGTATTTTATACTCTTTCATTCTTTATATTTTTCAATTTAATGGCATCTTTATGCTTCTTTACTGCATCGAAGTAGGTTAGAAAAAGAACAAGAAAAGAAATGAGTACGGAACTCCAAACATAGAAGTTGTAGTCGCCCATATCAAAAATATTCATTCCATTTTCCTCAAATCTCTTTTACCCAATTCGATCTCTTTTCTCTGATCAATATTTCGGCTGAGCTGCCTCTGCAGATGACCGCTATGAAAAAGATCATATATCCAATAATCATCACTAAAAGTGGCCATAGCATTTCTCCCACAATAGATGGGGAGTCCATTTTTGAAATGGTTGAAGCTTGATGCAATGTGTTCCACCAAACAACAGAGTAATGAATGATTGGTAAGTTTATTATTCCTAAAATTGCAACAAGCGATGCTGCCCGATCGGCTCTCTTCTGCTCCTTTATTGAGGCATGAAGCATGATGTAGCCTAGGTACAATAACAGTAAAACAAATTCAGAAGTCAGTCGAGCATCCCAGACCCATGCGGTTCCCCACATTGGTTTACCCCATAGCATCCCAGTAATGAGAGCAACAGCAGTGATTAATGCACCAAATGGTGCAATACTTTTCGCTGCAGCAAAAGCCACATTCGACCGCCACACAATGCCTATGATTGATGCAATGCCCATTGCTCCATAGGCGCTCATCGACATGTAAGCACTGGGCACATGAAAGTATATGATGCGAAATGCATCACCCATTTGATAATCTTTAGGTGCTATAAAAAGACCCCCAATCGATCCGATTAAAATCAATGAAACCCCAAGAAAGAAACACCACGGTTCGAGTTTTGTCACAAACCTATAAAAATTTGGAGGGGAACCATATTTATAAATTGCTTTCAAATTCATGCCTTAATCCATCGATATCTTGAGTGCTGAGGCTGTAATCCAAGGTCCAAGAAACAAACTCAGCATCATCATACCTGCAAGAAAATAAAGTGGTCCAGAAATATCCAACCCTAAAATTGAATTTTCTATGGCCTTGGATCCAAATATTAAAATTGGAAGCGTTATCGGGGTAATAATCAAAGCCATTAATGCACCCGGATATCTTATGCCTAATGTGATTGCAGCTGTAAAAGCATTGATAAATGTCATAGTTAAGGTAGACAATAAGAGTGTGAGCTGGATGATTAAGATTGCCTCACCTGATACAAAATATATTGATGCAATGAAGACTGAAACCAGAATTAGAGGCAAGGATGTGAAAACCCAATAGGAGAATATTTTTGTGCTTATCAGTCCCACAAATGATCTCTTTGAAAGCAGTAATTGTTCAATGCTCCCATTCTGGAAATCTGGTTTAAACATGTTTTGCATAGACAGCAATGAAGCAAAGAACGCAGAAAACATCATGATTGGAGCAACAATTTTCAATAAGAAATCCTTATCGGAATCACTGATTAAGGGAAACAACAATGCAATCAAGAAGAATAAGATAATGCCTGTCAGTAAGTCGGCCCAACGCTTAAATGCTACTTTTGTTTCCCGAAAGAATAATCGAATATAGGTATCCATTATGACTCCAGAAAAATCTCCAATCTATGAGATCGGGATAACTCACCTTCGTTCGAAGTTCGAATAATCATCCCTCCTGACTGAAGATGTAAATCAATTTTCATGGAAAGAAATTCTTTTGACGCATCATCCAGATTGGCATATGGCTCATCCATTAACCATATGGACCGTCTTGATAAGATCAGACCAATTAAGGCTATCTTTTTTGCTTGTCCACTCGAGAGGACTTCAATCGGTCTATGCATGGCCAAATCCAGGTCAAAGCCAGAAATCAATTCTTCCAATCCGTTTAGGTCTGAAATATTTGGATTCATGCCAAGATTGTCGGTGGCAGATATCTCATGGATCAAGCCGTTCTTATGACCGAGATATGCAATTTCTTTCTGATACATTGAATCGATGTCATCAATTGAAAGTTGATTCCAGTTGATTTGCCCTATGCTCAGCTCTGTAAAGCCGCATATTGCTCTGACTAGACTTGTCTTGCCGCTTCCATTGGCTCCCTTAATTAGAGCTTGCTGGCCCTCTCCGATATGAAAATCTATGTCATTGAAAATTAATGCATCATCACGATAAAGGCATGCGTTCTGAATTTCTAGAAGGTTGGAAATATCAGGCCTCATTCATTTTAATTGCTGACATCAATGACAATCTTTCCAAAATGAGATCCCGATGGCATGCCATAAATTTCATTGATTGCCTGATCCATGCCTACAGTCTTGCCAATGATGGGATGAATTTCATGTTCTTCCAAAAATTGATTCAACGCCATATGGTCTTCCCTGCTTCCGACTGTTATTCCGTGTACATGGATATTCTTGAAAACCATCTGCATCAAATTTAACTGAACATTGATGCCTCCGAGTGCTCCGATCACACTGATATGGCCTCCTATCTTAAGTGCATTGATAGTCTGTGGGAATGTCGATTCACCGCCAATCTCAATCACTAGATCAACCCCTCCATTTGACAATGCAAAAGCCTCATTGCCCCACTCTGGATTTTCAGTGTAGTTTATGATGTGATCGGCCCCCAATTCGGTTGCTCTTTTAAGTTTCTCATTGCTGCTTGAAGTAATAATTACATTTGCTTGCATTGCTTTTAGAATCTGTAGAGCAAGAATCGAGACGCCCCCCGTTCCCAATAGTAATACAGTATCTCCAGAGCTGATTTTTGCTGCATTGATACAAGTCCATGCGGTGACTGCTGCACAAGGTATGGTTGAAGCTTCTTGATAGGTCATGTAATCAGGTATTGCAAGCACTGCCTCCTTTGGTAACACAGCAAATTCGGAAAGAACCCCTGCTGCATCTGAGCCCGTTGAAATGGATCTACTGTTATTGTCTGCATTCCAATCCTGCCAAAACACAGATGTGACTCTGTCTCCTATGTTAAATTCTGTGACGTCATTTCCAACCGCAACTACCTCGCCTGCTCCATCTGAAAGGGGCACAAGGGGCAATTCAATGTTTGGATTATAGAGTCCTTTTGCAATCATAAAATCTCTGAAATTGAGTGATGCGGCGTGTACTTTAATCACCACTTCCCCAATGCA
>CEUA01086394.1_pt1 | contig 11768 bp, 13 predicted proteins | sample 361541 | NCBI WGS metagenome assembly CEUA01 (sample SAMEA2623079, study PRJEB7988) | marine metagenome | isolation source: saline water (ENVO:00002010), including
CCTTGGAGCCCGGACTTTCCTCTCTTTTAGAGCGATTATCTAGTCAGCTCAAATAAATTATATACCCTTGAATACAAGTAAAAAATTAATTTTCTTTAATTAAATATTCATATAGATAGTTTTTCTTTAATCCAAAGGCTTTTGAAGTTAAACGAGCGGTCTCTTTCTTTGATTTCTTTAACAACAATATTTTTAAAATTTCTTTCTGTGCATTATTTAATTTATAGTCATTCTCAGTTATCAGTCTTCCTTGTATGATTAAAACAAACTCTCCTTTTAAAATTAAAAGTTCATCTTGAGATTTTAACTCTCCTAGTACATCTTTTAATTTACCTCTATAAAAAGATTCATGTAGTTTTGTCATCTCCCTAGCTACAAAAACAATTCTGGTAGGGTCAAAATTAGAAAGATCTGAAAGAAATTTGATAATATTTCTTTTTGACTCAAAAACTATGCTTGTTCTTTCTTCATTGAATAATTCTTCAATAAAAATATCACGGGCTTTTCTTTGTTTAGGAGGAAAGCCTTTAAAAATAAATTCATGAGATGGAATTCCTGAAACACTTAATGCCGAGGTTAGAGATGAGGGTCCAGGAACTGGTATAACAGGTATTTTTTCTTCTCTAGCTGTTCTTACTAACAGAAAACCTGGATCAGAAATTAGAGGGGTTCCAGCATCACTAATTAAAGCAATATTTTTACCTTTTTTTAATTTATCTATAAATTTTTCTAATTTCTCTTTTTCAGAGAATTGATGATAAGAAATTATATTTGTTTGAATATCATATTTTCTAAAAAGTTTTTTAGAAATTCTAGTATCTTCTGCAGCACATAGATCTGCTTCCCTTAAGCAGTCAAGAGCCCTCTTAGAAATATCATCTAAATTTCCTATAGGAGTAGCCACTATATAGAGAGAGCCAAATTTAGTATTCTTATCCACTGTGAATCATTATAAGAAATTAGTTATTCTTTTATTCTGCTTAATATATACAAGTAGTTGTAGTAATAATTTTGTTATCAATCCTAACATTAAGCAGGGTTTTGTTCCTATTGAAAAACCAAAAGTTAATTATAAGTACAATAAACTACCTAAAATAATAAATATAATCTTAGAAAATTCATATGAAGAATCCTCAGCTCAATTTACTAAAGGGGTTATAACAAATTACTTTTATCACAAAGAAACTAAGGGTTATTCTCCTAAGCTCAATTTTTTTTACTTAGATAAGCCGGGTTTAGATAACTGCAATTTAAAGAAGTTAAAAAGCAACCATTCAATATTATTCATTAATTTAGAGTTTTATCAGAAAATTCAAAAAAACTGTTTTAAAGAAATCCTTAATTTGAAGGGAGTTATAGTAAATCTTGAAAATAAGGAAATAGAAAAGAGTAATGTTCTAAATGTAAGAAGAACCAAAGATTTTATAGATATTCTTAGCTTTGCAAGAAATAAGAATAAGTCATCTCTTATAATGAGTGATAAACCAAAGGGGCAAGAAAGCTTTATTGAAAGTACCTGGAAAGATTTAGGGGGAAATGTAATCTTCTCAAATAAACAGGAAGGAACAAATAGAAGCTTGTCTGAACTTTTACTACTAGAAAGTAGCAAAGAGAGAAAAAGGAGATTATCAAGAAGCTTGTCTACCCCCCTAGAAAGCACTCCCAGGAGAAGAAATGACCTAGACTCATTGATTATTTCTAGCTCTATATCTAAAGCTAGGAGTCTAAAACCTGAACTTGATTATAATTTCGGTGAGTCTTTAGCGGTATATTTCATACCTGAGTGGGATAACAATGAAGTTTACTCTAAAAGGGAGCTAGATCTTAATGATATTTATTTGGTTGACATGCCCTGGATGTTTAACACCCAGTCTTATGTTTCAGAAAGGAACTCCCTTAAAAGAAATAGAAATTTTGCTTTAGGCTTTGATTCATTAGAAACCTTATTACTTAAATTAAACCCTTCAAGTTCCAATAAGTTTGTTTATAAAGGTTTATCAGGCCAAATAACTTACCAAAAAGGTAACTTAAAAAGAAAATCTTTAAAGGTTCAAGTGAAAGAAGGAGATTTCGAATTTATAGACTACTAAGCTTAAACTGAGCGAATCTCTCTTTCTGTTTCAGATAAACTTTCTAAAAAAGATGTTCTTGTAAACACCCTCTTCATATACTCATTTATAGGTTTACTCTTAGCATCATTAGGTATATCTATCCCCACTAAAGGCAATCTCCAAAGAATAGGTGCTATACAGCAATCTACTAAAGAGAATTCTTCATTCATAAAATAGGGTTTTTCTTTAAATATTGGCATAGATCCTACAATAAGCGCTTTTAGAGACTGCCTTGCTTTCTTAGCCTTAGCTTCCTTTGGATTTAGGTTTAATAATTCATCAAATAGAGAACACCAGTCATTCTCTATCCTTTTTATATAAAGCCTAATGTGAGCTCTAGATATTGGGTAGACTGGTAAAAGTGGTGGATGAGGAAACCTCTCATCAAGATACTCCATTAATATCACTGAGTCATAAAGGCATACATCCCTATCTACGAGCAAAGGTACAGATGCATAAGGACTAAGTTCTAATATTTCACCAGAAAGATTATTTCTATCAGACGTAATTATTTCTGATGAAATACCTTTCTCTTCTAGTACTATCCTTACCCTTTGACAATAATGATCATCTGGATCTGAGAATAGAGCCATCGAAGTTCTTCTGCTTAATGAAACCATAATTAAATAATTTTAACTGCTAAATTTTTAGTGAACATCCTTTTCGAATTCTCTATATAGTAAAAAGCTTAAAACTGAGAATATAATCAGATACAAAATTACATATTTACCTAAGTACTCTCTTTCTTCCTTAATGGGATCCGAAACATAAGATAAGAAGTTTGTTACGTCTCCCATACTAGCATTAAATTGCTCTTGGCTCATCTCGCCTCTCTCAGAAACCTCTAGAAATCCGCATCTCTCTCCTGTAACAACTTCTCCTGATAAGGGATCTTGCCTTAAACCACCATTGGCTGCTATTAGAGGAACCTCTTTACATACACTTTGCTGTATACCTTGTATCTGAGATAAAACATGAGGCATTCCAACATTTTCATAGACTTTATTATTAACGCCAAAAGGTCTTGATTGATCTTCATAAAAACTTATTAGATAAGTGTAAATCCACTCCTCCCCCCTTAAGGAAGCCTCCAAAGTTAAGTCAGGTGGGGACACCCCAAACCATTCTTTTGAATCTTCTGCTTCCATACTAATTTGAATCAAATCGCCCATCTTTTGGTCTCCAAATAGTAAATATTCTTCAAAAAGATTCTCTGGTATTTCTAAATCCTTAGCCATTCTGTTGTATCTAGAATATTTCAAAGAATGACAACCATAACAATAGTTGAAATATATTTTTGCTCCTCTCTGTAAAGAAGCTTTATCACTATGGTCGGCTTGATATTCTTCACATTCGCCAAGTTCAGAATTCGCGTCTGCAAGGTATTTCCCACATGCCGCACCTTCAGCAGAGTTGATGTTGAGAGATAGAAATAAGGTCAAAGTAAATAAAAGATGTTTCATTATACTTTTATCCTTTCAGGCACTTCTTTGTATGTCTCATATTTAGTATAGATAGGCATTAGTATGAAATATAGGAAATAGGTAGCAGTAAAGATTTGGGCCAATATAGTTCTCAAAGGGTTAGGTGCAACCATTCCTAAGTAGCCTAAAACAAGAAAGCTTATAACTAAAACAAATAGAGCTAACTTGCTATAAATGCCTTTATATCTAATAGACTTAACTGGGCTCTTGTCTAACCATGGAACTAAAGCAATTATTACCATTGCTCCTACCATGACAGCAAAACCTAGGAATTTAGCAGTGAGAGGGCCTAGAGGAAAGGTAATTGCTCTCAACATTGCATAGTAAGGCGTGTAATACCATGCAGGAACTATGTGGTCAGGGGTCTTTAAATTATTAGCTTCTTCATAATTAATATATTCAATTAAATAACCACCTCCATCAGGGAAGAAGAAAATTACAAAACAAAAAATTATAAGAAATACTCCAATAGCAAAGATGTCTTTCATAACATCATATGGAAAGAATGGGACCGAATCTAAAGGGACCCCATCATCATCAGTATGTTTCTTTATGTCTATTCCTTCAGGGTTATTTGATCCTACTTCATGTAACGCAATTATATGAACAAAAACTAAAGCTATAAGAGCTAAAGGAAGAAGTACAACATGAAATGCAAAAAGTCTGCTTAAAGTAATTCCTGAAATAAGATAATCTCCTCTTATCCAAGTTAACAAATCTTCTCCTATTAAAGGAATAGAACCAACTAAAGATAAAATTACTTGGGCTGCCCAAAAAGACATTTGACCCCAAGGTAGTACATATCCAGTAAATCCCTCAGCAACCAAGACGATGTATGTGAACCACCCAATAACCCATAAAAGTTCTCGAGGTTTTTGATATGAACCATACAGAAGCCCTCTAAACATATGCAAATAGATAAGTAAGAAGAACATAGATGCTCCAGTTGTATGCATATAGCGAATAATCCAGCCATAATCTACATCTCTCATAATATATTGTATCGAGGCAAAAGCTCCTTCAGCTGTAGGGACATAATTCATTAACAGCCATATTCCTGAAATTAATTGTATTACTAATACAACCACCAGCAGTACTCCTGCTAAATACCAAAAATTTTGTCCTATTGGTGCTGGATATTTACTTAAGTGTCTCTCAAAGGTATCTGTAAGAGGGAATCTTTCATCTATCCATCCAATTACTCTAGTAAACATTAAGTGACCTCTCCGTCTTCTCCTATTATTAGGATGTTATCGCTTTCATAGTAGTGAGGTGGTATGGAAAGATTTGTTGGAGCAGGTACACCTGAATAAACTCTTCCAACTAAATCAAATTTAGATCCATGGCAAGGACAAAAGAATCCTCCTTGCCAATTATCATCAAAATTCGTTACTCCTAATTCAGGAAAGAATTTTGGTGCACACTGTAAATGTGTGCAAACTGCTTCAAGAACTACAATCTCTTCTTTTATGGATCTATGAGAATTTTTTGCATATTCAGGTTGCTGGTTTTCATCTGAATTAGGATCGGATAGTCTAGATAAATTATTTTTTAAAGCGGCAAGCGATTCTTCGGTATGTCTGATGATATAAATTGGAATCCCCCTCCATTCTACTAACATCATTTCGCCTTTAGAAAGTTTACTTATGTCAGCTTTAGCAGGAGCTCCGGCAGCTTTGGCCTGCTCACTTGGATTAAAGGCAGCAACAAAAGGTATTGCAGCACCAACTACAGCACCTGCACCTACAACGGAAGTTGCAGCTATTAAGAACTTTCTTCTTCCAGGATTAGAAGGAGTTTTTGGCTGCATATTATCTTTTTGAGTATTGCGGTCTTTTTCTTGCTTTCCTTAAACCAACCTTTTTTCTTTCAACTTTTCTAGAATCTCTAGTTAAAAATCCTTCTTTCTTAAGAGAAGATTTAAGATTCTCATCAAATTTAACTAATGCCCTAGCGATTCCTAACTGTATAGCGCCTGCCTGGCCAAAGCTCCCTCCACCTTTCACTGTAGCCTTTATATCTACATCTCCAGTCAATTTTGTGCTCTCTAAGGGTTGAAGGACTACCATTTGTGCAACTTCTCTTCCAAAGTATTCTTTAAGTTCTTTTTTATTTACAGTAATGGCTCCAGAACCTTTAGAAAGGAAAACTCTTGCCTTAGATGTTTTTCTTCTGCCGACTGTAACTATTTGATCCATTTTTTTTAAATTTCTATTGTTCCAGGGTTTTGTGATTGATGAGGATGCACTTCATCTTTATAAATCTTTAATTTAGTTAACATCTTCTTTCCTAGCTTATTTTTTGGAAGCATACCTTTAACAGCCTTCCTAATCACTTCTTCAGGAGAATTTTTAATTAACTCTTCTAAGGACTTAGATTTAATTCCTCCAGGATATCCTGTATGCCTAAAATATTTCTTTTGTGTTAACTTTTCTCCAGTAACATTAATCTTTCTAGCATTTACTACAACTATATAGTCTCCTAAGTCTGCATTAGGAGAATACTCTGGTCTATGCTTGCCTCTAAGCCTTAAAGCTAATTTTGAAGCCAATCTGCCCAAAGTCTTATCTTTAGCATCAACTAAAATCCATGATTCATCTATATCTGATCTTTTAAAGCTTTGAGTTTTCATTGAAATACCTTATTAGAAGCGCGCGCATTTTAATCTACTGAAGGGGGTATACACAACTACAAGATGCATAAAAAATACCTTCTCTTTAAATATTTAAATTTCTCTTTTGGAGTAAAAGCCAATATATTAATCTTCTTATATGAAGCTTTGGGATTATAAAAAATATTTTTCGATGCTTGGAGGTCTTTTATTAGGGGCTTTAATTGCATTATTTCTAGCATCTTTGCTTTTTAATAAAGGGATAGATAGAAAAGATAAATCTGAAAATATCGCCTTAGAGTCATTTCATGATGCTGTTCAAAAAGCTTCTCCTTCTGTAGTTAACATTTACAGCAATGTGATAGTTAAAGATTTAGATTCGCCTTTTCCCTTTTCAGATAGATTTAACTCAATCTTTGGTCTTAATAGATCGAGAATAGAGTCAAGTCTAGGGTCGGGAGTAATATTCTACTCAAACGGATATATAGTTACTAATCAACATGTAATAGGAGATAAAAGTGCTGGAATTACTGTCGAACTTTCAAATGGCCTAAAGAAAGAAGCTAAAATTATAGGTATAGACAAGGGCACAGACCTTGCTGTTCTCAAAATAGATAACGATCACGAACTCTCATCAATAGAAATTGCCAATTCTGATAAATTAAGAATTGGTGACATAGTTTTAGCTATAGGAAACCCTTATGGAGTTGGTCAATCAGTAAGTATGGGGATTGTAAGTGCTACTGGTCGAGAGTTTAATAACCCTTATTCAGATTACATCCAGACAGATGCATCTATAAATAGAGGTAATTCAGGAGGAGCACTTCTAGATAGCTCAGGGAGATTAGTGGGAATTAATACACTAATAAGAAGCAGCTCTGGTGGGTCAGAAGGAATTGGCCTAGCCATTCCTTCTACAAGAATAGTTGGAATAATTAATGATCTTATCCAGTATGGGGAAGTTAGAAGAGGCTGGTTAGGCTTTTCAATAGACAGGAGAGTCTTAAGAGTAAATAATCTACTTCAGATTAGTTATGTTAACCCGGGTGGACCCGGTGAAAAGGCTACTTTAAAGAAAGGCGATATAATCATTTCAATTAATAACGAGCTTTCTTCATACCCGCTTCTTTTTAAAGAATTTGCAAGATCTAAACCCGGTACAACAATCAAGTTTAAAGTTTTAAGAGAGAGCAAAGAACTTGATCTAGAACTTTTTACTTCCTCTATGCCTTAATCCTTTATTCTCATTCTTTCTTTTAAAGACATGGAATGAGCAGTCAAACCTTCAGCTTCTGCCAAGATACATGCATTAGTTATTAAATCTTTGTATTCTCTTTGCTGGGAATTTATATTTACATACGATGAACTAATTAAGAAATCTCCTATAGAAAGACCTGAGCTAAACTTAGAGCTCCCCATTGTAGGCAATATATGGCTTGGACCTAAAACATAATCAGATAGAGCTGTAGCAGAGTCCTGTCCTATCAATATGACTCCTGCAGCTTCTATCTTTTTTCCAATTACTTCTGCATCAGAAGAAATTATTTGTAGATGTTCAGGCGCTATCTTATTAATTATCTCAATCGCTTCTTTTGTGTTCTTAACTACAATTGATAAACCTGATTGCATCAATGATTTTTTTATTATTTTCTTTCTTGCTAACGCTTCTAAATATCTTTTAATCTCTCTGTTAACCTTCTCTATTAAAGAAGAATCATTAGTTATTAATATAGAACAAGCTTCATCATCATGTTCAGCTTGAGCAATGAGATCTATGGCAACTATTGAAGGGTTGGCTGAATTATCGGCATAGACAACCAACTCTGAGGGCCCAGCAATCATATCTATACCTACTGTTCCATAAAGTAGTCTCTTAGCTTCAGAAACATACTTATTACCTGGGCCAATTATCTTATTGACCCTTGGTATTGTTTTAGAACCATAAGCAAAGGATGCTATTCCTTGCGCTCCACCAATACTAAATACTTGGTCTACCCCGGCAATGAAGGAAGCAGCTAAAATAAGATCATTAAATTTCCCTCCCATAAAAGGTGAGGTCAAGTAAATCTTCTTAACTCCTGCTACTTTAGCTGGTCCTACGGCCATCAAGACTGTCGAAGGATAAGATGCCTTACCACCAGGCGCATAAACTAAAATGCTCTCTAAAGGTCTTGATAACTTTCCTAATTTAGAATTGGTATGAAGATGGTCTTTATTTATATAATTTCTATGAAAGTCTAAAATCCTTTCATAGGAAAATTTCATTGCTGAAATTACTTTTGGATCAACTCTAGAATAAGATTCTTCAATCTGAGCAGCAGAGACTAAAAAATCATCTACTGAAGATACCCTTCTTTTATCAAACTTATTTGTTAATTCAATAAGAGCTTCATCTCCTTTTTCTTTGATTTGATTAACTAATTCCTTAACTTCATTAGATATAGCTAAAGTAAAAAGGGCTCTTTTATTAAAATAACCTTCAAACGAAGAGATAAATGCTTTATCGTCTGTATTTAAGTTATTTCCTAACATTTTTCTTATTAAGAAATAATAGACTTATAGTCATCTATTAAAATTTCCTTAGTTTTCAAACAAGCAACATTTGCTATCAACCTTGTTGAGATATCACGTATCTTTTTTATTTCCTCCAAACCATTCTCTTTCAGCGTATTTCCAGAATCTACCAGGTCTACTATCGCATCGGACAAACCAAGTTCTGGAGCTATTTCTTGGGCCCCATGTAAATAAATAACATCTGGTTGAATACCATTTTCTTCTAAAAACTTCCTTGCTGTTTTGGGGTACTTAGTAGCTACGCTCAATTTATGGGATTTCATTAGATCGCTTCTCTTGCCTGCCAATGAAAGTCTACAATTGCAAATAGATAAATCTTCTAGTTCTATAAAATGTTCGTTTGTTTTTTCTAATAAAATATCTTTACCGACAACACCTAGATCTGCAATGCCTAGAGATACATAGGTGGGAATATCCCATCCTCTTACAACGAGAACCTTCATCTTTGTGCTTTGAGTTTCAATTAAGATTTTTCTGGTCTCTTTTGGGTCTTCTTTGATATCAAACTTAGTCCCTTTTATCAAGTTCAAATAGCTGTCTAAAACCCTTCCCTTCTGTATTGCTAGAACTAAATTAAATTCTGACATAATTAAGAAATTCTTTGGATATCTGCCCCTAAGATATTTAGTTTTTCCTCTATTCTCTCGTAGCCTCTGTCGATATGATAAATTCTATCTATTTGTGTTTGTCCCTCTGCTACCAGTCCAGCCAAAACTAGACTTGCAGAAGCTCTTAAATCAGTTGCCATCACTGGAGCTCCTACTAGATTTTTAATTCCCTCTATAACAGCAGTGTTTCCTTTCAAGGAGATCTTGCCTCCCATTCTTGCTATTTCTTGAACATGCATAAATCTATTTTCAAAGATATTCTCTGTTACTGTAGCAGTGCCTTTTGCTATTGAATTCAACGCTATAAATTGAGCTTGCATATCTGTAGGAAAGGATGGATAGGGTCCAGTGCTTAAGCTTATTGAATTAGGTCTATCCTTTTTCATGACTAGTGAAATCCAATCTTCACCTACTTCAACATCTGCTCCTGCTTCTCGTAATTTATTAATAATTGAGCCCACTGAATCAGGCCTGGCATCAGAAATCTTAATTTCTCCACCAGTCATGGCTACAGCAGTTAAGTAAGTAGCCGTTTCTACCCTATCCGGCATTACTGAATAATCACACCCCTGGAGAGTTTCTACTCCAATAATCTTAATTTTATCTGTTCCATGACCTGTAATGCTTGCTCCCATTTTTATTAAACATTCAGCTAGGTCTACTACCTCAGGTTCTTTGGCAGCATTATTAATTATTGTTTCTCCTTCAGCTATAGACGCAGCCATCAAAACATTTTCTGTGGCAGTAACACTAACAGGATCAAAACTTATCTCGGTACCCTTAAGACGACCATTAGTTTTGGCTTTAATATAACCTTCTTCTAATTCAACCTCTGCACCCATTTTTCTCATGGCATCTATATGTAGGTTTACTGGTCGACTACCTATGGCACATCCACCAGGTAAAGCAACTCTAGCTTCATAAAATTTAGCTAGTAATGGTCCCAAAACTAATATTGAGGCCCTCATAGTCTTAACTAATTCGTACCTGGCATTCAAATTGTTAATAGATGAAGAATCAACAAAGACATCCATATCTTCACTCAATATAATATCTAGACCCATAGAACCTAGCAGCTCTATCATTGTAGTTACATCATTCAAATGTGGAAGATTACTAACTTTTAAAGGGGAATCAGCTAAAAGTGAAGAAGCCAGCACAGGTAAAGCTGAGTTTTTTGCTCCAGAAGCAACTATCTCTCCATTTAATTTATTTTTACCTTTTATAAGTAATTTATCCACTTCAAAAATTATTCCCTAATTCAAATTGTAGCTACCCATTTTTTTATAACTCCATCTATGTCTTTTTCTGTTTTCATTAAAGAATTAAATTGTTTCCTGAAAGTTAAGGAAAGATTAACTCCATCTATAACTATGTTATAAAGCATCCATTCTCCTTGGCCATTTAAATACATATAATAAATTGCAGGATAATTTTTTGTATCTGTGACTATTTCTAAAAAAACCTTTTCTCTTTTTCCTTCCTTTGATTTTTGAGTCTCATGGGAAACAATTATCTTTTCATCTTTAAATTCAGCAAGAGTTTTTGAGTAAGTATCAAGTAAACTCTTCTTGAAAGCATCATGAAATCTCTTTTTCTGATCATTACTGGCTTTACTAAAATGTTTGCCCATAACATATCTTGATATCCTCTTGAAGTCCACTAAAGGCTCTAAAGGGTCTGAAATGGCTTTAATGAAAGCCTTTGGATTTTCAGTATAACTTTCAATATTAGATTTTATAGCTTCAACTATTTGATCATGGACCTTTTCAACAAATATAGAAGAGCTCTCAGGGTATATCGGTAAACTAAAAGCCAACAAAGTAAATAATAATAGGCTTAGTTTCTTTGTATATTGATACATAATCTTGATGAGATGATAGATATAAATGAGTTTTGAAGATATTATAACATCCGTCTCTAACAACCTAGATGCAATAAAATCTAATTCTTCGTGTCTGCTCTGACTTTTATTTATATTACTCTTGGGATAGTCATGATCTGGCTAAGCTCTCAAAAATTAGAAAAGTATTCTGTCTTATCTGCTTCTAAGTATGGAATATCGCCATTTTTGATAGGATCTACAATTATTGCATTTGGAACTTCTGCTCCAGAAATGTTAACTAGTCTTTTTGCTGTATTAGAAGGCAAATCAATTATGGTAGTAGGCAATGTAATAGGCTCCAATGTTGCTAATATTGCCCTGGTGTTTGGTCTAACATTAGCTGTCTTGTTTTTTAAAAAAGAAGATTTTGTAGCTCAAAATGACATCAAAACTAATTTAATCCTATTAATTCTATCAACTATAGTTATTTGGGCAGTAATGTATGTTGAATTGTTCCACTTTTATTCCTCTATCTTTCTTCTCTTTTGTTTATTA
>CEUA01234525.1_pt1 | contig 11767 bp, 10 predicted proteins | sample 361541 | NCBI WGS metagenome assembly CEUA01 (sample SAMEA2623079, study PRJEB7988) | marine metagenome | isolation source: saline water (ENVO:00002010), including
GAACCAACAAGAATCAAGCTAAATTTGATCGATGATTTCTTATTAGTGATTGATAGTGCCGTTAAAGCTGTCTGTAAAGACTGTGCTTCACCAATATTTCCTGTAAATACTATCTTAAAAGTATCTTTAATATGCTCTAACTCTTTTGGTAAAGGGTTTTCCTTTGCAGTATCTTCAAATAAATTACTTATTGTATTAGGTAAAAATTCTACCTTCAAACTTGGCATCTTTTTATTGATTTCCGAAACAAAACCTCTGCTTTGACAAAGTATAAGATCACAACTTTTGTATATGAATCTAATAATATAGTCGATAAAACTCAGTATAAATTTAGGTAAATAAAAACCAGATGAGACTATACTCTCTGGCCATAAATCTTGAACCCATAATACTAAAGGGACACTCTTAATTTTAGAAATAAAGATGGCTGGGATTGTTTTCAATATTGGAGAAGTTCCGTAAACAAAAATTATATCAAAATTCCTTTTCCTTAAAAGAAAGGGGGAAAGCAATGAAGCGGACACAATGAAGGATAAGTAATTTAATGAAAGTCCAATAAACCTAAATCTTTTACCACGTGGGAGTATTGGAACTCTAAAGATGGTCATATCATCATCATAAGAAACAATTTTAGAAAAGAAGCCATAGCCTTTAAAGTATTTTCCAGAAGGATAATTTGGTTTTCCTGTGAGGACTTCTACATTATGACCATGAGTCTGTAATAACTTTACTACATTATTGATATTTAAATTTTCTGGATAGAAATACTGACTAACAATTAGAACTCTCACGTCTTACTCAAATTTGTGCATTGACTCGATCATGCTCTCCCAATTATCTGGTGAGAAACCTGTATTAAGCTTAAACAGAGAAGAATTCAAAGATCTGTCTATATTCAGCTCCTCATCTTTCATAATATCTATTTTCTTTGAATAAACATCAGAAATTATTTTCAGTAGCTCATATTTAGAGATTGGCTGAGAAGATAAGTGAAATATGCCAAAAATATCTTCTTGATCGATTAAATAGTCTTTTATAATCCTAGATAAGATTACGGTAGGGAATCCAGAAAATATAGCGTTGGAAAAGCCTTTACAAAATTTCTTCTGAGAAAGAAACCAATCTAAAAGACTTATGTGCCCTCTCAATTCATGACCTATAATTGAGGTTCTAATAGTTATAGTATTTCTTTTATCTCCTATTTCACCAAGAAGTTTTGATCTCCCATAAAGATCGTAGCAATCTGCAAAGTCTTCTTCAGAATAATTGCCTCTAGCACCGGAAAATACACAATCTGTACTTATATGAATGAATTTAGAGTTAATATCTTCACAAACCTTCTGAATTTTATGTGGTAACAAGGAATTTAAAAGAACCGTTTGATATGTTTCATCTAAGTGTTCAACTTGTTTAATAACACCAACGCAGTTTATGACTAAATCTGGATTTAAAGAATTCAAAACCCTTTCAAGTTCTTGAAAGTTAGTAGCATCTAAATTTTTTATATATTTATTAGTATCCTTTTCAGTTAACTTATCTAATAAAACATTATCTCTTGCGGAAGCATAAATCTCATGATTAGACTCTCTTTCAAGAACTCTAAATAGAGTGTGCCCAAGCATTCCAGTTCCACCCAATACAAGAATCTTTTTCTTCAATTGTGTCATAAAATTTTAGATTAGGAATAATCTCTTTTTTTATTGCCTTTTTTATCCAAGAGACCTCTCTTTCTCCATAAAGCGCTATGAGGACCATCAACATTAGTGTGCTCTTTAGGTCTTGGTTCTTTAGTATAGTAATAGAGAATTATAGATTTTCTATTTTCTTCAGCTGGAAATCTAATAGGTTCGGGTAAACCATGATAACTGAAATCATGTGTATCAAATATTAAACATCTATTAAATTCTGGATCAATAGATTTTACGAAATTTTTACCTGTTTTATCGTAAAGACCCAATTCCCCTTTCCAGGACTTTTGCCAGTTTGAATTTAGATAAATTAATAAATTTATTCTTCTGTTTAAACCAGTAGCATCATGGTAATTTCCATCTACATGTACATCTAATAAACCTGACTTTTGAGTCATGTTTAACCCTCCTCCGCTAAAGTATGGATCTGGAATTAATTTAGGAATACCTATTCTTTGACTCATAGCTCTAAGGATAATACTTGAGTTAAGAACTTTAACAGCATCTACAATTCCCTCAGGAATATCAAACTCAGATTCCCAATTAGACCTTGCCTTAACTTCAATATCATTGTCATTAGAATGAATCCAAGTACTTGAGTCTGCGTATGGAAATTTTGATTCACAAGTTTTTATTAACTTCTCTGGGAAAAAATTATCTATTACTATATGTCTAAAGGGTTCTTCAAAATATTCCTGTCCTTTTCTGGAGTCTAAAATCTTCTTTTCGCAATCTAAGGCAATTTTTTTTAGGTCTTTTTGAGAAAGGCTCTTCATTATGTTTTCTAAGGTTTTTTCCAAACCGTTCTATTGACATAGTGAGTATAAGAAAGGATTGTCCTGAGAACTTTTAGTGAAGTATTTTCACTCATATAATCCTTGATGCTATCTATACCAAGGCCTTTTTCATAAGAAGTAACAAGTCTTATTGCCTCTAGAACAGAATCTTTTTTAAGACCTGACATAATAAATGTTGCTTCATCAGAGGCCTCAGGTCTTTCATGTGCTTGGCGAATAGTTATCGAAGATAATTTTAAAATAGACGATTCTTCAGCAATCGTACCACTATCTGAAATGACACATAGAGAGTTCATTTGTAATTTATTATAATCAAAATATCCAAATGGCTTACAAAATGTAACAAGCTCATTTTTAGGTTTATAATTTATCTCTTTAATTCGTTTTGCAGTCCTAGGATGAGTTGATACGACTATGGGCAACTCATAAACATCTGTTAAAGCTTCAATTGTTTCGAGAAAGTCTTGAAAATTATCTTCAGAATCAACATTTTCTTCACGATGAATGCTTACTAAGAAATATTTATCCTTTTTTAATTTTAGATTCTGAAGTATCTTGCTATTTTCTATAGCTTTAAAATTATTTTTTATGACTTCAGGTAATGTAGAACCTATTTTTATTATTGTTTCTGGTCTAATACCTTCATCTAATAAATACCTTCGAGCATGCTCCGAAAGAGGCATATTTATGTCACTAAGGTGATCTACAATTTTTCTATTAATCTCTTCTGGAACACGCTGATCAAAACATCGATTTCCTGCTTCCATGTGAAAAATTGGTATCTTTCTTCTTTTGGCCGAAATAACAGATAAACAACTGTTTGTGTCTCCATAAATTAAAATTGCATCTGGTTCCTCAGACTCTAATACAGGGTCTATTTTACTGATAGTTTCACCTATGGCTTCAGCTACTGAATTAGTGCTCACCTCTAAAAAGTAATCAGGTTTTCTTACTTGCAATTCTTTAAAAAATATTTCATTCAACTCATAGTCATAGTTTTGTCCAGTATGTACTAAGACATGATCAATGTGCTTATCAGCAAGAGGTATAAATGAGCTAAGCTTTATAATTTCAGGTCTTGTTCCTACAATAGTCATTAATTTGAGTTTTTTCATTTTAAATAGTCTCTAAATAATTCTTCTTTGAGTAAGATCTCTTTTAGTTCTGCTTTATTCAATTGCAGTGCATTATGAGAATTAAAATCCTCTATCATAGCTACTTCGACTTGGCCCTGTTCAAAGAAATCTTCATAATTTAAATCTCTGTTGTCACTAGGAATTCTATAATATTTTTCTAAATCTTCTGCTACAAACATTTCTTCCTTACTACAAAGAGTTTCGTAAAGCTTTTCTCCATGCCTTGTTCCTATGTTTTTAACAGGATGGTCAGGTCTATTAACAATTTCAAGACAAACATCAGATAAAGTTTGAATACTACAAGCAGGTGCTTTCTGCACAAAGATATCGCCATTTTTTCCTTCTTCAAAAGCATACATTACTAACTCAACAGCTTCATCAAGAGACATGGCAAATCTAGTCATATTTGGATCTGTTATGGTAATTGGAATATTACGAGTAATCTGTTCGAGAAATAGAGGTAAGACCGAGCCCCTTGAACCTAACACGTTGCCATATCTAGTTGCAGATATTACTGTTTCATTAGAATTTCTAGACTTAGCTACTAAGACTTTTTCCATCATAGCCTTGGAAATACCCATGGCATTGATTGGATAAACAGCTTTATCGGTACTTAAGCAAACAACTTTTTTAACTGAATTTTGTATAGCCGCTTCTAAAACATTTTCTGTACCTAAAATATTCGTTTTTACTGCTTCAAGAGGAAAAAATTCACATGAAGGAACTTGTTTTAGAGCCGCGGCATGAAAAATATAATCTATTCCTCTTGACGCAGATACAAGGCTATCTCTATCTCTGACATCTCCGATATAGAAATTTAATTTATCAGATTTATATGCCCTTCTAATATCCTCTTGTTTCTTTTCATCCCTAGAAAAGATTAAAATTTGATCAAGATCTGAATCCATGAGTCTATTTAAAACTGCTTGGCCAAATGAACCTGTTCCTCCCGTTATCATTATTTTTTTATTTTTAAGCGTTTTCATTGTATTTTTTATGTACTTTTCTCATAAATTTGAAAGTAAGTCTGGTGCAATCATACCAAGAAAAAGAGCAAGCTCTAAGATAAGAAGATTTAGAGAGAGATTTTCTTAGTTCTTTGGAGTCTAATAGTTTCCTCACAGTATCGGCTATTTCTGCTGTGTTATGAGGATCAAAATATAAACCTGAAGAGGTAAGTAGTTCAGGCGCGGAAGATTTATTTGAACAAGCAACAGGTAAACCCGATGCCATTGCCTCTGTAAGTGTTTGTCCAAAACTCTCGCATGTAGATGAAAATAAAAATAAGTCTGATGTAGAGTAGGCTTTACTCAGTTCTTCATAACGAACCAATCCTTTATAAAAAATATATTCAGATTGAGGGTCATTTATATGAACATACTTTATTAATTTTCTGATAGATCTTTTATCTCCAGTTCCATATATTTCAAGTGAAATAGGATAACCTTCATCGTGAAGTAATTTTATAGCCTCAATAAGTTTACTATGATGTTTATAAGGCTCGATGGCTGATACGTTTATAATCTTGAATCTATTTTCATTATTATAGAAATTTATATCTTTTTTTAGGCCTGGCTCACAGAAAAAAGACTCATTAGTCCCATGATTAATAACTTGGTTTAAAACTTTATAGTTATCAATCTTCTTTAATACAATCTTTTTAGAATTATGAGTTAAAAAAATTATCCCATTCGACCTTCTAAAAGAACTTGTTTGAGTTAACCTCAACAAAAAGAACTTTATCGTTTTGATTGAAATACCGTAACGTAGAATTTCTCTTGATTGGAATGGTAATAGACTATGATTCATAGTTAATACAGGTTTGAAAGAAGTGGTAAAAGATCCACCTGGAACAAATAATATGTCACATGATGAATTATTTAACTCTTTAGAGAGTTTAAATATTTGCCAAAGAGTCCTTGAGAGAAAGTTGTTAGCTGAAACTGTCTTTTTCTTTAGCCAAGGCTTATTTTCTATATTTAATAGAGTGTCTTTCGAGGACCACAAAATAATTTCATTAAAATTATCTAAAGAAGGCTCTGCATTACTTAATATTTCTTTTAAATGAGTTATTCCTCCACCATCTCTTATGTTTACTGCATCAATTCCTATTCTAATGGGCTTCGAATTTTGCACTTTATTAAGATTCTTTGGAATTTTTTTAATATCTCTTTTCGTAAAGATATTCAAAATGAATAAAAGAGTCATCTTCAGGAAGACCATGAGTCCTTTTCTTCTTATAGAGGCGCTTAAATAATTGTGAATTAGGCATTAACTTAGATCCAATTATATTCAAAGAAGTCGTTTTATCAGGATAGATGAACTCAAACTTAGTATCATGATTGTCATGCATAAAATATCTTCGACAAGTCCTTTCAATAATCTTAAGATTTTCTTTGGCACTTTTCCCATCCATTTCTGAAAAACTGCAAGAATTATAAAAAAGATCGATCGAAGAGTCTTCTAATTCACCTATCGAAAAATGCGGAAATATCCCTACATCAAAATCTGCATCTCCATCTGCAGAGATCTTATCTTCTCCAAAAAGGCGAAAATTTTTCTCTGGCAAGGCAGTCATCAAGAAAAAGGAGCTCAAAGCTAAAACTTCTGGTATATCAAAAAGCAAAAATTTCACGTCCTTTTGGGGTCTTTGATTAATAGCCTGAAAAGCCAGCCCGCCTAAGCCACCACCAATCTCTGCAATAGTTGGATTTTCAATATCTTTCAAAATAAGATTAATTTCATGTGCTCTATATGTATGTCTCAATGATTCTATAGGAATAACTTTATTATTAAATAATACACCACAGGGGTTACCTGCCATGGGAAAATCTAAATTATTAAGATCAAAATCAATATTTTCTAAAAGTTTTTTATAATTAGACCATACATATTTCGTATATAAACCTCCAAATAAAGATTTATATCTTATGTATTCATCATACCCACCTGTTCCTATTCCACATTGTTCACGAAATAAATTCTGATAAATGCTACTTAAGGACGTTATGTTCTTTTCTTTTAAAGCCTTGATAACAGAACCATAATTTATAGTAATCCATTCAGCCCAGAGACCCTTTATTTCAAAGGCTTCGGAACAAGATTTCTGCTCTTCTTTTGCCTTTTGATAAGCCTCAATAATCCTAGAGATATTATCTTGAGAGGGTAATAATACTTTATCACTTCCTCTATGATCTAAGTGGCCATCCCTTAAATTTAATCTCTTTTCATCAACTTCTAGGAATAAATACTTAAAAGGTATCTCAAGATATCTTTTATAAGAGTTTAATAAATATCTGATAAGCTTCTCTATTAGAACCCCTGATAGAAAGGCATTTTTAGCTTTATTGAATAAATAAAGTATTCTTATCATTTTAATTAAAGACGTATTACTTGGAGATTTCTATTGTATATCAATAAAAAATGAAATATAAACTAGTTTAATCAATATCCTTCGTTTGGCTTATTCTTCAAACTAAAAATTAACAAAATAGTACCTAAGACAATAAATACAGAAGTGCTTCTATGCCCAAAACACGCCCCTAAAATTATTAAGGTAATTAGAGTTAGTCCTCTCTTATTGCTTTCATTGGAAGTAAAAGTTTTCAGGGGCGCTAAAAAAGAATAGATGTATATTAGTGAACCAATTATCCCAGCTTCATAAAATAATCTAATCACGTTAGCATTGGGATTTTTAAGTCCTGCATCAGCAGTAAAGAAGCTTCCATTCAATACTGCACTGCTACCTGCTCCTGTACCAATAAATGTCGGTAGGAGATCTAGATTTAAGATCTCAGAAAATCTTATCCAAATTGGATAAATATTGACTATCTGTGTTTGGACCATGGCAGGTAACTCTTCATTATTCTTTAAAACTTCCAGGGCGATTGGAGCATACTCAATATATTGAAGAACTCTTTCAGAATTAATTGCATAAAAATAAACACTGGTTCCAATAAAAATAAAACATATCAATAAGGTCAAATTTATCTTCAAGGACATTTTAGGAATTCCATAAACTAAAATAAGTCCTGCCATGATCGCGAGGCCTATGTAACCAGATACAGACTGCGTCAGTAATGCCGCAACAAAGATTGTAAAATACCAAAGTCTATTTGTATTCGTATCACGCCATAAATCCCTGAGATATAACATACATACGCCTAAGGCAAGAAATACAAAAGCATCTCGGGGTTCTCCTGCTATACCATGGAATCTATTTCCGACATGAGTCCAATCTGCGATAGTCCTTGGAATTAATTCAAAGTTAAAGAAAAAAGAAAGAATCAAATCAAGAATTCCTAGAAAAAAGGATAAAAAAAACATAAAAAAGAATACCTTAAAGAAATAATTGATACCTCGATTATTTCTTAAAAGAAACTGCGGGAGTATAACCATATACATAAAGTAAAAGATTAATATAAAAACTTCTACAAAAGGTCTTACTAATTGACCATTAAGTATAGAAGAAAATGCTGAAGTACCTTCCTGATTTAGACGAGAAATTGTTAAGGTAGAAGACTCGTAGGCACCAAGAGAATATCCATACAACATAGAGAGAATATAAAAAGCGATGAAAATAAAGAACCATCTGTACTTCAAATGGAAAATATTCGGCAAGTAAATAACTTTACTACGTGTGAGCATAGCTCTAATTAGAATGCTTACTATGACTAGAAACTGCAGCGATCTACTTATATTGCCTCCAACCCCAGTTATATGGGCTCCGAAGATAGTGAAGAATATCATGGGCTCAAGAACTATCGACCATACAAAAAGCTTTTCTATTAATCCAAATCTATAATGAGACCTAGTTAAATTATCGCTGTTATTGGCCGTAATATTCATGCCGCTTAAGAAAAAAGATTAAAGTTAAAATTGTAATATCTATATTCTCCACAAAGATCATAAATTTCTGACTGCAAACCTTTTTTGAAGTGAGAAATACCTTTTGTGGTTGATTCATTTAATCCGCCGACATCAAAAGATAAGCACTGCCTGGATTTAGCATTAAGAATAGCTTGCCAAAGCAAGACATAATTTGCTTGATATTTTCTACCTAAATGATTGGAAGCACCTATTAAATAAATAGCATTAGCGCCATATCTTACGCTAACAAGTAAACCTAAAAAGTCGTTATTATCTGACAGATGAGCCGAAAAAATATTAAACTCCCAATGCCTACTCTGAGTGTTAGCCATTTCTTTAATTAACTCATTTGAAATTCCAGTAAATTCTTTATTGCCTTGTAAGGACTCATATTGATCTAAAAGCATATTAATATTACTTTCAGTATTTTCTAAGAGTTTTACTTCAACACCTAGCTTTATACCTTTTTTAAGACAGTTCCTCCATTTACCATTCAAAGACATCATCATCTCTTCTGTCGATTTATTTAAGGAAAATAATCCTGAGGCCCAGGCAAGATTCTTTAAAGGTCTAAGACCTAAATCCTCAAGTCTTGATAAATTATTTAAATCTTTTTTAACTTCCGGAGCTATCTGCAATACTCTCCAATTTCTTCTTTTAGTCTCTTGTAAGATTGCCTCTATAGATGCAAATAAATTATCATCTAAGTTGTCAAATTCATTATTTATTAATAAGGGCCCTCTATTGATTCTTGCTATAGTTCCTAAAATAGGAATCTTTTTTAGTAATACTTGAACTAAAGAAATTTCCCTTCCTTCTCTTGATATTGCAAAGTATTTCATTTGTAATCCTTCAGAATCACACTTTGCAATTCCGTACAACCAAGATTGAAGAAGGTTATCATTAGAAACTTTTTCCCACAAAACCTCCCATTCTGCAAAGTTAATTTCCCTTATGTTTATCGCCATAATTTTTTATAGTTATATTTATTACCCGAAATTAGCTTGAGGTTACCCAGATAAATATCTATCAACATCAAAGTTACTATGTATCGGGAAAAAAAGAGATCTCATTCTTAAGGAGACTGTCTTTTCATGTCTTTTTCTGTAATTTTCTAAATCTGGAGGTAGATCAGGCCATGTACTTACTGGTATGCCTCTCAAATTAAGAGCTGTATAGAGTTCTTCAGAAATTTTTGATGTCTCAAGCTCAATTCCAAACAGATAAGGGGAACAAGCTGTTTTAGATTCAAATATCTCTTGAAATTGGATATTCATACTTTTCAAAAAATATTTCCATTTTTTCTCATTTTGTTTTCTGATTTCAATTTCTTCTTTTAAATCATCTATTAATACTAAAAGTAACTTTTTTGAAAATTTACTTATTGGTGGGCTAATAAAACTAGTAGTATTCATAATTCTAGGATCTTCACTCATAGAAAATCCTTGATTAACTCTTCTTCTAATGCCTAATTTCTGCAGAGTTCTCTTTATAACCCATATAGAAGTTCTAAAGAAATTTATCTTCGAATCTTTAGACATTTCTTCAATTATAGATTTGAGAGGATTTACTTCAATTGAATAATCTTTCAAGAGTCTATCAGCTTTAGCAACTAAAAAAGCGCCGTCTGGAATAGCCAAAAATTTGTGAGGACTAAATAAAAGAAAATGACCATATGATATTAAATCATTATCAGGGATTAGTATATGGGCTGAGTCTTCTATCAACCATGCATCATTTTGTTTTGCAAAGGTATAAGCATTCTCCATATTCATGTGTTTACCAAAAAAGTGTACTCCGACGAATAAATCTGGTTTTCCCGAAGAAGGAATTAATTGCGAACAAAATTCAATATCAGGACTACCATCTCTTAAAATAGGGTAAAAAACTAGATTAGCATTGATTTCCCTTAAAGGAGCTATTGAGGAATTACAAAAATAATCTGGAAACCAAATTGAAATATTGTGATCATTTTGTTCTTTAATTCTAAAAAGTGCGATCGCTAATAAGGACCAAGCAGTCCGCGAAGTCGACAGAATTGTATCATTCTCTTCTTTCCAGTCATCGAATAATGAAGCCTCTTTATCATTGATATGTGAAGTAAAAGCTTTAATGAGATTAGACAATTTAGGAACGGGGTATTGTGTATTGCTTTTCATAAGATCGTATTAGTCTGTAATCAAATTGACCAAGACTCGTATTCAATAAAATCTTTTTTATATCTATAATCAGCTGCACCTTCAAGAAAAGACTTGTCTAAGGTGCTGTTATCATCTAACGATAAAGGGTCTCTTCTTATGGCCCATTTTTTTCCTTTTCTTTTATTTAATCCCCTCATGCCAGTGTGAATGAATTCATATCTAGTCTTCGCCAGCTTAAGTGCATCTTTACTAAAAAAGCAGACATTGCCAAAGCCAAAAGAGAAGTGTTTTATTTTTACTCCTAATTTATCTTCTAACTTATCTCCACATTGAATAATCTCTTCATACAGATGAGAATCACTTTCTATAGAAGCTAAATTTGCATGAGTGGCAGTATGTGCACCAATTGCATGTCCTCTACTAATGAGAAAATTTAGATCTTCCGATGTCATGGGTTCCAAATTAGATACTACCATTGGAGTTTTCGAGCTTTTCCACTCCGGGAAAAGGTTATTCTTCACAAATTCATTTATAGTTTTCTTTTCTTTAACATCCAAAAAATTAGAAATTATAAAGAATATGGCCTTTATGCTTAGTTGGTCTAGCACTTGTTCAGCAACAACCCTATTAGACTTATATCCATCATCAAAAGTCAGCAAGAGGTTGTCTCCAGATAATCTTAGAGAACCATTGAGATGATCTTCAAACTCATTAGGAGAAATAAAATTCCATTTCTTAGATAAGTAAAGAATCTTTTCCCTAAAAGTTTCTATAGCATCTTTAGGTATATCATGAAATAAAATAACCCTTACTCTGCAATCTTCTCTCAAGCCTAGTAAAATAAATAATCTATTGATTATTAAGAAAGGAAAATAAAGTATATAAAGTGCAAAATTCTTGAGGTTCATTAGAACTAAATCAGTTTTTCTGCAGCGACCTTTCCGCTCATTATTGCTTCATCACTCCATAGATAGGCCCATAAGCCATATCTTCCACAAGGAATAATGCCCAATGGCTTTAGAAAATCATGAATTTTCTTAATCGCAGGTCTTCTATTTTTATCATAAATAACATAGCCATACTTAATATCATAAGTATCAAGGTAAGTTATATCATCATTTTCTTCTATAATATTT
>CEUA01003690.1_pt1 | contig 11754 bp, 9 predicted proteins | sample 361541 | NCBI WGS metagenome assembly CEUA01 (sample SAMEA2623079, study PRJEB7988) | marine metagenome | isolation source: saline water (ENVO:00002010), including
TAACTACTAAAAGCTATAAGGGCACCAATACCGATTCTGTCATTTATAGAAAGCCAACCTCCATACATTAAAATTCCTGCCATACCTAAACGGGGAAGAGACTCTATTAAGGGGTTAAAACGTGCTCTTGCGTCAACGAGGGCAGTCGAAGACCAACGTAAACGTTGAGCCATTTGAGCCAGCAATTTGATTTGATCTTTCTCAGCTGCAAAAGATTTCACAATTCTCGACCCATTTATGTTTTCGTCAACGACCATCGCTAAATCAGCCATACGACCTTGAGTGACCCAAGAAAGTGGGAATACCCTGTCTCGCATTTTTTGAGCAAGAATATACACGAATGGCATGCAGGAAATAGTTACAAGGGTGAGAGGAATATGTATAGAAAGCATGAAAACGAAAGCTAATAGAAAACTGAAAATCGAAAGTATTGCTAAAGGACCAAAAGCTAAGAGTAGTTGAATGGAGCGAATATCTGAATTTGCTCTAGATATAACTTCGCCACTAGCTATCCGATCAAAAAAAGAAAACGAAAGTTTAGTCAGATGTTTAAAGATTAAGGATCTGAGCTGAGTTTCGATTCGATATGCGGTTTTAAAAAGTAGAAACCTGTAAGTGAATCTAAGGGCAAATGCGCATATCGCCATTATTAATAACCCCCATACATAAGAAGTAATTTTCCCCGTTCCATCTGTTAGAGCCTTGTCAATCGCCTCACGCATAACCATCGGAACTGATACCTGTATAGCGAGACCCGTAATGCCACAAAAAGCTGTTATAAGAAAGGCGTTTTTTTGCTCTTTAATGATGGGGTATAAACGCTTGAACCAACGTTTTGTTACATCTGGGTCTATGGAGGTGTCGGAAATAGTGAGCTTCTTTTTTTCTAACTCCAATTGAGCCGAGTAATTCATTGGTTCACAGTACATGATCAGCAGTGAAATGATTTGAGTATTGTAAGGTTCAAGCGTTTTATACCTCGCTAGAGTATAAGGACGATGTCAATCTGGTCTGGCTTGTTCATTGCTGCCCTTCTTTTGTCGCTAAATGCTTTTTTTGTTGCAGCAGAGTTTTCTCTTGTGGCGGTCAACAGGGCCACTGTCGAAGCAGAAGCGGATAATGGCTCTTCGCATGCCCGTAGGGTTCGGAAACTCCTTCAAAACTTAATTGTTTATCTATCAGGAGCCCAATTTGGAATTACCCTTTCGGCATTATCTCTTGGCTTTGTAGCAGAACCTACAGTCACAAAGATTCTCACCGGTGGAGATGACCATTCAGGTTTAAGTGTCTTTTTGGCTGTTGCGGTAGCGACTTCTTTACATCTAGTAATTGGTGAACAGATACCTAAATACTTAGCTCTAGCAGCTCCCAGAAAAATTACTTTTCTTTTAGCGCCTTTTATTCAGATATATGGAAAGCTTTTTTACCCAGTAGTTGCTTTCTTGAATTATTGTGCGAATCGCGTAGTTAACAGATTGGGTATTGAACCGAAGAATGAGTTATCTGCTTCTCGTACGCTCGGTGAACTAGAACATTTGATTGAAACGTCCGGTGATGAGGGTGTTCTCGATTCCGAGGAGGTAAATCTGCTTAGAAGGTCAATACGGTTCACAGGCAAGACAGTAGCTGATGTTTTGGTTCCACGAGTAGAGGTACGTGCACTGCAAAAAGAAGACTCAGTGGAAAAACTTATTGACCTTTCTGTGAAAACTGGTTTTTCAAGATTTCCTGTATTCGGAATTGATTTGGACGATATAAAAGGAGTTGTTCACATCAAGTCCCTATACAAGTTCCCTATAGAAACACGGTTGGCATTATCAGTAGAAAAATTGATGACTCCCGTTTTAACAGTTCCAGAAACACGAGACCTAGATGACGTTTTAGACGATATGCGTCAAAACCGAAATCAGCTATTAGTAGTCGCGGATGAACACGGAGGAACAGCAGGCATAGTCAGCATCGAAGATGTCCTCGAAGAGATTGTTGGCGAAATAGGAGATGAATATGACCACATAGAGGTCAAAACCAGAACAGAAGGTTTGGGAAGCACAATTATTTCCGGCCGATTAAATCTATACGAAGTTGAAGAATCAACTGGTTTGAAAATCCAAGAAGGACCGTATGAGACAATTGCTGGCTACGTTCTTTTTCGACTTGGACATCTTCCAGAACCAAGTGAAATTATAGAAGTAGACAACTGGAAAATCGAAGTAGTCGCCGTAGAGGGGCTGAGGGTGGCCAACCTTCGTGTAGTTTCTCCGAACAATTCAAAAACAAGGAGCAGGTAGATGCTTTTTGTAATACTTGCCGCGGCGATTTTTCTTATTTTCGTCAATTCTATTTTCGTAGCTACAGAAATTTCCTTGGTCGCTAGTCGTATTTCACGACTAGAAGAACTAGTTGAAGGAGGTTCCAGAACTGCAAAAATAGCGTTAGAGGCTCGAAAGGATTTACGTAAACAACTTTCTGGGTCTCAGTTAGGGATAACTCTAAGCAGTGTTATTCTTGGAATTCTTGCTGAACCTTCAGTTGGTGAGCTGATCAGGTCGCTTTTAGAAAACTTAGGTGCACCAAGTGGGGCATCGGAAACAGCTTCCTGGATTTCAGCAATAGCAATAGCAGCGATGTTGCAGATGATGTTCGGAGAAATAGTTCCCAAGAACATAGCTATCGCCGATCCGGAAAGAACCCTTCTTCGGGTTATGCCGATACAAAGATTTTTTGTACAAATCGCGATACCTGTGATTTGGCTTTTAGACAAAATAGTTGCCTTCGCAGTTAGACCATTAAGTAATAAGTTGCAAGTTGGAAATGACAGTGCATTAGGTATGACCGAGCTTTTAGCGGTTGTTAAAGCCTCGAAGGATGAAGGGCTCATAGAAAGTTTTGAGCATGAGCTTCTAACCAGTGCTTTGGATTTAGGGCAAAGACCCGTTTCATCGATCATGATACCGTGCAGTGAAATGGTCACAGTCGATAGAAAAATGGATTTAGCTTCAATAGAGGAGGTTGTCCTAGCGAGCGGCCATTCCAGGCTTCCAGTAGTTGGAAATAGCGAGAATGATCTACTTGGATTTTTACATGTTAAAGATTTTCTCCGCCTACCGGAACAGTCACAAAGTGAACCAGTGCCTTTGGAAATGATACGTAGAATGTTGATCGTGCCACCCGATTTACTTTTGGACGACCTGCTTTTACAGATGCGTAGATCACGTAGTCATTTAGCTGGAGTTAAAAATTCTGAAGGAGTACTTCTGGGTCTAGTAGCACTCGAAGATGTGATAGAGGAACTTGTAGGAGAGATTGAAGATGAATCTGATCTCGCGACTAAATAAACTCGACTTTCTTAGCTCGTTGCCGAGACACAAGTAATCCAGAAATGTACTGTTAATTGATGTCTAGAAATTTCTGCGTTCTTGCTGCTCTCTTTTTCTTTCTGTTTCTACCTGTCGGTCATTCAAACGCACAAGAGAACCAGCCCGCATTCGTTGAAGTGGGGGAAAATGATTCACCATTTTTGTTAGAACGTAAACTAACACTCCCATTTTTTACTTCTAAAGCTTCGGCAGTTGTATCAATAATTGAAAATCGTATTGAAAGAACGACTACTGCTCTTACAGACTTGGTGACAACTTTCGAAGCGATACGTTCACGCCAAGAAGCGGTAGGAGAATCCTTGGAGAACGTCGTGGGACTCCTACTCGAGCGGATTGAAGAAGCCGAGAAGATAATGGTTGATCGTGCTGAAAAATTAAAAAATATCGCAGAGGTCGATAAGGAACGTCTTCAGGGAGATAAGAAAAAATACGAAAATATAGAAAAAATTATGGAACTAGCCAATTCCGAGGACTGGGTTTGTCCGGTCGCTAATACCGTAAAGTTTTACGACTCGTGGAATGAAAAGAGACCTAGAGGTATCCATAGAGGAGTTGATTTAGTCGGCTTTCATGGAGCGGATCTTTACGCTCCCGTAGACGGAGAAGTAACTTTTTTCTGGGATTCCGTAGGAGGTAAATCGTTCAGAATTATTGCTGAAAATGGCGATTATTATTTTGGAACCCATCTATACCGTTACGGTAAAAAATCCGGAAAAGTCTCAGCTGGAGATGTAATAGGTCAATTAGGTGCCGGAGGAAACGCCACGGGGCCCCATTTACATTTTGAATTTCATCCCGGACCTGTAGGGAAAGGAAACGGAGTCAATCCTTATCAAATAGTAAATCGTAGGTGCACGAATAGAATCCCTATGGAGATGCCACTAAATCACACTGAGGACGAAGAAAGAGAGAAGTATTCATTTTCTTATGGGAATTTTGAGTGGGATTAAGCACCAATCGAGTGGTACCCGCCATCCACGTGGAGCAACTCTCCCGTAGTCGCAGGCAACCAGTCGGAAAATAATGCTACGCAAGAGCGCGCTACGGGTTCAGGATCTTCAACATCCCAACCAAGTGGCGCACGTCCATCCCATGCATCTTCAAATTCAGAAAAACCTGGAATACTTTTTGCTGCCATAGTTTTTATAGGACCTGCTGCTACCAGGTTTACTCTTATGCCATCGGGTCCAAGAGATTTAGCTAGGTAACGGGAAGTCGATTCAAGTGCAGCTTTTGCAACCCCCATCCAGTTGTAAGCCGGCCAAGCGAAACGTGCGTCAAAATCAAGACCAACTATTGAACCACCTTTGGGCATTAATGGGGCGACCACTTCAGCTAGAGTTTTGAAAGAGTAAGCGGAAATTTCCATCGCTACTTTTACATCATCCCATGTCGCTGACATAAAATCTTCCCCTAGACAAGCCTCAGGTGCGAAACCAATTGCATGGAGTGCTCCATCCACTTCACCCCAGTTTGTTTTGAGCCATACATTTAAGTCCTTCGCCTGTTCAATGGACGTGACATCAAATTCTAAAACTTCAGGCTGGCCTTCCAGTTTTCTTGCAGTTCTACGAGTAAGACTCAATCCGCGACCTGCTCCCGTTAGAACAACTTCAGCGCCTTCTGCGATTGAACGTTCTGCAACAGCAAAAGCCAATGATGAGTCTGTTAATACACCAGTAATGAGAAGCCTCTTACCACTTAATAAACCCAAAGTAAAAGCTCCTTTCTCAACAAAAGACTACGTGCTACAACTATAATTCGTGAATTCTTTGACAGATGTATATAAAAAACATTCCATCAGTGTTTCAAGGCGCAATATTGCCTAGGATCATCACCATGAAAATAGGCTTATTAGGAGCAACAGGACCTGCTGGAAAAGCTTTGGCGGCAAGGCTTGCATCAGTGGGGTATGAAATAACAGTAGGTTCTCGAAGTAAATATCGCGCCCTGGAAATTAAAGATGAGATAGTTTCCGCATGGCCGGAGAAGGAACTTCAAATCACAGCGGCAGAAAATATTGATGCCGCAAAAGCAGATCTAATAGTTATAGCGACTCCGTGGGATGCAGCTGCTACAACTGCTCGTTCTGTCGCGGAACACCTTCATGGAAAAGTTGTTATTTGTATGTCTAATGCGATAGCTAGAGTTGCAGGAGAATTTCAGCCTTTAGTTCCACCTCGTGGATCAGTAGCGGCAACGGTCCAATCTGTAATTCAGGATTCGTATGTTGCGGCTGCAATGCACCATGTTCCTGCTAATGAGCTAGGTAATTTAAATGAAGATGTCGAAAGCGACGTACTGGTCTGTTCTGATCACAGTAAAGCAACAGAGAAAACTTCAGAGCTTTTAACCAAGATTCCAGGGATCCGACCTTTAGATGCTGGAGGTTTGTCGAATGCAACTGCTATTGAAGCTTTTAGTGCTGTGATCCTCCAATTGAACAGTCGATATAAAACAAGAGCAGCGTTGCGATTTATAGGTATTGAAGAAAATTAGATATTTAGTGTTTCAAGTATTAAAAACACTGAATCTTCACCCTCTAATTAGTAACCTCGTAATATGGCTGAAATAAAAGTTACTCTTCCAGACGAGTCAACTCGTACTTTGCCTGAAGGCTCCACAGGTGCAGACTTAGCAGCTGATGTAGGCAGGAGTTTAGCTAAGGCAGCTATTGCTTTAACTGTCAATGGCGAAACAAAAGACTTAAGCAACTCCCTCTCTGATGGAGATGCAGTGTCAGTTATAACTTCAGACACTGAAGACGGTTTATATGTTTTAAGACATTCCACAGCGCACGTTTTAGCTCAAGCTGTTCTGAGCATCTGGGAAGGAGCCACTTATGCGATAGGCCCACCTATCAAAGATGGATTTTATTACGATTTTGAACTTCCAGGCGGAGCTACTTTCACAGAAGATGATTTGACAAACATCGAAAAGCGTATGCGAGAGATAATTAAGGAAGATCAGCATTTCGAAAGACACGAGGTTCCGTCTGAAGAAGCTTTAGAACTTTTCGTAAATCACAAATTTAAAAAAGAAATTATAGAAAGAGTCTCAACTGGTGAGATGGATAGTGAAATTTCAAATGAAGCTTCAGCAGAAGGAATTATTAGTTATTACAAAAATGGCCAAGATTTTGTTGATCTCTGCACAGGGCCACATGTGCCATCAACTGGGAAATTAGGTCATTTCGCTTTGCAAAAAGTTGCTGGAGCGTATTGGAGAGGTGATGAAAAGCAGCCAATGCTGCAGCGTATATATGGAACAGCCTGGGCCAGCAAAAAAGATTTAGAGGATTATTTGGAGAGACTGGCTGAAGCAGAGAAGAGAGATCATCGACGATTAGCAACAGAACTTGACCTAGTTTCATGGCCGGAAGATTTAGGACCAGGGCTGGCTGTATGGCATCCGAAAGGGTCATTGATTCGAAAGGTAATTGAAGATTACAGCCGCACTAGACATGAAAATGGTGGTTACAGCTTTGTATTCAGTCCTCACATAGCTAAATCAGTCCTTTGGGAAACAAGCGGACACTTAGATTTTTACGCTGAAGGCATGTATCCACCCATGGAAATGGATGGGGTAACATATTATCCCAAACCAATGAATTGTCCTTTTCACGTAATGGTTTATAAAAGCTCACAACGTAGCTACAGGGACCTACCGACACGTTATTTTGAACTTGGAACTGTTTACAGATATGAGCTTTCGGGTGCTGTGCATGGACTCCTTCGTAGTAGAGGATTCACTCAGGATGATTCTCATATTTTTTGTACCCGTGAGCAGGTTCCGGAAGAATTGTCATCTCTTTTAGCTTTCTGTCTTTCCCTGCTGAGAGATTTTGGTTTCACTGATTTTCAAGCAAAACTTTCAACAAGACCTCCGGAGAAATCTGTGGGCGATGATGAACTATGGGACCTAGCCATAGAAGGCTTAAGACAGGCACTTGAACAAGAAGAACTTCCATACATTATTGAAGAAGGAGGGGGTGCTTTCTACGGTCCCAAAATTGACATGGATGTGAATGATGCGATTGGCAGACCATGGCAATTGACCACCCTTCAATTGGATTTCAACCTTCCTGAGCGGTTTGGTCTTGAATACATAGGAACTGATGGGGCTAGACATCAACCGGTGATGATACATAGAGCCCTATTAGGTTCGGTTGAAAGATTTATTGGAGTTTTAATCGAACACTATGCAGGCGCTTTCCCTACATGGCTATCTCCCGAACAAGTAAGAATATTGCCCGTGGCGGCAGAACACCAAAATTATGCAGAGTCGCTTTTAGCCGAAATAGAGAATGAAGGCTTCAGAGCCACCATAGATATTGCTGATGAGCCTCTTGGGAAAAGAGTTAGGGCAGGGAAAGTTGAAAAAATTCCACATTTATTGGTAGTAGGGGATGAAGATATAAAAAATAACACTGTTGCTGACAACATTCGAAATGGCGATGAACCTGAACGAGGTTTATCAATACAAGATTTTCTACTTCGTTTAAATGAAGAAGTGGAGAAGAAAGTTTGAACAAATTAGAAAATTTGTGGGCTGGATGGCGGAAAGAATATTTGACTTTTACAAATAGTGACAATCCTAAAAATAATTCAGAGAAGACTCTGTTTGAAGCTATTGACCAAAGCCAGTTGCCAGATCAAGAAACTTTTGTTATAGAAAAAAGAACACTCACAATGGTTTTACTGAATGCTTACCCGTATACCAGTGGGCATCTTCTGATTGTTCCAAGAAGACCAGTTGAGACACTTGCAGAGTTAAGTATTGAAGAGCATGAATCTTTATGGAAAATGGTTACAGACGCAACCAAAACGCTGCAGGAAGTATTTTCCCCTGAGGGAATAAACGTAGGTTTAAATCAAGGTGAAGCCGCTGGGGCAGGAGTACCAGATCATTTGCATGTCCATGTAGTCCCTCGCTGGAGTGGAGATACAAACTTCACCACTGTTACAGCTAATACTCGGGTGATACCTGAAGCTCTTACAGATACCTGGACCCGCATATCTGAAGCATGGCCAAAAGAAAATTGAAAAGGACAAATCCATTAGGAAATAAAACTCAAATTACCTCTGCGAATTTCATTTCTGTTTACGAATTTACTAAGGGTCAGATATGAAAAGATCTCATTTGTTGACCTTTTTACTGCTACTTGTTTCAATCGTTTTAGGCGTAACAGGAGTTATAGAAACAAAAGCTGTTCTATTCCTCATTGTTATTTTCGGATTTACATCTGTTATAGCTGTTTTTTCTGACCGATACAGAAACAAGTAATCGCATTTTCTCCATCAAGCAAGCTACCTTGATACTGATCTATGAAGTTTCCTAATCGACCTCGTTGGGTTCCAAAGAGAAAACCAAAAACGGTTTTCGTTTTTTCAGGCGGTGCTGTTAGAGGTGCTGCACAAATAGGGATGTTAAAAGCTTTGTGCGATGCAGGGATAAAACCGGATGAAATAGTAGGTGTTTCCATAGGTGCCCTCAACGGCTTCTGGTTTGCATGCGACCCAACTCCCGCCCGAGTGGAAGAACTTGAGAGACTCTGGCTTGACATTGTTGAAGACCCCCCAATTAGTGGAAATGTCATGCGTCGGATTACATCGATACTTAGAGGGAAACCAAGCTTTGATACAGGTGAGAAATTGAAACTTTTTCTTGAAGAAAATGTTCCCTCGCCAGACCTAAGCGGGACAGAAATACCTTTCCATTTAGGAACCACGAGTGCTTCAACAGGCCTAATCAATTGGTGGCGTAAGGGTCCTAGCGTAGATTTACTTCTTGCCTCTGCGGCACTACCAGGGCTTCTGCCTGCAGTAAAGCTAGACAACAATGATTACCACTTAGATGGTGGTGTTGTTTCAAATATCCCGCTAAGAAAGGCGGTTTCTCTGAAGCCAACAAGGGTAATTGTCCTAGATGTTGCAACAAGATTCCTACCACCTGAAAAACAGACAGCTATCTCGTTGATGATGATTGGATTTCGTGCTGCTTCAGCTGAATTGTCACGACAAGAGTGGGCTGACGTACCAAAAAATGTAAAAGTAATACATATCGGACTTCAAGACCCAGATGGTGACTTAGACATAGATTTTCAGAATGTCCCTAACCTGATGAAAGAAGGAGAAAAGGTGGCGCGAAAAGTTTTATCAGAAAGTTTGACAAATGTTGCCGACTGACCAAGAAGGCTATGAAAACGCCCTAAAGAATTATCTTTCCAGAGAAAAACCTAATGCAAGTAATCTCGAAATCGTTGAGCTTGATATTCCCGTAGCTACTGGATTCTCCAATGAAACAATTATTTTCACAGCCCGATGGGAGGAAGAAGGAAAAGAACACAGTGAAAAATTTGTAGGTCGTATTGAACCCAAAGATGGTGGCATGTTCCCTGTTCAACACAGTGGCCTTGAAGAATCTTGTTACTTGCAGCACAGAATCATGCAAACTGTTGCAGATCAAAAAGTCGCTCCGATGCCTGAATTGTTGAGTTTCGAGGGAAACCTTGAACCTTTGGGCAGATCCTTTTTTGCAATGAGTTTTGTTGAAGGTGAGATACCCAGTGACAACCCTCGGTACACAGTAGAAGGTTTTCTAGTCGATTCATCCACCCCTGAGGAGAGAAAAATCCTGATTGAAGATGGACTACGAGCAATGGCAGGAATTCATTCAATCAAATGGAAAGAAGCAGGTCTTGAATGGCTTGATTCCAGCGGAACAGGAAAGCCGACCACACAAAATCAGATAGATATTTGGCGAGATTATTCCTTATCAGAGCTTAAAGGTAGAGAACATCCGGTTTTATATGAGGCCTTCAACTGGTTGGAAGCAAATGACCCAAAAGATGAAAGGGTGGGTCTCTCATGGGGTGATTCAAGAATAGGAAATATCATCTGGCAGAATTACAAAGCAGCAGCGATTCTGGATTGGGAAGCATGTTCCCTTTTACCTGCAGAGGCAGATCTTGGATGGTGGCTAATGTTCGACCGTATGAGCTTTGATGACATGGGTGTTGAAAGAATGAAGGGATACCCGACCCGAGAGGAAATGATTTCGATCTATGAAACATTCACAGGAGAAGCCAGCAGGAATGTCCATTATTGGGAGGTCTTTGCCACAATGAGATTTTGTTCTATCTTCATACGACTTGGCGACCGTCTCGTGAATGCCGGTTTCATGCAAGAAGATTCCAATCCAGCCATACCCAATATGGTCACTGCTTCATTGGCTAAGTATTTGGGAATAAATAACCCAACCCCCTCGATTTTATAAAAGGGTTTTATTGTTTTATCTGAGAAGAGCCTAAGTTCGTCGGTAAATCAAGTGGGTGAATTATCCCAGACTCAGCTTCACAAACTGGTATCACCGCATTAACAATTCGATTTGCCGCAGTGAAATTCCCACCTGATGCAGCACCAGGGTCAATCGGGTCTTCACCGTGAACCGAAACTGTCAAACACGGATCTCCGGTGAGGATTACATTATGGAACCCACCTTCTGGGCTGTTTTTCGGCCAATCAGGAGCACAGTCGTCATCAATTCTTGTTACATGCTCTATCACTAAGAGAGGTTTACCATTAACTATTCCTTTGACTTCGAAACGCAGTGCTCCTTGAGTGCCGGTTTCAAAATCTCCCATTCCTTCAACAAAAACATTTTTTTCAAGAGGACGTTTATCAACTTCAGTTGTAATTTCTTCCAGTTCTACTTGAAAACCATCGGCTAAAACTCTGACCATAGGTGCCCAAACTTGCATAAGAGCCCAGTCAGTAAGGATGGGGGCTTCGTATTCCATTGGTTGCCCAAAACCGCATAAAAATCTGACAGCATCCGGCTGGTCGTAACCGGCGTAGTTGGCGATTTCCTGAGCACGCACTTCGGTAATATTTGAGACCATGCTCGCTAAAAAAATGGGGAGTACATCAATTATCCAACCAGGGTCGATGCCAGAAACAAAAATAGAAGAATTACCTTCAGTGCAAGCTTCTAATACTTGTGATCTCATAGGTTCCGGGGTTGAAGGTGGGTGAAGCAAAGGGTGAAAACTGGTCGAGACGATATTCGTGCCGGCCCTCAGTACAGGAAGAATCTCAGACAGTGAGTCGTCAGGGCGAAAATCAGCATTCACAGTGTAAACAACAGCATCGACCTCAGGTGATTCCGCGATCTTAATATCATCGGTCGCGAGGACTCCCAAATTGCCTATGTCAGCTATAGAACCAGCATCTGTTCCGATTTTGGAATCATTATGAACAATCACACCAATTAGATTCAGGTCTTTATGACTTGAAACTGCTCGTATAGCTAGTTTGCCTACGTTTCCGGTTCCCCAAACAACTACATTCTTAGTCATTTTTCCCCAATCTTGCTG
>CEUA01086737.1_pt1 | contig 11733 bp, 9 predicted proteins | sample 361541 | NCBI WGS metagenome assembly CEUA01 (sample SAMEA2623079, study PRJEB7988) | marine metagenome | isolation source: saline water (ENVO:00002010), including
GACTCTTTTAGAAAAGCATGATCCTGCTGAATTTGCAAGACGAGCCAATGAAGAGATCAATGACTCGTTAACAAACATTTAATCCTTGAGGGTGTGCTTTCCTACGTAGGGTAAGGAATCCTTTAATTTCCAAACGAACATTGCGTATGCTGTTTTTAGTCATGAACCTTCAGCATATAAATATGGGACTGGTAATCCCGATGTCGTGTCTACGCTATAGGAAGCATGCCCTCTACTCCCTTTAATAGAAAGAAATACAATGATATCTACAGAAAATGACGATTTTTGGAGCGACAATAAAGAAAAGTGGGAAGAACACGTAATGGAGCTTGAGAAAGACGCTAAAGGTTATAGAGCATGGTATCTTTTTGAAAGGTTTACTACAGTTGTTTTTGTGTTTTCTACAGGATATTTCTTGTATCATGCAGTAAGGTTTTTTAATTAATGATACCAGAAAACTCTAAGATACAAAACAGGAATCATGGACAATACAAAAATGTTGTTGACATAAGAGGAAGAAGAAACAGTTCAAGAGGTGATAGTGCTTCTGCTTTCGATGGAGTAGCCAGACTTGCCGCCGCTATTGTCAACAATGCTTTCATACAATACGCACATCTTGCCAGTGAAAAGAAAGGGAAACCAAAGACCTTAAAAAGCATTCAAAAAAGAAAAGATGAAAGGAAAGACATTGAACTTTTCTTTCAAGAATTCAATGCCCCTTCTATAGCTTACCTTGAATCCATAGGACACGAAATGAATAAAGACTTGTGTCTTCAAAAACTTAAAGAGATCGGAAAGTTTTATGGCAGAAAACGAAGAGTATCCAAATGACGGCCCAATTCAATTAGTTCCTGTTGATATAATTGACTACGACATTAATCCTGATACAGGAGAGCCTAACGTATCTCCTGACTTTGTTACAGACATCGAAGTAAGTCTAAGAAACTTTTCTTATTGGGAAAATGAACTTGACAATGTAAACGAACATGCAAAAGAAGAGCATGACAAAATAAATATGTGGCATGACAGACAAGTAGAAAAGATTAACAAAAGAATATCTTGGCATAAAAACAGTATTGAAGCCTATCTAAAAAGAAGAAACATTACAAAAGGCAACTTTGTAAATGGAACGGTTAGAACAACCAAAGGCCGTGAGACTGTTGTAGTAAACGATCCAGATGTGTTTAAGGATTGGGTTACTAGAAGTGAGTATCGTTCAAACTTTCACTTTTTAAACGAGAATGTAATCCAAACTCCTTCAAAGATGGAGATCATGAACTGCATAAAGAAAACTGGAGAGATCCCTGACGGAGTAGACCTTGTTACTTCTGAAGACAAGATTACCATAAAACCATCTAGCTTCAAGAAGGCTTCGCCAAAAGGAAAGGATATTGATTTTGATTAAAAAGAAACAAGTCAACATGCGTATCCCACAAGAATTATGGTTAAACTTTAAAGAAGAGTGTGAAAAAAATAACACCAATGTCACTGAAGTTCTTAGGGGATATATCACTTATTACGTGTCCAAAAAGACGTTAGAAAAACATGTAAGTTCTTCTAAAAATAAACCGCCAAGAAATGTTAGAGAAGCTTGGCTCCCACCTGAACTAAGACAAGGAGGAAAATAGATGGCAGAAACAGCCAGATCAGATAGAACAAAGGAAATGCTTGATGCTCCTTTGCCACGCTCTGCAATCCATACTCGCAAACAAGCAGGGACTACGCTTGCCTATGTTGAGGGTTGGTGGATCATACAAAAAGCCAATGAGATCTTTGGCTATGATGGATGGGAAACCAAGCTTGTCAACTTAAAGCAGGTTGACCTTTCAAGTTATGAGAAAGGTGGCAGAGATATGTGGCGTTGCACTTATACTTGCGAGATGAGTATGGAGGTTCATGGCAATATAGATAGGTATGTGAGTACGCAGTTGGATCCTATAACCACTCATCAGGACGTAGGCGTTGGCACAGGCTTCTCGTCCCAAGCAGGAGATGCTATTGAGGGTGCTTGCAAGGAGGCCGTTACAGACGCTCTCAAGCGGTGTGCAAGGCATTGGGGCAATCAGTTCGGCTTGGCTCTCTATGACAAGAAGAAGGAAGGCGTAGAGGAAAAATCTACTACCCCTAGTAAGCCCCCCAAAACCTTGGACTCAAACTCTAATGGTGGATCAAAAGGGGGGCCTGATAGTGAGACCGCCTTCTTTCAGCGATGCAAAGATGAACGAGACAGGATAGGCCAATTCCTATATCAGAAATCTTTAGATTCAATTAAACAAAAATCAGCCAAGTCTATTAAGGAGGAAGGAAGGACTGAGTTTATTGAACATCTTGAAAGATATCCAGATCTTGAATCTGAAGAAGGAACTGACTTAGAGATTGGTCGCCTTATCAGCGCAGACTTTACGGTGCAAGAAATTGTAAATCATCACACGGCCAAAATTAAAGGCAAGATGAACAAAGCTACTCGTAAGCTAATGGTTCAAGAATGTCAGATGCACGTAAACCAAAAGAAGATGATAAAAGAAAAACTTGGTTAGGGGGCAGTACCTATCAGCTTGGAGTTTGGGGCTCCAAGCTGATAGTTTTAATATGTTAACCCTGTAAGTTTAAGAGGATCTCCAGACTCAACTGCTCTACCAAATCTTTGCCCTGCTACTGTTTGAGTCCACTCACTTGCTCCTGACTCTAAATTCCCATGCAATATTTCTATAAGAGAACTTGCAGGAGGCCCACCTAATGCAGGGACGCCATAACTAGAAACGCTCTTGGGAACGTCAATAATAGGATGCTCTGTTAAATCTCCAAATCTAGTTCCACCTAATACAGTAGCTCCTGCCCCTGCCATAGTTAAATAGGCTAATATATGTTTACCTAGCGGCCCCCAGTCCCCATTCCTAATAGCATCTTCTAATAAATCCGAACTAAAAGCCATCATATGAATTGGATAGGTTTTAAACATCAATAAAAACCTAAGAAAAGGAGAATGAAATAAGCTTGGAGCACCTGTTCTATCGTAAACAAATTGCGTTTTCTTTACCATTGCCTTTGCTTGGCCTAATGCGGCTCCATGAGTAGCTCCTAAATCTATTTCTTTTGCATAAGTTCCAAGAAGCGTAGAAACTCTTAAAAAGTCTTCAGATAAAGTTGCAGGAAGCATTCCTGTTTCATCTATAATTTTCCATAATCCTGAAGTGCTAGATTGTCTTCCTGTAAATTCTGTAGACTCATAAAAAGCCGATTTAACTCCTGACTCTTCTACAATATCATCTATTGATCTATTTCCAATTTTTCTTGCTACGTTTCCTTGTTGAGAATAATAACCAATTCCTTTTGCGGAATATCTTAACCCTAAAGAAGGAATCGTTGTTGCTAAAAATTGAGTTGTGTTTATTAATCCATGAGAAACACTAAATCCTAATTTATTTAGCACCATAACTCCATACAAGCTTTCTAAAATCAAAGGTTTTCTTGCAGGATCTTGTAAGCTTGAACGAATTTCGTCTACCATTAAAGCTATCTGAGATCTGTATTGTTTTATTTTATTTAGATCTTCCTTTGGAGTTACTCCATTACCTCGTTCATATTCATCAGCTTGTTTTATTAAACCATCAAAAAAAGTTGTTAGCTTCTTTTCTTCTGCTTGAATAAGGGCTTGCCTTCTTTTAAATCCTTGAGGATCTAAAAGACTCATTCTTCCAAACTTTCCACCTATTTCAACTTCAGGGTCAGGAGTAAAATCTAATGTGCGTCCTCTTTTTAAAAGATTTTTATCTTCAGCGTCTCCAAGCCACCCTACTAAATTATCAACCCAACGATTAAATGTTTCATTGTTTCTCCACCAAACAGCTTGTTTCATTTTCCAATCAGAAGGATGCCCTATTACATATTTAAACCATTTTGCAAGTTCATCTGAAGTAGAGGTTCTTTCTTTAGCTTTAGCTCCACCTGTTATTTTAATATTTTCAATGACAGGATTTCCACTTGCATCTACCCCTTTTTCACGACTAATAACTCTTGATTGTTTTTTTAATGCCCTTACACTATTAGTCATCCGTTGAACTAATGGATCCATGTGTCTTTTTTCTATTGCTCCACGGATGTAAGTATACATAATAGTATCGAAATCTTTACTGTAGTCGTCTGAAACTCCTGCTCTTTCTTTTACAGAAGAAAAGTTTTTATTAAAATTATCAACTTCTTTCATTCTAGAAGCTTGGTGTATTCTTTTTGCATTATAAATGTTATTCTCATTCATAATTCTTTTAGCTCTAAAACTACCAACGCTTCCGTCAAATATATGAGGGAAATATTCTGTTATTCTTCCGTTTAAATCTAAGCCAAGCATGTCTGCTAGCTCATCTGTGATCTGTCTAATTTCAATGTATGAATCTCTTAGCAATCCACTTTCATCTAAAGCCAATATTTGATCTCTTCTAGCCGCAGTAGGAGCATCTAGGAGTTCAACTAATTGTGATTTTAAATTTTCTGTTTGAGTTAATTGGTCTTTTGCAACCTTAGACCCTAACATCGCCTTAGCAGGACGAATAGCTCTTCCTGTCCTACTTGTTAAACTATCTTCGCCCCCTTCTAATTTAGATATAACAGACTTTAGCCTTTTTAAATACTCCATAGTGTCTCGACCTATGTTTTCCATAGTATTCATAGTGTCAATAACACGTGTCTTTGCTAAAGGATTTTGTGAAAGGCCATGCCTCCAAGAGGGAGGAGCCACCTTCCAAAACCACAAAAGTCCAGGCTCTTTATAAATACCGTCACCTTGTCTTGGGAAAGCTCTTTTTATAAATTGTTTTGCTGACTCTTTAAATCTACCCCAAGTAGTTTCTTCTTGAGGTGTTACCATTTTTTTAGAGTTTGCAACATCTTGTGCTTCTTTTGATAAGTTTACGCCAGTGCCTTCAGAATCTAAGTTTTCTACTCGTTCCCAAAACAAAGGAGCATCATCTCCTGAGTGAGGATTTAAATAAAACTCTAAAGCTTCAGGTGATTCATTTTTAAGCTCAGTATCATTTAAAATTGTGTTTCTAAAACCTTCTCTACTGTTCCTATTTCTAATTTTACCCAACACCCTTTTTAAATTAACAACATGCTCTCTACCGTTTTCAAGGTTCATTTTAGATAAAGTAGATTCTAAGGTTTGAACAGAAACTCCAGAATCTCTAAGCTGTCTTTCTAATTTTAAAATCAAATCATATTGCGTGTCTGTAATCCCTGCCCCAGTTGTCTGTGCTACGTTGACAGCCGCACCTGCTTCTGGTGGCTTTTCTGTTTTAGGAGACTTAACTTGATCGAGAAGGTCTGTCATTTCTGCAATATCAGCTTCATCTATTACTTCCTCTACATCCAATCCTCTTACCGCTTCTTGAACATCAGCTTCAGGTATTAAAACATCTTCTTCAGCGTCATCTAAAGATCTTTCGATTAAGCCTGTTTTTCCTTCAGATGCAGAAGCAACGCTATTAGATGGGTTTAAGTTTTGTTCTTCACGTGCAACTTTAGCGGCGGCATCTCTTGCGTTATTTTTTTTATACGCTAAGTCAAGAGCTTTCCAATAGTCTCTATTTATTTTATATATGCCTACTGCGGATTCTTTAAAATCACTCCACTCGGATCCTGCGTCTATTTCCATTGTAGCAAAAGCTGTCTCAGGATCTAAGTCGATTTCATCATCCATCCTTGTAAAAACTTGAAAGATTAAACGTTCTCCTTCTTCAGGAGAGATGTCTCCATAAGCAACTTTGTGAGCAATTTTTTCTCCGTGAGTCCTAAGTCTTTCTGTTATTTTTGCAGCTAAATCTGGGGATTCCTCGCTAAGGTTGGCAAGAATACTCCTACTATAAGACATAAACCCTTGAGTAAAATCATTTAAATCGACAGGTTTATCTCCACTATTCCTTCCTAGTTTTTCTAACATGTCTCCATAAAAAGTAGTTATGTCTCTAACGTAACTTACAGGAGCATGTAGAGTGTTTTGTAAAGCATTAACTCCTGTTACTTTTTTTAATACAGACAATTCGTTTGCAAATCTTTGCTTAAATTTATCACTGCCAGTACTTAGTTTTTCCTTTGCCTTTTGAAAACGGCTCATAACCTCATGATCTTCTTCAGTAAGAGTCTTTCCGTTTTTAACTTTTTTTACTGCACTAACAACCCCTCTTACGACCCCTTCCCCAAGAACCCCAAGGCTTCCAAATATAATAGCATGTTCTGCCGCTTTTTTTAAGTCTCCATCATAATTAACATATCCTACAGTTCCACCTAAAGCTCCCTCTCCGACTCCTGTTCCAAGAATTTGAGTAGCTGTAGTTCCTGCTTTTTTGCCCATTAAAGAAGTTAAAAGCTTTCCTACTCCACCTACAGCTAAAGCTTTTCCTCCTGCCATAGAAGCCGCAACTCCAGAAGGAATACCTCCAACAATGTTTCCTGCTAGTTCGTGAGGGCTAAACTTACCGCCAACTTCTCCAATGTAAGGGACGTTTATTTTTGGAGCTTCCCATTCAGTAACCCTAGGATCTTTAAAGTCATCACCGCTATCAAGAAGCCCTAATGTAAGTCCAGTAAAAGCACCTTTGTTAAAAGCTCTCGCATTTGCAATAGTATCATTAGGCATATATTTACCTAAAAACTCAATATCAATATTTCTATTCATTAAGTTTCTAATGACATTATCTGCTTGGCTTGGGTTTGACTTCATAAAAACAGCTACACTTTCCTGTAAATTTTCAGGTAGCTGAACTGACCCAACTTCTTCTTTTTTAAAACTGTCAGGAGTTAACCCTTCTAATGCCCCTGTTCTTAAAGTGCTTTTAACGCCTTGAGGTGCGATTGTCATTTATATCACCTTAAACCTTCTAAAGACCCTGAACTTCTGTGTAAACCTGAACCCCTGTATTGATTCATGTAATTCTGTTGATCTTGTTGTGGATCACTTCCATATAAACTGTCTATAGGAGTATAAGTTCTCGACGGAAGACCGCCGCCTACTTGATTCATGTTAGCCATTTCAAACAACATGGCTCCCAAGTCTTCAAAAGGTTTCATATTAGTCATCCTACTTTTTAACAAAGGATCTGCTTGATTGACTGCAGGAGCACTTTCTATCTTTCCTTGACGACTAAAAGTGTTTGCCATATCAAAAGGAGGTGTTGTTGTTGTTGTAAATCTAGGAGAAAGAATAGGATTAGCCCCTACTGATTCTGACTCTGCGGTTGTATTTGTGTTTGTAGTCGTCTTTGTTTTATTGTACAGTTCGTCATCAACAGCTCTAAGAAGATTCATTGCATCTTCTTCGCTTTCAACCCTTATTTGGTTAGGCCCTCTATAAAGACCTTCTGTTCGTTCGGGAGAGGGCGACCCTATAGCTCTTCCTGTCATAGCATCATAAGTATTTGTTATTCGAGATCTAAGATTCTCTATGTTGCCAACTTTATCTCTAACTCTACCTTGCAAATAAGGGCCTAGTAGTTGACCTGCTTGCTCACGAAACGCCAGATTGTTAGGCTCAAATAATGGGTTAATAACCTCATAAGTTTTTCCGTTTACTTCTACACTTTTTATAGGAGGCTCAATCTTGCCAGTTTCTGGACTTTTATCTTGCATAAATCCATATGACAAACCTCTTCTAATTGCATCAGGATAAACGTACCTTTCTAAAACACTTCCCTTGGAATCTCTAATAGGTTGACCAACTTCATCTGTTATTGTTTCTTTTTCTAGCAGTTTACCTTGCAATGCAAGCATAACAGACTCTTCTTCTTCATCGTTAGGATTCAATGCAAAGGTTAGCCAAGCTCCAAGTCCATTAATAAAGCCAGTAAGACCACCTCCAAACGCAGACGATAAATCCATAAGACCAGTAACTTGACTAACGGTCTCCCCCATTTTGTCGGTTTCTTCTCTCATTTGTTCTTTAATAAGAATTTCGTCTTGAGGAGTTAGTATTCCTTTTGCTCTTAGGTCAAAAGCTTGTTTTTCAAAATCTGACATTATAGTCATGTAATTTTGAATTAACTCTTGCACTTTTTTTGCTTGTTCTTGTTTAATTTTAGCACGTTCTGTGCTGTCTTTTGCAACTGCAATAGCGTAATTGTCTCTTCTTATTTGTTCATCAAGCCTTAGTCTTAGATTGTTATATCTTTTTGTTTCAGCAGTTTCCCAAGACTTAGCCATCATCGTAGCTTCTCTATCCAACATTCTTTGAGCCATAGGATGACGAAGACTCATAGTAGCTCTTTCTGTTGGATTACTAGTGCCACCAAAAAGACCTTGCAGTATTTTATTGCCTGTGCCTTGAGCCTGTTGTTCAGGAGCAATATTAAACCCTTGTTTATAAAGATCCGTAGCTCGCGTAGACATTTCTTGTCTTCTTTTGTCTACGCCTTCTAAGTTACGGCCTAGCGCATTTAGTATACCTGCTATTTCAGACATAATTAGTAGCCTCTGTTTTGTCTCATGGTGTTACGATCTTGCTGTCGTTGTTGACTTTGTTGTACGTTTTGACCATAAAGAGATGATCTGTCGCTTCTGTTTTGTTGGTTCTGTCCATATTGCTGTTCATTCATAGGCTTATTAAAAGCATTATAAAGATTAGTAGTAACCCCACTCCAATCAGGTTGATTTTGCAAGTTTTGCCCTGCTTGATTAGCAACATTAGCTAATCCAGTAGAAGCCGCTCCTACATTAGGAGCTACATACCCACCCCCTGCACCAACAGCCATATTCAATCCTGTATCATCATAAGATAGAGCGTCGCCCATACCTGCTTGTGAACCTGCCATAAAGTTTTGCATCCCTGCGTTTGCGGTGTCTTGAAGACCTCCTTGGTAGGCCATTTCATCTCTTACTCTACCGTATTCATTGCCCATCATTTGAGTTGCGTCACTAAGCCTATTTCTTCTAAGACCTTCATCTTGTCCTGCCGCCAATCCTGCCCATTGAGATTCTAAATTGTCCATTTGAAGAGCCTTAGCTTCATCTAGCTTTCTGGCTTGAGCATATAGTGCAGGAGTATCCATACCCATGACACCAAACCTATTTAACAGGTCTTCATTGGCTTGTTCCCAATTCCTTTGGATTTGACCAGTTGGCCCTTTCATCATTGCATCTCTTCGTGTATCGTAGGGGTTTGGAGAATCTAATGCTCCCATAACCCTATCAATAAGAGGTGCTCTCATCATTTCGCTGTAGTCAATAATCTCAGGCATATCTAAGATTGGCTGATCAAACACCGCATCTTCATAAATCGAAGGGTCTACGCCTTGTATAGGAGCAATGACATTGTTAGCAACTCCTCCACCCATACTTGTTTGCTGTTGTTGCTCTATGTTCCTAAGCTCTTCAGGACTTAATGTGCTTTTTGTTTTCCCAACAACATTGCCAACAGCATCAACAACAGAATCTACGGCACCTGTTCCTGCGTTTAAAACAGCATCTCCTACATTGCCTGCAAAATTTGCTATAGAGTCTATCCCACCTGTCCCTGCGTCTAAGACAGATTCTCCTACATTACCTGCAAAGTTTGCTATAGAATCTATACCGCTTGTTCCTGCATCTAAAATAGATTCTCCTACGTTACCTAATACATTACTTACTGGTTCTAATGTATCTATTGGATTTAAAATAGCTTCACTTAACCCTGCCTGTGCTTTGCTAATTCCTGCCCCTAAATTTCTCCAATCGTCCCAACTAGGAACCACGCCTTCGATTGCACCTTTAACAGCACCTCCTACATCTTGTACAGCACCTCCTACGCCTTGTACATCGTCAACAACTCTTTCGCCCCAACCTTTCCCTACGTCTTCAATAAAGTCTGGTATTCCTCCACTTACAGCATCCAAAAGCTCATTTCCTATACGACTACCCACCTTTGGAATTAAACCAAGCCCCCCATATTGCAGATACTCGCGCCAATTATCTTTAGCTTGGTCTTTAGCACGAATTTCTGCTCTTATTTCTTCGTCTTCTGCTTGAAAATCTGCCCAAGTAGCATTAGGATTGCCTGTAAGTTGTTTATACCGTTCTAATTCAAGATCAGGATTCCCTTCGACTAAATAAGGCGCTTCATTCAAATCTATGTCTACATCACCTAAGCCTAAATCAAACTGCATAGGATCGTCCATGTATGTGCTTGCATCAGGCAACTGAACTTCACTGCCGTCAGGAAGTGTTATTATTGGAGGGCCGTTTGCAGGAATACCAAATCCTGAATCAGTGTTAGCATTAACAATAGAATCTAAAGACGTTTCATCTATTCCTTGATTCCTTAAATTTTCTATAACTTGATCTTCTTCGCTTAATAAACCGAACGCATCATCAACACCTAATCCACCTCCTGCAGGGATACTAAACCCACTATCAACATTGGCAGAATTAATTAGACTTTCAACTTCACCTAAGTCCATATCTTCTCCCCTTAATGCGTTTACATCATCAAAGCTAATATCTTCATTAATAAGAGAAGGTGGTAGCGTTGATGTTGTAGCTTTGGCTCTTGGAGCAGGAGCAGAAGCAGGAGCAGGAGCAGTATTTGCTCCTCTTGGTGGAGCTTGTGGCGTAGGTTGCGTTACAGTTGATCTGTATTCATCGCTACCTAAATAAGCATCTCCTATTGCTCTTGCTTCAGCAGGAATATCCATAATTCCCAAACCATCAGAAGATCGCCAATTCATTAAGCCACGACCCCTAAAAGCGTCAGGATTAGCTTTAATAGCATTTAAAAGCTCTTGTCCATAGTCTGTAGGAACGTATGCTCCTTGTTGTCTTAATGCCGCTTCTAAATATGGGTTGCTCATTTTATTACGCTCTTCCTTGCTGATAGCTTGCACTTGTAGGTGTCATTCTACGAGGAGGTGCTCCTTGCTGTGGCATTAAAGCTCCATATCTGCCTCTACCTACAATAGGATTAGCTATAGCTTGTGGTGCTTGTGATTGTTTTAGAAATCCACCCGAAGCTCCTTGTAGCTGATTTCTAATAGCATTTGCTATGAGTGGGTTTTTAAAACTACTTTGAGCAGGAGCCATATTCGCACCACTTTGTGGTGTATTCTTTTGCAACATGCCCAAACTTGGAGCCACTCGTCTAACATTCGCATATGGATTAGTAGGAGTAAAACTACGCTGTAAAAAACGAGGCATTTTTCGTTGAGAACGATTACTCATTGCATTATAAAGACTCCCTTTAAAAGGAATATCTATGTCAGCATATTTCTTTTGAAGATCTAATTGGGCATCAGATATTTCTTTTTGGCCCTCCATAGATTCTTCCATCTGTTGATTTGCACCTCTGCCTTGCCACCAATCTATTGCGGTAGGAGCCGCCATTAAAGCTATCATTAATGGATCCATTTAAGACACCTCTTCTTCTAGTTCGGCAACTTCTTTAGATTGAGCCTGTAAGATAGTTCGCCTGTCGTGTAATTGTTTTAAATCATTAGAGCAGTTAAATACTGAAGCTTTAATTGCTTTTAACTGTTGTATTTTTTTAAACCGAATAGTGTCAATCATTTTTTCAACATCTTCAACAGTGTTATCTTCAACCAAGCCAACTTTAACATGGTCTAACTTAGCCTCTGTTAAAGACTCGGCCTGTAACATTTGACTATAGTTTTTAATTTCAGAATGCAGTCGAGCACTTAGTTTTTGAACTCTTTCAAAATCACGTAAATCAATCTCATGTAGCTTGTCTTCAAATGTTGGTTCAGGCATTAACTCATTCTC
>CEUA01088237.1_pt1 | contig 11731 bp, 7 predicted proteins | sample 361541 | NCBI WGS metagenome assembly CEUA01 (sample SAMEA2623079, study PRJEB7988) | marine metagenome | isolation source: saline water (ENVO:00002010), including
TAGAGATATCATTTAATTGCACTGTTGGATATAACAAACTTAAAGAATCAGTTAAAGTAGTAAACAACGCTTCAGGAGCTTGGTTAATAGTAACTATGGCACTTCCTGATATAGAACCAATTTCATTAGCATCTGAAAATGATATGAGTGTATAATTTCCTGGCTCATTTGTATAGATAATATATGGATTTAGAGTAGTAGGAGCAGGGGAAGGCTGATTAACACCATTAATTGCATATACAAAAGTATATGGCTCAGCACCTCCACTAAAAGATATTTTTACTTCTGCTTGATTTATACTATTACTACACATACTATCATTACCTGAAATAAATGCTTGCAAAGGAGGCTTTGGGTATGTATATAGAACACAAGAATCCGAAGCATTTGCAATATAAGAAGCATTGAGAGTATTACTACTTGGTAATACGATATTATTATAAGTTTGCCAATGACTAAATAACCAATTAGGCTGAAGAGTTGCACTTATTAATATATTTTCATTAGCCCAATAATTTTTTGAAAAAGGCATATTTTCAACAACGCCATCAATAGTAATAGTGGCAGTGCCAGGATTATTAATATTATAATTAATCTGTACTCCCAGTTTTCGATGGACAATAGAATCTACAAAAGTAGTATCACAACCATCCAGTATTAAAGTAGAAGTGGTAAACACCCCAGTGTCAGAAGGATTAAAAACCATACTATCTGGAGCATAAATAGTTTCATATGTGTTATTATATGTAAAACTACCGGGGGTCATGCTCATCTTCCAAACGAAAATATCTTTCTTTCCAAGAGCATTAAGTATCGTTCCATCAAAATCAGCTGAATCCTCAAAAAATCCAATTGCATAAACATTCCCAAAGCCATCTGGACATATATCATTTGTTCTATCATCATCATCTGTATCACTTCCTGCTAATTTTGCCCATACCCAGTCTCCAGTATTAGTTGATCCATCTAGTTGAGCCACCCAAGAAGATGCAGTTGTATCTCCTGGTATTTGAGGGCCAACAGACAAGTTATCATTAAATACTAAAGTATCTTTAGTTGTACCTCCTAGAAATACTTGTTTATTAGCATCAACTGACATTTGATAAGGCTTATCTGTACCCGAACTTCTAGCTCTTTTTGCCCATTTCCATTCTCCTTGATTATTCATCTTAGCAACAAAAACATCTCTTTTTTGTTTATGACTTAAAGTATCTGTTCCATTTGATGCATTTGCACCTGGGAAAACCATTGGATTCCTATATTCTCCAGTAATATAAACATCATTACATACATCAATTGCAATTGAGTTTGCTCTATCTGTTTTATTACTACCAAAACCTTCAGCCCAAAGCCAATTACCATCCTTATCCATTTTAAAAATAAAGGCATCCCATTCTCCATTAGATGAAATAGTATAAGGACCATAGGTGCCTACCTGATTTGGCTCTCTATTTTGGAAACCACCAACAACATAGATATTTGAGAAATCATCAATTGCTAAACGATTATCCCTAGAGCCTCTCTGATCCTTAATTCCATCAAATTTATCTACCCAAATCCAATTCCCATCTGAGTCTAATTTACCTATATAACCCATTGGTTGACAATCATTATCCCACTCAGGATTACTTAAGGTAAATCCATCAAAATCTGCATCATCATTAGACCAGAAACCTGTTACATAAATATAACCATCATCATCAACCGCAACATCATAAGAATGATCATCTCCATCATAAATTGGATAAGGGCACCCCCCACCTGAAGCAGATGCTCCAAAACTTTTAACCCAAATACAATTACCATCTTTATCAATCTTAGTTAGCATTGATGTATCATAGCCATTTCCATTCCCAGTTTGATTAGGTGTCTGATTATAAGGAAAAGTTATCTCTCCCCAAAATGTTCCAGTAAGATATACATCTCCACCTGGAGTTACATGCATACCTAATGCCCTGTCATCATATGGTCCGCCGCCACCAGATATAGCCCATATAACAGTCCCAAATGAATCAAGTTTTGCAACAAACATATCTTTATTATTAGATTGACCACCATTATAAACAAGGTTAAAGGTTCCAAAATCAGCATTATTATTAAAATAGCCGCTTATATAAACAAACCCTAAGGAGTCAACACCTATAGAAATCCCTTTATCAGATTTTGAACCACCAAATGATTTAACCCAATCTGTTGTTTGGGCTGTTAAACTAAAACTTATTAAAATGTAAAATAATATTTGAATTCTCTTCATCATCTTTAATATAAAACTTCGACAGTTCCTAACTTCGTAAAGGCTTTTCCATCCTCTCCCAATACATTGATTTGATAGTTATAGGTTCCTTGTTGAACATGTTTATTCTTAAATGTACCATCCCAATATTTTTCAATCGTATCACTTTCAAATAATTGCTCCCCCCATCTATCAAATATCTTAATGTTAAATGTCTGTACAAAAATACCATTAATTACAAAAAGCTCATTATGTTCATCACCATTAGGAGTAAATGCAGATGGAACAAATAGTTGAGTTAGTGGTACTGAACGAACTATTGCAAGTTCAGAAAAATCTGTACAACCATTTTCATCTTCAACCCAAACTTTATATCTACCTGAGTCTTGAACCATTAAAGTTTCTTGATTACTAATTAAAGAATCATCCTCAGTAAACCATTCATAGAATGCATAACTTCCAACAGTTAAATCTACCTCATCACCTAAATAAATTGTAACATCACCAGGTGTAATTATCGCATTAGGCAATGGATTTATAATGACATCAACAGTACCTGTAGAAGAAATCTCAGCAACACAATCATTAACATCATCTGCTAATACAATATCATAATTTCCTACAACTATTGTTGAAATAAAATAATTAGCATTATCAATATCATAAATAGTTGAAGTTACCGAACCATTAGTATATGTCAAATCCCAAGGCAATAGTCCATTAAAAGAGAAATTAATATCTACTGTACTTCCATCATCACAAACTGCTCCCCCTCCAGATATCACAGCAGCTGGCACAGGGTCCTCAGTAATGTTTATTTCATCTGAATCTAAACAGCCATATAAATCTGTAACTGTCAAAATATAATTTCCCTCACTAACATCAATTTCTGTATCTGTGGAGCCATTATTCCATAAATAAGTAAATGGTTGAGTCCCCCCTAAAATATTTGTTGAAAGTGTTGTATTTGTATTACACGGTATATTATAATCTAACCCTAAGTCTATCATTGGGGGGAGATCATAAATAATCTCTAAAGTATCAGCATCTGAACATCCTAGAAGGTCTGTAGCAGTAACAGTAAAAAGGCCCTCTGACAAAACCAACATACTATCAGTAGCTCCTGAACTCCATATATAAGCATACGGAAAAGTACCTCCAGAAACTAAAGGATCTATCATAGTGTCGGAATTACAAGGGATCATAATATCAGGACCCAAATCAATACTTGGCCCCTCATCCGCAATAACAATTAATGTGTCAGAAAACTTTGAGCAACCAGAAATATCTGCTGAAACAACATACTGACCAGAACCAACAGTTATAGATGAGTTGGTACTAATTACAGTTGCAGTAGAATCATACCATTCATAAGTAGCGCCAACTCCACCATCTGCACTTAATGTAATTGTAGAATTACATGGTATTTGCATAACTAACGAATCAATATTCAAATCGTCAACTACTGACAATGGTGGAGAATAAAAACTTCCTGCTTCTAAAAAAACTCCTGAATCATAAGCATTATCAACAGCATCAGCTACAACTAACTTAATATGATACGTATCTCCACAATTTACAGCAGCCACAGCAGTCAATGGGGTAGTAAATCCATCAAACTGTATTACTGTAGGATCTGTGTTCTGTGGGGCGGTAAATCCTGTGCCATTATCAACATAAAAAGCGGGATTTACAACATTATTCACATTATCAATAGTCACTGGAGTATTAACTGTACCTGGAACTATAGCCAGATTCTGCTCAATATAATTCCCTCCCGCTGGATTTGGTCCTGAAAGAAAGAAACCAAAAGCATCATTAAAACTGTTTACCCATTCTAAATATTCTTCTGAACCAAACACATACTTAAAACTAATTGTATCTGAAGTAGGTATAAAATCAAACTCCAACACTGCAGCATCATTAGTATTATCTGGGAAGATAACAGCATCAAGCGTCGGATCTCCAGGCAGACCAAAACCTGTTGAAGTGCTTCCACTAGAATTTGGCCCTACTAAATCAAACACACTACCAGAGCTTAAAACAATCCCACTATCAAGACCTAAATTTGAATTTATCCCATTAAAAAAACCTATCTGACTAGCATCTCCAATAAAAGAATGATTTGTTGCTGTAATTCCTCCTCCCAATAATATATTATCAATCAAATAGCTTGCCGTACTATATGGAGGCGCATTGTTTATTATAATTTGTGAATGTAGCTGAAAAGTAGACAAACACAATGATAAAAGAAGTGATTTTTTCATACCTGCTACAAAAATACGAAAAAAAACAAGCATGTATATTATTAATGAGATGTTAATCTTACTATGCAAATATGTCTTAATCAGACTGAGAAGAAAACATTTTAGCATAACTACCTTTATACTTAAGCAAATCATTATGATTACCAGATTCAATCAATCTGCCATCTTCTAAATATATGATTTTATCAGCATTAACAACAGTTGAAAGCCTATGGGCAATTACAATAGTAGTACGATTAGTTGCTAATCTTTCCAAGGCTAATTGCAATAAATCTTCTGTTTCTGTATCAATTGAAGCAGTCGCCTCATCTAAAATAAGTATCCTAGGATTACGAACATAAACTCTCAAAAATGCAATAAGCTGCCTCTGTCCTGGCGACAATGTCACCCCTCTCTCTGCTAATATGTAATCAAAACCTTCAGGCAAAGAATTAATAAAACCATCTATTCCAATTTCATTAGAGGCCTGAACAACTTTCTCTCTTGAAATAGTGTCATCAAAAAGTGTTATATTATTTAAAATGGTATCAGAAAATAAAAACACATCTTGCTGAACTAACGCGATGTTTTTCCTCAAACTATTTAGTGATATCTCTTGTATTGGAATATCATCAATACTTATTTTGCCAGAATCTATCTCATAAAAACGATTTAATACATTTACTACAGAAGTTTTGCCCGCTCCAGTTCCTCCAACAAATGCTAACATTTTACCAGCCTCAATTTTGAAACTCAGATCTTTAAGAATCTTTTCTCCTTCTTTGTATGAAAAATCTACATTTTCAAAACGAATACTCGCATGAGCATCTTTAATACTAATTATACCATTATCAATAATTTTTTCATTAGTATCAAGTACCTTAAAAACACGCTCAGAACCTACAATTCCCATTTGCAATATATTAAACCTATCAGCTAATTGCCTAATTGGCCTAAACATCATGTAAATGAATAAAATAAATGCAATAAGCTCTCCAACTGTAATATTCTTCCCTTGCAAAATAGCATCACCACCATACCAAACAATCAATCCAACTGAAACTGCAGAAAGAACCTCAACAATAGGAAAAAAAACAGCATAATAAAAGATACCTTGAATATTTGCATCTCTATACTTTGAATTAATAGCAAAAAACTTCTGATATTCAGCATCTTCTCTATTAAATATCTGAATAATGTTCATTCCAACAATATGCTCTTGCACGAAAGTATTTAAATTGGAAATTTGTGTTCTTACATTCTGAAATGTTCTCTTAATATTCTTTTTAAACCAAGCCGTAGCAAACAATAAGACAGGAACAGTTAATAGTGCAATTATTGTTAGCCTCCAGTCAGTATAAAACATCATTAATACAACAATAATTAGCTTTAACAATTCAGCAATAATAACCAATAATCCTTGAGAAAATATATCCGCGATGGTTTCAATATCTGAAACAGTTCTAGTCACCAAAGTGCCAATTGGAGTATTATCAAAATACTTCATCTTAAGAGATAGAATGTGCTTGAAAATTGTGACTCTTAGATCTTGAATAATATTTTGACCCAACCAAGTAGACAAATAAATATAGAAAAACTGAACTACCCCTTCTAACACTAGAATAGATATCAGAATTAACGTTATTCTTATCAGGCCCTGCTTATTAGGAATTACAATATAATTATCAACAGCATAATTTATGAGTAAAGGACGTATAGGGCCCAAAAAAGACAATAAAATAGCAGAGATAATAGCAACAATAAAATAAATCCTATAAGGTTTTGCAAATTTTAATACCCTTTTTAGAAGTGCAACATCAACAATATTGCCAGTATTAGATTTTTGTTTGATAATATCCCGCATCTATTTTCTAATATTATCAGGATACGTAATATCCATTAAAAAAAGGCCATGAGCAGGAACTGATGTGCCTGCTACACATCTATCTTTTGCTGATATAATTGCAGGCATCGTATCTGGTAATATTTTGCCAACTCCAACATCTAGCATTGTTCCGACAATAGATCTTACCATATTTCGTAAAAACCTATCAGCTGTAATAATAAAGAATAGCTGATTATCTTTTGTCTCCCACATAGCATTTATTACATTACAATTATTAGTAAAAGTTTGTGTGTTAACCTTTGAGAAAGAAGTAAAATCTTGCTTCCCTAATATATATTGACATGCATCATTCATGGCTACCACATCTAATTCCTTCTTAAATAGATATGCTGTCTTATTAAAAGGATTCTTTCTTGATATAATATTATATTGATAAGTTCGACTAATTGCATCAAATCGAGAGTTAGCCTCTACATCTACTTCAAATATATCATGAATAACAATATCATTAGAAAGGAAATTATTAACTCTAAAAAGCAGATCCTTAATTACAAAATTAATATCAGAATCAAAATGGGCAAACATCTGTTTCGCATGTACTCCTGCATCAGTTCTTCCAGCTCCTATAATCTGAACGCTAGAATGCAGAACAGTACTCAATGCTTTGTTAATTTCAGCTTGTATAGTATGAACATTGGGCTGCTCCTGCCAACCATGAAAATCAGTCCCCCTATAGGAAATTCTAATAAAAAAACGCATGTTATAATTTCTAACAAAAATAGAAAATGAATTTACAATATACTATTGAAAAAAAATATTCGTTGAATTTGTAATTTATTAAACAAAATATAAATTTGCAATCCAAAAATCTAATGACAACAATTAATAAATAAAAATGACAGAAACATTACAACCAGACATTAAAGAACTCAACGAGAAAATAAGCAAAGAAAGTGGGATAATTGACATGCTACTTCTTGAGATGAAGAAAGTGATTGTTGGTCAAACTCATATGAGTGAGAGACTCCTAGTTGCTCTTTTATCTAATGGTCACGTACTATTAGAAGGAGTCCCAGGACTGGCTAAAACACTCGCAATTTCAACTCTAGCCAAAACAATAGATGCAAAATTTAGTCGTTTACAATTTACCCCAGATTTACTTCCTGCAGATATTATTGGAACACAAATATATAGCAGAAAAGATGAAGATTTTACTATAAAGAGAGGGCCTATTTTTGCTAATTTTATTCTAGCAGACGAGATAAATCGTGCTCCTGCGAAAGTACAATCAGCATTACTTGAAGCTATGCAAGAAAGACAGGTAACTATCGGTGGAGAATCTTTTAATTTAGATAAACCGTTTTTGGTAATGGCTACTCAAAATCCAGTAGAACAAGAGGGAACATACCCTTTACCTGAAGCGCAAGTAGATCGTTTTATGTTAAAAGTAGTTATTGATTATCCTAAGAAAGAGGAAGAAAAAATAATTATCCGTCATAACCTTGCCAAAACCTTTCCTACTCCAAATTCTGTACTAAAAACTGACACCATAATTAAAGCTCGTGATTTAGTAAAAGAAGTTTATATGGATGAAAAAATAGAACAATACATTATTGATATTGTGTTTGCGACAAGAAATCCTGAAAAATACGGATTAGATAAATTTAAAGAAATGATTTCTTTTGGAGGATCTCCTAGAGCCAGTATCAATTTAGCAATAGCAAGTAAAGCCTATGCCTTTATAAAAAGAAGAGGATATGTAATCCCTGAGGATGTACGTGCTCTCTGTCATGATGTCTTACGTCATAGGATAAGCCTTAGTTATGAGGCAGAAGCAGAAAATATTACTTCTGAGGATATTATTACAGAAATATTAAATGCAGTAGAAATTCCGTAAATGAGCACCTCAGCACTCTTAAAAAAAGTAAGACAGATTGAGATAAAAACCAAAGGAATCTCAAACCATCTTTTTGCTGGAGAATACCACACAGCATTTAAAGGGAAGGGAATGGCTTTCTCTGAGGTAAGAGAGTATCAGCCAGGAGATGATGTGCGTTCTATTGATTGGAATGTAACAGCTAGATACAACACCCCTTTTGTAAAGATCTTTGAAGAAGAACGAGAAATGACTGTTATGATGCTTATAGATGTATCAGCATCCGAAAATTTTGGAACCAGAAAACAATTCAAAAGAGAATTAGCCACTGAAATTGCTGCCATCTTAGCCTTCTCTGCAATTAAAAATAATGATAAAGTAGGAGTGATCTTTTTTACTGATAAAGTTGAGCAATTTATTCCTCCAAAAAAAGGAAAAAGTCATATCCTTAGGATAATTCGAGAAGTTTTAGCGTTTAAACCGCAAAGTAAAGGAACTGACATATCAGGAGCATTAGAGTATTTTAATTCGGTAATTAAAAAAAGAAGTATCTGTTTTATACTATCAGATTTTATTAGTTCTTCATTCGAAAAACCCTTAAGAATAGCAAGCAATAAACATGATATAGTGGGATTAAGAATTTATGACAAAAGAGAAGACAGCTTACCAAATGTTGGGCTAGTACCTATGCAAGACGCGGAAACTGACGATATAATCTTTGTTGACACATCAAATAAAGAAGTAAGATCAATTTTTGCAGAGAATAGAGCAATCAAGATAAAAGCAATCAAGAAATTGTTTTCTACTAATGGAGTAGATCTAATTAATATTACTACCGGTCATGACTATATAAAACCTTTAATAAATTTCTTTAAAAATAGAGGCAAGAAGAAATGAATAAATCAATCTATATACTAATTATCAGCCATCTGATTATTAGCAGTTTTAGCTTTGCCCAAACTGCAACATTAGACACAAATACAATCCTAATTGGCGAACAAATTAACTTAACACTTACTAATCAGAGACAAAACACAGAAATTTGGCCTACTTATAACAAGTTTATAGTAGATGGAATTGAAATAATCAATGCCTCAGAAATAGATACAATTAATAATGTTATTAGCCAACAATTTACTATTACAGCATGGGATAGTGGAAGTTACTACATTCCTCCGATTCTATTCTCAAAAGCTAGAAAAACGGAAGGGTTACTGCTAAATGTACAAACTATTATCTTAGCAGAGGATGCTAAACTCAAAGATATAAAAGAACCTATGAAAGCACCAATAGGTTGGAGCGATATTTGGCCTTGGATACTAGTATTTCTTGCATTAGCCCTAATTATCTTCTTACTTAAAAAATATGTTCTCAATAGGAAAGAGAAAACTAAAGATATTACTCCAGAAATCATAACACCATCAGACATAATAGCAATCAAACAACTTACAGAATTAGAAAATTCGAAAATTTGGCAAAAGGGGAATATTAAAGGATATCATTCAGAATTATCTCAAATTATTAGACGATATACTGAGAATAGATTTAACTTTATTGCTCTAGAAATAACAACTGATGAGATTTTAGAAGAGATCCATTATATACTAAGTAACGAACAATTAAGTAATCTTAGAAAGATTCTAGAAAGAGCAGACTTAGCAAAATTTGCAAAATCTAAACCAAATGAAAAGGAAAATATAGAAAGTATGATTCTGGCAAAAGAATTTGTTCATTCTACAAAACAAAAAGAAGGGGATGACTAATTACACCTTTATAAATAGCGAGTTCTTCTTTCTTTTAGTTATTCCATTAGTGATACTAATTTGGTATATCCTAAGACACAAATCTATATCTAGTAAAATTTTGTTTTCAGACATCAATTCAATAAGTAGGATAAGAACCATGAAGCAAAAACTAAGACATGTTCCTTATTTGCTAAAAATTATCGCATCGGCATTATTAATTATTGCAATAACTCGCCCTCAATCATCAATAAACTGGGAAGAGAGTACTACAGAAGGAATTGATATAGTACTGGCAATGGACATTTCTGGTAGTATGCGTGCTATGGATTTAAAACCTGATCGATTAGAAGCATCAAAAAATGTAGCCATTGACTTTATCAGTAAAAGAAAAAATGATAGAATCGGATTAGTAATATTTGCTGGAGAAAGTTTTACTCAATGCCCTTTAACTACCGACCACAATGTCCTTACCAACTTATTTAAAGATGTGAAAAGTGGAATGGTAAATGATGGAACTGCAATTGGTATGGGACTTGCAACTGCCGTAAACCGACTAAAAGAATCTAAAGCCATATCAAAAGTAATCATTCTACTTACAGATGGCGTAAATAATACAGGAATGGTACCACCAATTACCGCTGCAGAAATTGCCCAAAAATTTGGAATTAGAGTATATACCATTGGTGTCGGGACTAAAGGATTAGCACCTTATCCCTTTGAGACCCCTTTTGGGTTACAATATCAAGATGTAGAAGTAAAAATAGATGAAGAAACCTTGCAAGACATTGCAACACTAACAGATGGAAAATACTTTCGGGCGACTAATAACAGTTCATTAAAAGAAATTTATAAAGATATTGATGCCTTGGAAAAATCAAAAATAGAGATCACCGAATTTCATAAAAGATCAGAAGAATTTCTACCTTTTGCTTTATTTGGATTAGGAATTTTATTTTTAGCATTTATTTTACAAATTACTTATTTAAAACAAATTCCTTAGATGTTAAGATACGAACATATTGAATATTTAAATCTGCTTTTTGGGATCCCCGTTTTAATCATTATAATAATACTTTATGAAAAGTGGAAAACAAATGCATTAGCCATCTTTGGAGAAAGGCAACTAATAAATAAATTAATGCATTCTTTCTCTAAAAAAAGATCACAGATCAAAAATATACTTACTATTTTAATTTTTATCTTACTAACCATTGGAATAGCAAATCCTCAAATCGGAACCAAGATGGAAGAAGTAAAACGGGAAGGTGTTGATTTAATGATTACAATTGATCTTTCTAATTCTATGATGGCAGAAGATATAAAACCTAACAGGTTAAAAAGAGCAAAACAAGCCATATCAAAATTAATTAATCAATTGGCAGGAGATCGAATTGGATTAATTGTATTTGCAGGAGAAGCTTATGTCCAACTACCAATAACTACTGATTATTCTGCAGCCAAACTATTTCTTTCTACAGTAAATACAGAAGTGATTTCTACGCAAGGAACCGAAATTGCAAAAGCAATCAACTTAAGTATAGAATCTTTTGATATGGAAAATGGTCAGAATAAAGCTATTATAATTATTACAGATGGAGAAAGCCATGATGAAGAAGCAATAGAAAGTGCTGAAAAGGCCAATGAGCTAGGAATATTCGTACATACTTTAGGCATGGGACTAAAGAAAGGTGGCCCAATTCCAACTTATAATCGATATGGACAACAAACTGGTTACAGGAAAGATAGAGAGGGGAACACTATTGTAAGTAAATTAAATGAAGAATT